>Ga0208904_1000770_pt1 | contig 24364 bp, 17 predicted proteins | sample AntAceMetag02UKB_FD_184774 | JGI IMG/M metagenome (GOLD analysis project Ga0208904, IMG submission 184774) | Saline lake microbial communities from Ace Lake, Antarctica - Antarctic Ace Lake Metagenome 02UKB (SPAdes) (version 2) | ecosystem: Environmental > Aquatic > Non-marine Saline and...
CGCTGAAAGAAATCTGACTGAGATCGATGAAGCGATCTGTACAGGCTGCGGTGTCTGTGCCTCGGTTTGTCCCAGCGGAGCGATTACAGCACAGGCTGCGATTTAAACGGCCTTTAGAATTTCACCCGCTTTACACAGGGTATCCTCATTTTTGGCGAAACAGAACCGCAACACTTTGTGGTCATCCCGCCCGTGGTAGAAGACGGAGGGCGGGATAGCAGCCACACCCTTTTCAACCGTCAGCCAGTTGGCGAAATCCGCATCCTTCTTTTCTGAGATTTCTGAATAGTCCAGCATCTGAAAATAGGTTCCCTCACAGGGCAGTGGTCTAAAACGAGATCCTGCAATCGCTTCGAGAAACACATCCCTCTTATTCCGATAAAAAGCCGCCAAATCCAGATAGGCGGAACGGTTTTGCAGATACTCTGCCAACGCATACTGGGTTGGGGTGTGTGAGGTAAAGGTCAGGAATTGATGAATCCGCCTGAATTCTGTTGATAGCTCGCCCGGTGCCATGCAATAACCGATTTTCCAGCCTGTGGCGTGATAGGTTTTGCCAAAGGAGCTGATGACGAAACTCCGCTCTGCCAGTTCGGGATACCGCAACATACTTTCGTGGATGCGTCCGTCAAAGACAATGTGTTCATAGACTTCGTCACTAATAATCAAAATATCCGTGTCGGCAACAATCTGAATCAAGGCCGTGATATCGTCTTCGCCAAATATGGTTCCGGTGGGATTATGAGGGGAGTTGAGAATGATCAGCCGGGTTTTTGGAGTGATCGCATCCTGCACCTGATCCCAGTCTACACGATAGTCAGGATAATGCAGCTGCACATGAACCGGAATCCCACCACTGAGTCTGATGGCCGGTTCGTAAGAATCATAGGCTGGCTCAACCAGTATCACTTCATCGCCTGGGTGAACAACCGCTGTGATGGCAGCATACAGCGCTTCTGTCGCACCTGACGTCACGGTAATTTCGGTTTCCGGATCAACAACGGCACCATAAAGCTCAAGGGTCTTTTGCGACAACTTCTGACGCAACTCTGCCACGCCCTGCATGGGGGCGTACTGGTTACAGCCTTGCTTCATATACTTATTTACCAGAGCAATCAGATCTGACGAAGCATCAAACTCCGGAAATCCCTGGGACAGGTTGAGAGCCTGATGTTCAGCCGCCAGTTTAGACATGACGGTGAAGATGGTGGTGCCCACATCGGGCAGCTTTGAATGTATTCTTAATTTCATGGCTTCTTTATTTAACCCAGTCTAAAAATTTCAGGAGTGCCCGGTTTGTTTCCTCTGGAGCCTCCTGCTGTACCCAATGTCCGATTTTGGGAAACAGAACCACATCCCTGAGATCCGGAACCGATCCTTTCATAAATTTAACCAACCCGGCTGTGGAAGCCCCCCCAATCACCGCATCTTCAGCACCGGCCATAAACAGTGTGGGCTGCTTGATCTGAGCGTTTGTCAATTGGGGGGTAATCTCCCAATTTCGATGAAAATTTCGATAGTAGTTAATTCCACCTCGAAAACCGGCCTGCTCAAATTCACTGATATAATAGTCCAGATCGCCCTTGCTCAACCATTGAGGTAACACTTTGGGCGCCCCAAGGCGGGGAATCAAGCCCCCAGCGCTCATCTTCGGATCGGTGAGCTCCGGATCTTCCCTGGGAGTCTCTGGAGAGGTGTACAATCTACTCAGCAGACCTCGGGGATCGGCGTCAAACTCTTTTTCGGCCAGTTCGGGTTCTTGAAAATAGAGAATATAGTAAAAATTATCTCCATATTGGTTATTAAACAGATCAATCACTGATATCTCCCCTCGGCCATAATAGGGCACACTCATATTGACTAGGGCCGTAAAGCGATCCGGATATAACAGTGCGGTAGGCCAGTTTATAACGGCGCCCCAATCATGACCAACCAGAACGGCCGTCTCCTCTCCCAGGACATCCAGAATACCAACCAAATCCTGGGAGAGGTGTTCAATATCATAATCAGAAACGGCTTCCGGGGCATCCGTCTGACCATATCCTCTCATATCAGGAGCAACCGCATGATATCCCGCTTCAGCCAGAGCGACCATTTGATGACGCCAGGAGTACCACGATTCCGGCCAGCCGTGAATCAGCAGAACCAAGGGCCCGTCACCCATTTCTGCAATACGCATCCGAATACCATTACTTTCAATAAATCGTTGGACAAGCCCGGGCATATTCATGGGTGGTTTTTTCATGGATGGATCCCGTTTAGATTTAGGTGCGTAATCAGCCTCAATCTGGCTGAAGCCTCAAGATTCGGGATGAACAGCTCCTCTTTTTTATGTTAGGAAGTTACTTTTTTTGTGTCAAGGTTTTTATGGTCTTCCCGTCTCTCTGCATAAGGACTTTAAGATGTTCTAAGTTTGCTTCACGAAAAACCGCCAAACTCGCTCGTGCCTCGTTCAAGCAAGGCTCATTTTCGCTACGCCAAACTATGAACATCTAGAAAATCCTCATAAACTCGATTCGGGATTCATCATTTAGCTTTCTGCAAAATCCTAACCGGACATTGCTGTCCTGAGGCTCGATTTACTATGCAACATCCAGATTGCCATGACGTAGTTGGGTAACGTGAATCTGCTTCAGAAAAAGAGTATTGTCAATTTTATTCTGGTTTGATAGATTTGGCGGTAGGAAGTTATTAGGCGAGTAGGCGTTTCTTAATAGAAATAGGTTAAAACGCCTACGAACGTATTATTGACTGACGAATTACATAAAAATAATCAAAAACCAAAGATTGGGATCGGAATCAGACAGTGATCCTTTAGCCAGGTAAGGGTAATTGATGATAGACATAACATATTACCAGATAAAACAGGCCCTCCGTCATTTGCTCTCCATATTTTTATTAATTGCTTTTCTAACACCACTGAGTGTTATAACCGCCTATGGAGATGAGCCTCAATATATAAAAAGAAGTGTCAGGGCTTTAGGGATGGGAAACGCTTTTATAGCTGTTGCAAATGACGAAAATGCACTATTTTACAATCCTGCCGGATTACATGCCATTCAACAGCATATTTTTGAGGTCATCACTCTCAACGCCACCATAAATAAAAACATTATTGATCTCATCGATGAGAGTGACGACGATCAGGCCGAGACCATCGGACAACTGGTTGGGGAAAAACTCCATGCGGATGCCAATCTGGGATTAATGAGTATGAGCGGTCCAGGTTGGGGATACTCCATTTTTGGCAGTTTTTTGTTTGATGCAAAAATCAGAAACCGGACTGTGCCGTATCTTGAGTTGAAAACTTACCTGCAATATGGAGCCATTGGCGGAATAGCGCTCTCTTTTTTAGATGAAACATTGGTTGCAGGTGCGAATTACAAGGTGGTCAGCCGGAATGGAGTCGGTACGGACGTCCATATTGTCGATTTTTTAGACGACGATTTTTCGGACCAGATCGAAGATGACTTTACGACGAAAACAGGTGCTTCACCTGATTTCGGCTTGACTTACAAATTCGACGCCTATTATAACTGGGAGCCAAAAGTGGCTGTGGTGGTCAGAAATATAGGCGGTATGGATTTTGGCAGCACAGGGGAGATTCCCATGACAATTGATTTGGGGTTCGCTACTCAATCAGAATTCGCGGGATTCGATGTCATTCTAGCGTTGGATGTGATTGATTTGGCGCAAGAAGCCACGGTATACAAGAGTTTTAAACGTAATTTAAAAATGGGTCTTGAAATTGGAATGTTGAAGCGATCAAACTCTCATCATGCACTTTCATACAGGATAGGAAGAAACGGGCCATACAGCACCTGGGGCATTTCTTTAAATATCCCCTATTTCCCGATGATGTTTGATTATGCAAATTGGTCTGAAGAAGTCGGAAACGTCGCTGGCGATATTGAAGATAATCGGCAGGCACTTCAGTTCTCTTTTAATTTTTAATGTGATGACGGTATGCAAATGAGGTATTTATCCATATTTCTGTTTGTCTTAGGATTGATTCTCCAAAGCGGTTGTACCAGTCAGGCCAAAAAAACCCACCTGGTATTTGAGAAGCAATATGTGACATATGGTGAGTTAAAGGAAGCCCTTGATGATTTAAAACCGGTCGGTCACGAAGGTTCAACCCATCTGCAATATAAAGCGGTCAAAGCACTGAGACATATCGCTAAGCACATGAGTAATCCAGCCAAACGGGAATTAGGGGTTCAGGGCTTGGTTTTTATCTCCGCTTTCAATGACGATCGTAACGTGGAAAAGAGTAGTTTTTCGAGACTGAATGCCATGTTGGATGATGCGGACGAAACATTGGCTTTAAAGGTGGCGATCATCAATGAACAAAAGAAGATCGTGACCGCAGAATCCCACTATAAAGACGAGTCCGATTTTATTTATCCTGAAATAGGTGCCAGGGAAGACGCTCTTGAATTTTTAATCGATCGATTTGAAGATTTTCCGGAATACCTGCAGTACGTGACAGTCCAGGCCTTCAGTCAGATCCTGAATAATCCGCCTACCTGCTACGAGGTGGATAACGGTATTTGTGACGAAGATGATTCCCGGGATCAGGAAGATTGGAAGCAAGAACTGAGGGAACAGGTGGGTGACTGGCTCGAGGATCCCACGCTATCGAAAATGATTAAAACGGCATTGGTCAGAATCATCGAAGATTCAGCTGGTCCGGAGGAAACCGAACAGACCAACCCATCAAAATCCTGGCTGGAAAAATGGGTCGGGAATGACAATATTCCGCAGCAGACAAGGGATATCATCCAGGCGGCGTTGAATAAACTGGAAAACCTTTATCCGGATTTGACTGACCAGAACTCACAAACCGCAGCCCCGACCAAAGAGAACTATCGATTTGACGAAAATTATCAAAATTTGGATATGGCTGATAATAATACTTTCTGGTATGCCAATTCAAAACAGATTCTCAACCAACAACTTTTTTTACCGGAAATCAACTCTGAAAAATATAAAGCAACGAATGTCATCATGCAGGTTCCTTCCGCATGGCTGTTTTTTGATGGTTTCAGCAATGAGGAATCGGCCAAGGAGCTAAGAGAGATCGTCTACTCTGATGCCATTGATGCTTTGGAGCTAGGCTTCCTGCTCTCCCTGGTAGATGATCAGATGTTTGTACTGGAGCAATCCATTGTATCTGCTGCCGGTAAGTCAATCTGGACTCTGGATCGGACACTATCCATGATAGCCCGGATTTTTCCGAGTCTGCTCAAGCGTCAGGAAGATGCCGAATATCTAGTGGATTTGGTTGTACGTCGTATTGCTGAGACCGACGATCTTCACACCCAACGACTATATTTCTACTTTCTTGCGGAAGGGCTGCCCTATTTTCAACCGATCATTGAGCCAGCGCTCTGTTCTTCTTTAAAGGGCACAGATCTGTTAACCCGCCAAATGGTGAAGGTCAGAGTAGCGAGTTTGTCTGCTCCCCTTGAGCTTCTGTCGCTGGCAAAGCACAGACAGATGCAGGCTACTGCAAAATCTATGGATGAGCCTGAGCAGGCGTCTCCGAATATGGACAGCGAGCCCTATATCACATCTTTTTGCGAAGAAGAGATGGCCCGGTTCAAGCCACAACCCCGTCGAACTCTCAGGGTTGAGGAACAAGAAACAAAAATAGAAGCAATCATAATAGATAAAAGTGATTAATAAATATGAATGACCTTGCATCATAACAGATTCAGTTAGCCAGATTTCAATTGTTAATTTACTCATACAACGCAACCATGAGATCACCCATTTTTTTTCGCCAGCCAGGTTTTGAAAAAAAACCATTTACACCAATGATCCTGCTTATACTCAGTGTTTTCCTGTTGTTACTCTCAGGATGCGCCGAAGATTCAGTGGATGAAGCCGCCAACTGTCAGGTGCAACTTGACAACGGGAATTTTCAAGCGGTGGCGGATAATGCCGGCTGCAGCAATTATGAGCGTGGCAGTGCAGAATTAGGCCTGGCCGGATTTCTATTTGAAAACTTCATGGCAGAAGATGCCGACAGTAATTTCCCCGGGGCTTTTAACCTGACACTTGCCGAATGTGCTACATCAGGACCGGAAGCACTGACCGGGACTGATTTTAATTCAGCTTACCAAGAGCACTTTATTAAAGCGCGATACTGGACCAAAGACAAACCGGAAGCAGAAAACATCGCCCGGTCCAGTGAAATGGTTGAAATCTCTTTCTTTGCCACTCTGGGAGAGCTCATTGTCCAGACCTACTGCCAGATCGATGAGAATCTGGACGGAGACATTTCTGAAGCTGATAATCAAAAATTTTCACAAATCAATCCTGATGTTTCCTCAACCGAAACCAGTTCTCTGGACTCATCATCCAGATATTTTCAGATTGTCTCTAATGGAACGACGTGGCTATGTTACGAGACCGGTTGTCGCGAGGATTCAACATATGAAGGGGTGTGGGATAAGCTGGACTCTGCCGCTACTGAGACCTTTGCAACCGTGACTGATGGGAACATCACTTCGGTTACCGCCATCGTTAGCATCGAGAGTCTGCAACCGTTATTTGCCGACTCTGCAGATATAACAAAGCCCTTACAGTTTTTAAATATGTACACCGAACGTGCAGGCTTTCTGCTGGATGACGTGGCCGCTCTTGGCATCGGCGAAACGGATGATATTTACGAAAATGTCAGCGAATCGGTGGGGCAACTGGATAATGGCGGGCAGTGTTCAAATGATGCGGTCCGGGTCCTGGATGTACTAACAAGTATTGTTGAATTTGCAGCTCCCTATACCTCGGAAGCGGACCTACCGGCCACAAATTATCAGAAACACAATTTGTTGGATATACAAAAAATATCTCAAATTGATACAAGTGAAAGTCTGCCAAACTGTGATTTTTGTCCGCCCTGGATTGAAATAACGACAGCCAGACTGATATTTAAAAAAGATGACAACACCACCTACACAGGGCTTTATAAAACCGCCGCTGACGGGATTCGAAACACCTTGGGCAATCTGGCCATTGTCACCCTTGACCCGGCGGCAGATAATCTTTATCCGGGAACAGGCTCAAGCAATTTAAAACGCATTGCCGCAGACGATGAAGACATTTCTTTTAAAGAATTGCTGTGTTTGGATAGTAATTAGCATCCCCACCTCCACCGAGCAGGCTTATCAAGAGCCTGCCTTCAAAATGACCCTTTCCTTGAAACATTCAGTATCTCTATAACGCAGACACACTTGGCTCTTGCCTGACATTCATGACTTTGAGGGAGAAATACATATCGAAGAATGAGAAGCGCCATTAATCCTGATTTAACGACTCGACAATAACCTGCAGCTGATTAGTCAGGGTATTGATCTCGATGGACCAGAAACTATCGGTTCCCCAACCGGGAAAGTTATTTTTAAAATGGAAATCATTTGCCTGTCGACTGCACCAGGCCAGGAAGTAAATAATCCGCATCGCTCGCAAAGGTTCAATGAGTCGCACAGATCTCATATCGAACGACCTGAACATTTCGTAACCTTCAATCATCAGCTCGATTTCCCATTGGCATTTATCAGCATATTCAGGTAAGAGCAGCCACAAGTCCTGAATCGGGGGTCCCATCATCATGTCATCAAAATCGATGAGCCTGATACCATTTTCGGGCCGATAAATCACATTACCGCTATGGCAATCACCATGAATTCTTATAGCTTCAGTGTCTTCAAAAAGGTCGGTGGCAATGTCGATGATATGATCACAAACTGTCTTGAATTCTTCTTTGTATTGCAGAGGGAGAAATCCACCTTCAAGCAATTGCCGGACATCTTCTCTGGTTGATTCCAGGGGATGCAGACGAACCCGATGCGGGGCATCCTTGGTTTGCCCTGCGCTGTGAATTCGGGCAATTAAGGTCCCGATTCTTCGCCAGTCGTCATCTTTAATAATTTCAAATTCCCGTCCCAGCATTTTGGGGAAAACGGTGAATGAAATCCCCTCTACCTCTTCCAGCGTCAAACCATTGCTCAATTCCAGAGGTAGAACCACCGGAACCTCGGTCAATGCGCAATCCTGCATAAATACATGTTCCTCCTCGATGGCTTTTTTAGTCCACCTCCCGGGACGGTAAAATTTGGCAATCAGGCGCTCTCCTGCCATCGTCTGCAATTCATAAACACGATTAATGTAACTGGGAAGGGGGGCGGTGAAACCAGTCATTCTCTGCCCGACTGCCGCTTCAACGGCATTGATGATTTGATCCAGATTAAGACTCGCGAAATCTGCTGAGGAATTGTTCAATGAATGTCCTGATTGATAAATTTGAAAAATACGTTAATTTGCGTAACTGAATAATTAAGTGTTTATACTAGATGGATTTGAGGTTCTTGTCAGTGCAGATGGTCAAGGATTGGAGAAATTTTGTTTTTCAGACTAAAAGTGTCGTAACCTTGAACTGAAGAGGATATGGGGGGAGAAAAACCACCGGGCCTATGTTTCCTGTTTAAGCAGTTTTGAAATTTCTGTGCGGGTAATTTTATCGATCTCTTGAAGGGATGCCGAGACACCGATTTCATATTTGTTCTGTTCATGAAATTCAACTCGGACAACTGATCCGATAATAAGCAGTGAATCATTGTTTTTAATCGGAATACTCAGCTGAATCGGGGTGCCGAGATCCAATGGATAATCATTCATAAACAGAACCCCACCCACACTGATGTTCATGGATTTTGTGCGTATAATCCGGTTATCTTCAAATCCGAGTTTACTGACACTTATATTCCGAATAAAGCTCAACCGAAGATAGCGTCTCTTATCCGGAGAATAAGGCGCTATGATATTTTTACCAATACTCTTGGCAGTATAAAGAGCCTGATCGGCACAATTCACCAGATCCGCTATCTCGTCAGCATTTAACGGAAAAGAGGCCAGGCCGCCACTAATCGTCACCCCGATTTCCTTGCCATTATAATCAAGTCTCATGCCCTCCACCGCCAGGCGCATCCTTTCTCCAACAACCATCGCAATTGTTTTTTCCGTCCTGGGCAGTATAACGACTAGTTCTTCGCCACCATATCGCGCTGCAATATCTTCGGTTCTCTTCTGACTTACAATGATATCAGCCACGCTTTTTAAAACCAGATCACCCGCCTGATGCCCGTAAGTATCATTTATTTTCTTGAAATCATCCAGGTCAAAAAACAGAATTGACAAGTCCTGTATATGCCTTTTGGCAAGAGACATTTCCCGAATAAGTTCTTCATCCAATGATCTGCGATTATATAGATTGGTCAGCCTGTCATATCTTGACGCCTGGATCGCTTGCTCAAACACTTTAATTTCAACCACTTTGGGATTTGATAAAGCGCGATTGGAATAGAAGTAATCGCAAATCGTCGTTCTTAAATCGATATTTCTACCCACTTCCGTTGTCAGTTTTTGACGGTGTAACAAGATTTTATCCCAGCTTTCTTTGGCTTGCTGACGATCCAAGTTCAGGTTCGTCAACACATGCAAAATAATCTGAATGGCTTGCGATCCTTTTTGGTCAATTATTTTTCCAAGCTCGGTAATCACCTGCTCATCATCTTCGAAGTCGTAAAAACAATCTATGATAGAATCTCTGAGACTATCCATCGAAATCTCCATGATTTGGTCTTCGCTTTTTCAACCTTAGTCCTGATCAAAAATTATCATTCCAGTTACATATAAACCTTGTAATTTCTGCTTGATGAGCTATGTTTTCTTTTTGTGAAAGTAACTATGAATGTGTCTTTGTAGTTATGACTACAATAATAATTCATTTTTGGCAAACCGATAGCAGCATAAATTCCAGAATCACTCCCTCGGAGAAATAAAATTTGGTATTATTGCAAACCCGCATCTTCATCGTTGTCCTGCACTCGATGTGACATTTTCTTAATCTCAAAAATTTCTGCTTGAATTTCTGCACTCAATTTAATAGAGTTATCATTGCCAGGGGTTGCCTATGCCATTCACTATGAAATTGATTTTTTATCCGTAAGCCAAAAGGAGATAAATGACCGATTCAGAGTCACAGATTGTAAAACAGGATTCGAAAAGATATTTCATGATTACGAAGCCCCAACGGGTCACCCGGGCAATGCACAGCCTGGAAGGCTTACTCAAGGGGATAGCGATAGATAATGAAATAACTTTGGATGAAGTGACGATAATTCAAAACTGGCTGGAAGAAAATCAAGCGGTTCTGCAGCGCGATCCATTTATCGAACTAAAATCTCTGATCGATAATACGCTGGCAGACGGATTCATTGACGAAAATGAAAAAAAAGATATCCTCTGGTTCTGTGACAAATTTACTTCCAAAGATAACTATTTCTCCGCTATTACATCTAACCTTCAACGCCTGCATGGTATTCTGGGCGGTATTATTTCAGATAATATTATCGAAAAGAACGAGCTGGACGGTTTGAAAAACTGGCTTGACGATCATCATGAACTAAAATCCTGCTGGCCTTTCGATGACATCGACAACTTTGTTTCCGCTGTGCTTGAAGACGGCAAGATTGATGAGCAGGAACACGAAGCACTTCTCAGTTTCTTCGGGGAGTTTTTCAATTTCTCCAGTCAATTCCAGAATGAAGGTCAGACAGATAAAAAGCTGGGGGTTATTTCCGGTATCTGTACTTCAAACCCGGAAATTATTTTTGAAACCCATTCATTCTGCCTTACAGGAAGCTCAAAAAGAGAAACCAGAGAGAATATCGAATCAAATATCAATAATCTTAGTGGTATTTTTTCGGAAACATTGGATAAAGACGTTGACTACCTGGTCATTGGTGCTGACGGAAGTCCATGCTGGACGTACGCCTGTTATGGTAGAAAAGTGGAACAAGCCATCGAATTACAAATGAAAGGATCCAAAATTCAAATTATCCATGAAAATGATTTTTGGGAAGCTATGAACAAATAAAAAGCATGAAGTACAGAGCCTGCAGCTCTTTCGGGTCCACCTCTTAGGTACCCTCTTTTGCCAAATCACCCGCACTGCCACAATCCTCATTGTCCATCCCTGAAGATCAGTTTAGAAAAACGGCCTCATTCGTTTTTCTGGACGCATCTCCCCCTCCCCGTTATCGTCACCGAATTTTTCTCAGAGACAGGCGGTAACATCCTGGAAAAGATCTCTCCGGAAAATTGAACAAACGTCCTGCAACTCGATAACAGTTCAAAATCCCTTTATGGACGAAAAAAAGCGGTTGACTTTTTCATAGAACTAGATAGAAAAAGGTGAATCTCAATGTTTCTCTTTATGACTTTTATAGGTGCATGCAAAGGTTATGGAACTTTTAAAGCCGGTAAAGAATTTCATTAAAACCAAACATCAATCATTCTTAAATTACACTGACGTCAGCCAAAGCACCTATATCACAGCGATTGCGGCCATTGTTGGGATTCTGGGTGGATTTAGCGCAGTTGGATTCAGAATGCTGATCGAGTTTTTTCAAAACCTGTCGATTGGCAGTTCTGACGGAGTTATTCAGGCGCTGGTGGATCTCCCCTGGTATGTTAAATTAGTCGTTCCTGTGGCCGGAGCTGCCGTGGTGGGCCCCCTGACTTATTTTCTCGCTCGTGAAGCAAAAGGACATGGCGTCCCCGAGGTCATGCAGGATGTTGCTCTTAAAAACGGTGTCATCAGGCCTCGTTTGGTGCTGGTAAAGTCGTTCGCTTCAGCGATCACTATCGGTACCGGCGGATCGGTGGGGCGTGAAGGTCCGATCGTCCAGATTGGGTCGGCTATTGGTTCGACGATTGGACAGTGGCTGAGGGTCTCTCCTGAGCGCTTGAAGATTCTGGTCGGCTGTGGTGCCGCCGCAGGGATTGCCGCAACATTTAACGCACCCATCGCCGGAGCGTTTTTCGCGTTAGAGATCATTTTAGGCAGTTTTGCCCTGGCCAGTTTCAGCCCCATCATCATATCTTCAGTTGTGGCAACAGCCATTTCAAGGGCTTTTTTAGGAAACACCCCGGCATTTAATGTCCCGGAGTATGCACTGGTCAGTATCTGGGAGATTCCATTCTACGTCTTGCTTGGCGCTGTGACCGGATGTGTGGCTGTGATATTTTCAAAATCGATCTATGTTTCAGAAGATCTTTTCAATAAAATTCCCATACCGGAGTACTTAAAAAATTCGATTGGTGGTTTATTGATTGGTGCCCTCATTATTTTCTATCCGCATGTTTACGGTGTCGGATATGAAACCATTGAAATGGCGCTGCGGGGGAATCTTATCTGGCACCTTGCCCTGATTCTGATTTTCATTAAACTATTGGCAACAAGCCTGACCCTTGGCTCCGGCGGTTCAGGCGGAATTTTTGCCCCTTCTTTGTTTTTAGGGGCGGTGGTTGGCAGTTTATTCGGGATAGGGATTCACAGCCTTTTTCCAGGTATCACTGCACATAGTGGTGCCTATGCCATGGTCGGAATGGGGGCCGTTGTGGCCGGTGCTGCCCACATGCCAATTACCTCGATCCTGATACTCTTTGAACTGACCAACGATTACAAGATTATTCTTGCCTTGATGATCGCCTGTACCATCAGTACGATGATCTCAAGGAAACTGGACAAGGATTCGATATATACACGGAAGTTGACCCGGCGCGGAATTTCGTTACACCAGGGTCGCGAAGAGCTCATCATGAAATCCTTTAAGGTTGGTGATGTCATGAGAACTGAAGCCCCCATTATCTCCGAAGAAACCACCTTTGACGGTATCATTGATACGTTCATGCATAAGCAGGAACCCTATTACTTTGTTGTTAATGACAACTACACCTTCCAAGGGGTACTCTCGATTCATGAAATTAAAAGCGTGATGGATGATGAAGAGTTGCAGAATCTCATCATTGCCAAAGATATGGTTGATCCAGCTATCAAGCCGGTCCTGCTGAAAGAGAATCTGGCGGTGTGTATGGAACGTTTCGGGCAGGTCGATCATGACTATTTACCGGTCGTGGAAGATGAAGAATCGAACCGCCTGATCGGAAGTATTTCCCGGCGTAATATCATGCAGTTATATAACCGGGAGATACTGCGCAAGGAATTGATGGGCCTTAGTGTCGTTCAAGAGTCAGGGGAGGAAAAAAAGAGAAGCCATGTATCACTGCCTAAAGAGTACAAAGTCGATTATGTGCCGCTGCCGAAGGAATTCGCTGGTAAGACCGTACAGGAACTTGATATACGAGCAAAATATAACATCAATATTATTGCTGTGAAAAAGCTGGGGGGCGGTAATTCGGAGGCGAATGAAATTCCGTCTCCTGAAAAAATATTTCACGTCAGAGACATTCTGGTAGTAGTCGGCAAGGATCACGATGTGGAGCAGTTTAAAAACAAACTTTAAAGAAGACTTAAATGAATCTCCAAAACAGTGAGTCTCCAGCAAATGAAAGGCCGTCCGAAATTATGAAAAGAATTTCGGAGAAGATCGAAGACTATCAGCAATATTCTTTCACAGATCAGCAGGACTGTGCTTTAAAAACTTTTTTTGATCTAGCCCAGGAATTCGAAGAGCAGCGGGACTTTTACCTTATCTGTGTCTTAATCCCCAAGGTGTTTTTCCAGTTCGAATGCAACCTCTACCTGATGAATGACGAGAAGCATTTTGAAATCGTATGCAGCTCAACCCCCCAACAGGCTGATTCCCGGCAGAGAGTCGTTTATAAGCCTGAGATTCCGGATGCTCAGTCCGTTAAACATGGTTGTTTCTCTATCCCCATCAAAGGTAATATGCAGCTACTGTCCTGCCTTCCGAACATCCATCAGGACGGTATTTTAGGCATTTATGAGATTCACGCTGCGACTATGCCCTCCGAGCACATGAAACTGTTTTTTGAGAAGTTTGTGAATCGGATTGGCTTTCAACTCCACAACAGATTTACGACTGAGAAAAACAGGGAACACCTTCTGTTTATCAAGAATCTCGTCAATGACATCGGGCATAATGTGATCGTGCCGAATATGTATTTCAAACTCTTCTTTAAAAGATTGAAAGGTAAGATTGACCGGGCAAACGCGATCAGCATGGAAATGATGGAACAGGCAAAGATCTCTGAAAAGACAACGGTCAGGCAAAAGCCTAACGACAAGTTTCTGGCTGCGAAGGAGTTAAAACATGTGAACCGGTCCATGGAGACGCAATTTCAAGAAATCCTTTCCCACTATGAACAGACCAGCTTGTTCCTGGAAACGCTACTGAGGCGGTCACACTTCGAGGAGGGTCGATATATTATTGAACCTAAAAAGGTAAATTTTAGAGAAAAAATCATTCGGCAGCAACTGGACCGATATGTCCCGCGCTTGGAAGAGAGGGGGATCACAGTCGACAACCAACTCTCCGGGATACCGGACGAGGAAATTACGGTTGTTGCTGATGTAGGTCTAATCTCCCAAGCGTACGCCAACCTTTTCAGTAATGCAGCAAAATATACGAGAGAAGTCCGGGATGAGAGTGGCCATTCTCACAAATTTGTGGCTGTCGGAATGGAAGTTCTCAGAGACTGCTTCGGAGAATGGAAGGACGGCATTAAATTCAATGTATTCAGCACAGGGCCCCATATACGAACGGAAGATGTCTCGAAGCTATTTGATGAGGGATACCGAGGAAATAATGTGGAAGATGAGTATGGAACCGGGCACGGCCTGCAATTTATCAAAGAAGTGATTGACCTGCATGGCGGTATTGAAGGCTATGAAACGACTCCTTTAGGAAATAATTTCTTCTTTATTTTACCCCGCTAACTTCTGTAAATGGGATCAAGATAAGTCTATCAGAATCAAAAACGAATGCAGTAAAACAGATCTTTTAAATTATGAGACTACATCTGAACACAAACCCTCCAATACATTACTTTCAGGTTCGAAAGAAGAAGCACTTTGAACAGAAAAGACCAATGACTAAAAAACCCACGCTTATTCCAAAAATACAACCCTGATAACATTGCACCTCACGGTTATGGAGAAAATTCCATTGCTGACTTTTCGGTAACCAGAGAAATACATTGACCAAACCACAAACAAGCCGGTGTTCACCAGAATCTATGGCAAGTAGATAATTTCACAATTTAGAATTTACCGGTTAAAAAAAGGAAACTAATGACAACAACAGCTGATAACAAACTGTCGCTGGGGATTAAAATTGGCTATGGTTTGGGTGACGTAGGCAGTAATTTTTTTATCGTAACCACGGGGATGTTTCTCCTGTTTTTTTTAACTGATATTTTGGGTGTAGAACCTGCAATGGCTGGTCTTGCTCTGCTGTTTCCAAAGCTTTGGGATGTGGTTTCCGACCCGATCATGGGCGCGATCTCCGACGCCACTAAATCAAAAATGGGACGACGACGTCCCTACCTCCTGTACGGATCAGTACCATTTGGAGCTACCTTGTTTTTCCTTTTCATGGCGCCGCGCTATCATTCAGAAATATTCGTTACTATTCATGTCGGCATTGTGTTTGCCATCACTTGTACGGCATTTACAGTGATCAATGTCCCCTATTCCAGCATGGTAGCGGAAATGTCAGACAGTTATAATGAGCGCATGTCTATCACCTCATTCCGCATGGCTTTTGCGTCAATTGGAGCGATGATGGCGGGTGGTCTCGCCATGCCCCTTGTAAATATAGGTGGAGGCGGTGAAGCTGGATTTCGACTGATGAGTTTGGTTTTTGGTCTGATGATGATTCTGTCATGCTTAATCTGTTTCCGGGCTACCCGGCATACTACTTTCATAGCTCCATCGGACAAACAACCCCCGCTTAAAACACAGCTCAAGGTTGCCCTGGAAAACCGTCCTTTTTTGATGCTGATGACGAGCTACTTCTTTCAGGCACTCGCCGCCGGAGTTCTGATGGCTGGAATGATATATTTTGTGAAACATGTGATGCATTTGCCCGAAACTGCCATGGGATTAATTTTCCCGATATTCCTCGGTTCGGCTATTTTATTCATTCCTTTCTGGGTAAAAATAGGGAAAAAACTCGGGAAAATCAAAGCCTACACTATCGGCCTCAGCTTTTTGACATTCATGTTGTTCACCTTGTTCTTTGTAAACCCCAGCCAAATTGGACTTTTCTATGGTCAGATTTTTCTGCTAGGAATCGGATTTTCAAGCTTTCAACTGTTTCCCTTTTCCATGCTGCCTGATACAATTGAATATGACGAAATGAAGTCCGGGATGAGAAGAGAAGGAATCTTTTCAGGATCCTGGGCTGCTGCCCAGAAAACTGCTTACTCAGTGGGTCCCAGCATCGTTGGCTTTGCTCTATCCCTGTCCGGTTTTGTCAGTAATGGCGACCAACCGGAGAGCCTGGATACCGGCATCCGCATTGTATTCTGCTTGTTCCCTGCCCTGATGATGCTTCTAAGTTTTGTGCCGTTTTTTAAATATGAGCTGACCGAGAAGAGATTTGGAGAAATCAAACAGAAAATCCAGCATAATCGACAACCCTAAAATCCCCTCTTACATTCTGAAAATCCTGGCGGGGATCGTCTGGTACATAGGCGGGATTGTTCTGATGCTAAAAGGAAGCCAACTTCTCTGGGACGCGAAATCATTGATTTTCCCGGCTGTACATATGTGGTGTCGTTGGACGGTCCCCCTGATATCAACGATCCTGTACGAGGGGAAGGCGCTTTTGCCAAAGTGATGAAGACCCTGGCACGAATCCCGGAAAACTTCAGTTCCACTGTCATGGTGCAATGCGTTGTCACTAAATTAAATGAAGACCGCCTTGAAGAATTGACTGACATTCTCTTGCCAACCAGAGCGGAGGAACTCACTTTTTCGTTTTATGTACCCCCAAAAAACGATACAACCGAATTGACCTGGGGCAGCCTGGAACGAAGAGATAAAGCAGTACAAGAAGTGATACGGCTGAAAAATAAATATCCACACTTCATTTGGAATAGTGGACGCTCACTGGAGTTGACCCTTTCGCAAAACGCCTTGAAGATCACCAGAGATTGCCCCATTTTGAAGTATGCGGTTCCCTTATATTTGGAGGAGGATCAATTCGTCAGCCCATTTTGCTGTTATGGAAACGATGTGGATTGTGATCTTTGTGGTGCTTGGGCCGTTTTTGCAGTAGCGGAAAAAATGGAAAGATCACAAACCGGGGACCTCTCTAACATTCCAGATAAAGACAAAAAGTAACTATTCGCTCAACCGTCCTCAATCAACCTTCATTCCTATTTTCAGTGTGACCAGCATCCTTTTATAGAGGTACAGATGCGCCCCGATTAAATCTCCCATCCTCCTCCTTTTTGTTTTTCAGATAGTTGTTACTCTGATTGTCACAATCAAACCTACCTAGACCAGACAGTAAGCTGCAAAGTGCAAGCTGTCGCAGCGCGCAACACGCCCCGCTTTGATATCATTGATCATAAAAACACACCTTGCTGGAATTCTGAATAACGATTATGATGCTGACGTAACGGGGAAAGTTGAAAATCTCTGGAGCTCTAAGCCGGCTGATTCTGCAAGTAGACCCTATTTATCGTATGAAAGTGGAACCAATTAATTAATATTTCAGTAACCGTCGTTTATCCGAACCCCTATGATTTTCAAGAAAACGAAGTCCGCTGAGAACATACTGATTCTTGGTCTGGGCGGAGTCGGGTTGTACCTGGCAAAACGCCTTGTCCATGAAGGGTATGCCGTTACCGTGATCGAACAGGACAGTAAAAAAATCCGCCATGCCGACGGAATTATCGATGCCCGAATACTGAAAGGAAATGCGATGAGCATCGATTGCTGGAAAGAGGCCAACGTGCAAAATATGGATTATCTGATCGCAGTTACAGACAATGATGCGGTCAACATTCTGTCCTCAATCATTGGAGACCGTTTCGGCATTCCAAGAAAAATCGCGAGGGTGCGCTCTCTGGAACTATGTACAGGAACTTCGGTCCTGAACATGGAAGACTTGAAAATTGATCTGATTATCCACCCTGAGGAACTGGCGTCCCAGGAGATCGTGCGTCTGGTCAAACGAACCGCCGGAAACGAGATCATCGATATCGCCGAAGGGCAGATGCAGGTTATGGCGACTCGAATTCATGAAGCGTCTCCGCTTGCCAATAAACAATTGAATGAGATCTCCCGAGACTATGGAGATCTATTTTTTCGCGTGCTGGCCATTGCTCGCGGTACAACAACCATTATTCCCGGTGGTGACAACCAGATATTGCCTAATGATCAAATCTTGATCATGGCCAACCAGGAAGCGCTCACACATCTAATGGAACTGACCGGGGTCAAACAGCATAATCGCCATCGCGTGATGATTTTAGGCGGTGGACTGATCGGAAGTCGGGTCGCCCAACTACTGGGAAGATCTGTGCGAGTCAAGCTTATTGAAAGAAACGATTTTGATGCCAAGGAACTATCGTTTGAATTAGAACACACCGAAGTACTGCACGGCGACGGTACAGACGCAGATGTATTGGAAATGGCAGGCTTGGCAGACATGGACACCTTCATTACGGCGACTCAGGACGATGAAACCAATGTCATGACCAGCATCCTGGCAAAAAACCTGATTAACAGCAGAAATCCAGGCAGTACCGCAAAAACCATCGCCATGGTCAATAAAGAGGAGTACCTGGTTCTATCTTCGACCATCGGGCTCGATATTGCTCTGAATAAAAAAATTCTGGCTGGCAACGAGATCATCAAATATATCCGCAGAGGTGAGATGCTTTCTGTGGCCCACCTACATGGTTTCGATATGGATATCGTAGAGATTCATGTTGGAAAGGGCTCAAAAATCAGCAAAACCCCTCTCAAAAAACTGGATGCAAACTTTTATGGAAAGATCCTGATTGGAACTGTCTTTCGCAACGGCAAATGGGAAATTGCGGTGGGCGATACCCATTTACAGGAGGGAGACAGGGCTATCACGGTTTGTGGCTCCAGGATGCTGAAAGACCTGCAAAAACTCTTCCTGGAACAATGAAACAAATTGATTCCAATTACGGATTTCACCCAGCAGCGCTCCAAGACTATTTGTGATTTGGGATTCCGGCAGGAAAGACTTGATGCCTGAAGGCATTTTGATTCATCATTTATTGAAAAATATTTATGCACCTCGCATCCATTTCAAATGTACTGGGAAAACTACTCATCATTACCGGCGGTTCGATGTTCTTGCCGGTATTCGTTTCCCTGTGCTACAAGGAAGACGATCTGTATTCACTGCTGATATCCGCGATCATCACAACCTGCCTGGGTCTGCCACTATGGTGGTTCTTTCGCAAGCAAATTGATCTGGACATAAAAGATGGATTTTTTATTGCTGTTTTTGGCTGGGTACTCGTTTCCGCTGTTTCCGGAATGCCTTACATGATTCATGGCTCTATTCCCTCCTTCACGGACGCCTTTTTCGAAATGATGTCCGGTTATACCACCACCGGTTCAACCATCCTGCCCAACATTGAAATTGTGCCCCACGGACTCCTGTTCTGGCGGAGTCAGACCCACCTGCTCGGCGGCATGGGGTTTTTAACCCTGACGATTATCTTCCTGCCTCACGGTATGGGGGGACTGCGTATTTTTCGAGCTGAATCAAGTCCGGGACAGGTGATAACGAAAGAAAAATTCACTCCCCGCAACCGGGATGCCATGGTTTGGCTTTGGGGGATATACCTGGCGCTGAATCTCTTGCAAGTACTTTTATTGTATTTCGGTGGCATGTCCCTGTTCGACTCCTTGTGTCATGCGTTCGGGACAGTCTCCACTTCAGGGTACTCCCCAAAAAATGCCAGTGTCGGTCATTACAACAGCGCCTATTTCGATTGGGTGATCATTGTCTTTATGTTTCTGGGAGGCATGACGTTTGTGCTTTTTATCCAGATTTTAAGGGGGGACTGGAAATCTTTTAAAATTAATACGGAATTCCGCTGGTACGTAGGATTTATTCTGTTTTTTTGTGGGATTGTCTCCTGGATTTTATGGAAGGAGGGGACGTACGGCAGCCTGGCGGATTCGATTCGGTATGCCACCTTCCAGGTAATGTCCCTGCTGACGACCACCGGATTCACCACAGCTGATTATGAACTCTGGCCCCAGGCCGCCCAGATGTTTCTGTGGGTGGTTTGTTTTATCGGGGCCTGTGCCGGATCCACTACCAGTGGTATTAAAATCGTCCACTACGTCATTATCTGTAAATATATGTATGCATCCATCAAACGTATATTTTTGCAGCCCCTGTCAGTTATCTCCATCCGTCTGAACGGCGTTTTGATTGACTACTCAATCATCGATCTTGCTATCTGTTACTTTATTGTCAATATCTTCATGGTCTTTGGAGGGGGATGTTTTATGGTGCTATCGGACAATATGGACTTTGTCACCGCCATGAGTTCCGTCATCGCCACGCTGATGAATATTGGGCCAGGATTTGGAGCGATAGGACCGTCTGAAACGTATGCCCACATCTCGGATGCCGGCAAATGGTTTCTATCCTGGAATATGCTGGTTGGCAGGCTGGAGATGTTTTCAGCCCTGGTGGTTTTTTATCCCCTCTTCTGGAGAAAATAACGGCGGAGAGTAATAGCCAACTGTTTTATGCCGCTCGCGGCAGAAATCGCTGGCTGAACGGCAACTGGAAAGAATATAAACGTATTACAGACGCAGAATGGCGACGGATTCTGGGTAACTAGAAGATTCTTTTGACAAAGACCATGGAGCCAGACCGATACCAAGGATTTGAGCCCGAGGTATCAACAAGCTTCAATTCAACGTATTGTCCCGGCGTTAATTTAAAGTACTCCTGATTGTAGACTTCTGTGCCATCGAGATAGAGTTTATCGTACATTGTATCAACATATGGTGTAACATCGGAATCAGATGCTACCAGTATTGACCGGTGAATCTGATACACACCCGTTTCGGTTGGTTCAAATAGATAGGAACCGGTATACAAGGAATAATCGGCATAATCAGCCAGCATCGAATCGCAGACAAAATTAACAGGAGTTGCTGACATTGTTCCCTCGCTTGTCATTTCGCAAGCGAATCCTTCCCGGTTGACATCAACCGCATCACTCAAGAGCTGAAAATTATAATTCACTTGCATCGCATCGGCAGTAGTATCATTTTGAAACTCGATCAGGTCGTTGGTCAACTGGCCGGCATACACTAGCACTGAACCGACCAGGAAAGCCAGGACGACTCCAGTGATGACATGGGACTTTTGAAAGCTCTGCTTCAGATAGCCTTTTATGAATTTACCCACTTTCATTTTTTTCTCCTTTCTCAAATCCTCAAAACAGTCAATTTCCCAAATTATTGATCGATTTCAATATAGCCGGATCAGAGTGTTTTCAGGAACCTGTGCTACTGTGGTTGCCCTTAAACCCTATTTCTAATAGGATGTAGATTCGCTGTCAATCCGGATTACATTTAAACTCAGTCAAAACCGATGCCTTATTTGAATCAGGATAACCGATTGATCATAAAAAATCTACTGCTTTGGGCAGCCCTGCTGGGGCTGACCATATTTATTTACTACCCTCTACATTCCGCCGGGTTTCTGTATTTTGATGATAACTGGTCCATCTACAATAATCCGTATGTCCGTTCCTCTGACTTTTTGAACAGCTTCCGGTTTATCTACTATACTGATTATACGCCGGTCACCACTTTTTATTTTTCACTGGTGAACAGGGTATTTGGGATGAATCCCTTTTATTTCCACCTGCTCAATGTGCTCATTCACCTGTGCAACGGCATTCTGGTGTTTATACTAGGCAGAAAAGTATTCAGCTTCGGCCTGTTCGCCGCCTATCTCTTTGCCGGGATATTTTTAATTCATCCCATGCATGTGGAGTCAGTTGCCTGGATCACGGAAACCAAGGATGTCCTCTCTGTTTTTTTTCTCTTGCTCTCCTGGCTGGCATTTGATCGATTCAAGACCCTTAAATCTTATCGATATACTTTTTATGCTTTGTCCCTGATTCTTTTTTTTCTCTCTTTGGGGTCCAAGACCATTTCAGTCACTTTTCCGGTTTTACTGGTTCTGTTCTATTTTATTTATGACAGGCGTACATTTTCAAAACGATTGGTGTTGCAGACAGTGCCTTTCTTCGGTCTTTCACTTCTCTTCAGCCTGCTGAGAATGTACGCCGAATCCGGAGAAATGCGCCTGCTTGATTCCAATCTCGGCCCGGTTACTGTTTTAAAAAATACGGTCATTAAATATCTGTTCTATTTCTCAAGGAGCATATTTCCACACCAATTGTCGGGATTTTATGAAAACGGTGTGTTTCAACTGTTCTGGTATGAGTATTTAATCGTCCTGGCATTTTTTGTGGCTTTATGTTTGATATACAGAAAAACACGGGATATGGCGGAAAAGCAACATATCGTGTACTTTCCCGTATTCACGGTCATTGCACTGCTGCCCATGCTGAAAATCATACCCTGGTCGGTGAATTTTATGGTGGCCGATCGCTACATGTATTTCCCTGCCATCGGGCTGTATGCCCTGTTCGCCGTTCTTTTAGCTAAACTGTTTACCCTTAAGCAGATCAGGGTATTTGTGGTGATTTACATGCTGCTCCTGACACTGCACCTCACCGTTTCCGCCAGGAACAGGGTTTATGTCTGGCATAATGACTACAATCTGTGGACCGATGTCTTGCAGAAATATCCCAATACAAAAAAGGGGCTTCATAATCTATCCGTCCAACATCTGTTTCGGAAAGAATACAAAAAGGCATTGGCTTTACAAACCAAACTACTGGAACTGGCGCCTCAAAATGTCAAAAACAAATTGAATATGATAACGACTAAACTGAACTCAGGAACGATGGATGAGGTCAGACAAAAAATTGAAGCGCTGGAAAAAGAGGGCCCGGGCAATATGACCACCGCTCAAATCCTGGCGCTGATCTATTATCAGCAAAAAGAGTACAAAAAAGCGATCACAAAGTTGAAGGTGGTCCTGAAATTCGATCCGACCCATCTGCTGACTCATAAACTACTCATCAGCATTAATCAGCATCTCAAAGATCGGGATCTCTACGTTTATCAAAAAAACCTGATAGATGAGTTTAAGATTCCAATAGAGCTAACTGAGATGCCTTAAGACAGTTTCCCAACCATCTTTTCGGGTCGGACAACTTCATCGAATGTTTCCCCCTCCATCAAACCCAATTTAAGAGTAGCCTCCCGTAGCGTTATGTTCTCAGCGAAGGCCTTCTTGGCAATTTCAGCCGCTTTATCATAGCCCAGGTGCGGATTGAGGGCGGTAACTGTCATCAGGGAGGCATTCAGATAGGTTTTAATGCGCTCCTCATCGGCTTCGATACCGGATGCGCAGTTGCTGTCGAAAGACTCACACGCATCTGCCAGTAACCGAATGGAGTTCAGCAGATTAAAAATCAGCATCGGTTTGAAAACGTTGAGTTCGAAGTTGCCTGACGAACCACTGACGGCAATTGCCGTATCATTGCCCATCACCTGTGCGCAAACCATCGTCAGAGCTTCGGCCTGGGTGGGATTAACCTTCCCGGGCATAATTGAGCTTCCAGGCTCATTGGCCGGAAGAGACAGCTCGCCGAGGCCACATCTCGGACCGGAGGCCAGCCAGCGGATGTCGTTGGCTATCTTCATTAATGAAGCCGCCAGGGTTTTTAACGCACCACTGGCAAAAACAATGGCGTCATGTGCGGCCAGGGCTTCAAACTTGTTCGGAGCGCTGCGAAATGGCAATCCGGTGATGTCTGCAATATGTTCAACCGCCTGCAAAGCGAAATCAGGGTGAGTATTCAATCCGGTTCCCACAGCCGTACCTCCCAAAGCCAGTTCATACAGTCCATCCAGTGCGAATTCGATTCGCTTCAGGCTATTGTTCAACTGTTGAACATAACCGGAAAATTCCTGACCCAAAGTCAGGGGGACAGCGTCCATCAGATGAGTACGACCTGTTTTGACAATACCCATAAAGGCCTGGGATTTAACTTGCAGGGTATCTCGCAATTTTTTAATTGACACCAGTAAGTGCTGGTTAATCTGTTCCCCCGCCGCAATATGCATGGCAGTTGGAAAGGCGTCATTGGAAGACTGGCCCCGGTTGACATCATCATTCGGATGAATCGGCTTTTTGCTCCCCAACTTCCCCCCGAAGATTTCGATCGCCCGGTTTGCAATGACCTCGTTCGCATTCATATTTGTCTGGGTCCCACTACCGGTTTGCCAGATGACCAACGGGAAATGGTCGTCCAGCTTGTTTTCAATGACCTCCTGAGCGGCACGGCTTATCAGATTTGCTTTATCCAGCGGTAGCGTTCCCAGTTCTGCGTTGGTCAAAGCAGCCGCTTTTTTAAG
>Ga0208904_1000774_pt1 | contig 24272 bp, 23 predicted proteins | sample AntAceMetag02UKB_FD_184774 | JGI IMG/M metagenome (GOLD analysis project Ga0208904, IMG submission 184774) | Saline lake microbial communities from Ace Lake, Antarctica - Antarctic Ace Lake Metagenome 02UKB (SPAdes) (version 2) | ecosystem: Environmental > Aquatic > Non-marine Saline and...
GAAATAGAAGAAAAAATAAGAGAAAACTTTTTACAAAAAGGTAGTCTTATACCAAAAAACAACTTCTTTTTAGTTAGGTCAAAAAAAATAGCTAAGTTTTTAGACTGTGAATTTTCATTACGCAGTATTGAGATTACTAAAAAATTTCCCAGTACATTAAAAATTAATTTAAAAGAAAAATTATCAGCTATTGTTTATGACAATGAAAAAAAATATGTATTACTTGGGATAAGTGGAGGAATAATAAAAGATATCAAATCAGTTGATGAAAGTGAATTTACACTTAAAATTTTAAACTTAACTACAACTACACCAGCTAACACTAAATTAGACCCTTCTATTTTATCAGAAAATCTAACAAAACAAGCTAAAATAGAAATCACAACAACGACTCAAGAAATGGAAAGAATACACATACCAAATAAAAAACTTCTAAAAGACTTTTCTGATTATCCAATTCTTTATGACAAAAGAAAATTAAATTTAGAAAGCTTGCCTGCCTATCGGCAGGAAAATAATACTATTTTAGATAAAAATTTTATTGAAAAAGTTATTGAATTTTATGAAGTTGTTCAACAAAACAGGGGAGTAAGTATTTTATATATGGAAATGGAACATCCTTTAGCAGGAATTAAGGTTATGACGAATAAAAGATGGTTTGTATGGTTTCAACCAAATAATAATATCACCAAACAACTAGATAATTTAGAAATAATTTTAAAAGATAATAATCCAAGAGAATATATTGATCTTAGATATGAAGAGAGAGTATATTGGAAATAAAACCACTAATTTCTATTCACAAATCTCACAAATTAAAAGTAAATACAGTTAGTGTTTAAAAATTCATGGTATGCTTGCAGTTCCGTAGCTTGTAGAGCGAAGGACTGTGGATAAGTAGGGTGGAGTAATATTCATCCTTACTGTATAATATAGTCAACGTCGTATAATACAGATTAATTACACTCTAAACAACATAATCATATGAAAAACTCAAAAATACCCTTAATTAAGCATATTCCAGACTTCTTGGAGTATTGTGAGGTTGAAAAAGGTTTAAGTCCTATAACAACCCATAACTATGATAACTTTTTAAGAACTTTCGTAATATGGTTAAAAAATAATGATTTAGAAGGTATAAAACCTCATGAAATCAATGATAAACACATTTGGAACTACCGGCTTTATTTAAGCCGTAAACAGGATCGTAAGGGCAACTATATCAAAAAAACAACTCAAAATTACTATCTAATAGCTCTTAGAAACTTATTCAGTTTTTTCACCCTAAAAGACGTCCAATCACTACCGTCTGATAAGATAACTTTGCCACGATTAACGCAGAAAGATAAAAAAATAAAATTTTTAAAATGGCAACAAGTTGAGAAACTTTTTGACATGCCAGACATTACACAAGTATCAGGATTACGAGATAAAGCAATTTTAGAGGCACTCTTCTCTACCGGCATGCGTGTCTCAGAGTTAACGTCGCTTAATGTTAGCCAGTTTGATATTAAAAAATTATTATCTGGAAAATTTAAAAACTTAGAACTAGATATTTCTGGTAAAGGTGGAAGCCTACGAACTATTTATTTTTCTAAAAGGTGTTTAAAATGGATGTCTAAATACCTTAAAACTCGTCAAAATGACATGTACCCTCCCCTGTTCATTGGGTATAGTAGAAATATTCCTGATGAGAGTGAACATCGTTTAGGTATAAGATCGGTAGAACGATTAGTTAAAAAATATACGGTTATGGCTGGTTTACCAGTTGATGCCACCCCTCATACTTTAAGACATTCTTATGCTACTGATTTATTAGAACAAGGAGCTGATTTACGCTCTGTTCAAGAACTTTTAGGTCATAAGAGTATTATGACTACTCAAATTTATACTCATGTAACCAATACTAAACTCCGCGAAGTACATAAAAAATTTCATAGCGGGAGGAAATAAAAAACTTTGTTTAATTATCAAAGTTTTTTATTTAAAATTTTTATTACCAATTACTTACTACTCTTTATTATTAACTCCAACATCTTCTTAAAACTTATCCTAACTTTTTCAGATGCTTCTGGCAATAAACTAGTTGATGTCATTCCTGGAATTGTATTTGTTTCAATTACTTGAATTTTACCCGTCTGATCTTCAATAAAAAAATCAGTTCTAGACATTCCTCTACACCCCAAAGCATTATGCGCTAAAATCGCTTTTTCTTGTAAAACCTTGTTAATTTTTTCAGAAAAATCTGCCGGACAAATATGAGTTGATCCGCCTTTAGCATATTTCGCTTTGTAATCATAAAATTCACCAAGTACTGGCAAAATATGTGTTGTAGCTAAAGCAAACGGCTTTCCATTCTTCTCAAGAACGCTACAAGTAGCTTCTTTTCCTTTAATAAATTTTTGAGCCATTATCCAGTCAAATTCTTTAAAATTTTGATTCAATTCTTTTTCTAGATCTTTTTTTTGTTTAACCAATTTTACACCAAGAGCAGATCCTTGATTAACCGGTTTTAAAACACAAGGAAATCCAATTTCTTTACTTACCGTTTTGACTATTTCTTTTTTACTTCTCCCCCATTCTTTTTTATCAAAATGTTCAAAATCAGGTGTGTCCAAATTGTTCATCCAATAAATTTGAGCGGATATTACTTTATTCATTGCCAAAGCCGAAGACAAAACGTCAGAACCAGTATATTTAATATCTAAACTTTCAAGTAGTCCTTGCACTCCCCCGTCTTCTCCATAAGTTCCGTGAAGAGCGATAAAAACAATATCAACTTTCTTTTTTAAATCATATAGATTTAAAACTTTCTTTTTCTTATTTTTTATTTCATAAAACTTTCTATCTTTACCAAATTCAATCGGAATTCCAATATATTTTTCTTTATCCAAATTCTCTAAAATCGCTTTTCCAGTAATCAAAGAAATAGCCCTTTCTTTAGAAGGCCCACCCATCAAAACTCCAATTTTTAATTTCTTTTTCATATTAATCTAAATAATTCAAAGGATTAACTGGTATCCCATTTTTTCTAATTTCAAAATGTAAATGAGGACCTGTTGTAAAAGGACCTGCACCAACAGTTCCAGGAGCTCCACCAGAATATCCAATTATATCCCCTTGATGCACATATTGATCTGCAGAAACTAAAATTTTACTTATATGCCCATAGCCAGTAGATAACCCACTAGTATGCACAATTAAAATATAGGAATAACAGCTTGCATAACTACAATGCTTTGCTCGAGCCACATATCCAGACTTTGCTGCTTTTATAGGAGTCCCCTGCCCTGCCCTCAAATCAATAGCATTATGTTCAAAAACATGCTTATACGGATAAGATTTATCATGAAAATATGCTGTTATATATTTACTAGGTACTGGCCAAAGAAAACTGGAAGAATCATCTATATCTAAATTACTACCTTCAGCCTCTAAACGCTTTCTTACTTGTTCTTCATAGCTTCTAATTTCACTTTCAATTTGTTGATATTGAGCACGCAAGTTTTTAAGTAATGTTTGGTATTTAAGTTCAGAGGAACGAGTTTGTCCTAAAACTACTGATTTATATTCTGATTGTTCTTCTAGATCTTGTTTCTTATTTTCTAAATCTAATTTTAATTTTTCATAACTTTCTTTTCTTTCTTCAACATCTTCCTTTTTTATATCCAACTCTTCTTTTGCTGTTCTTAAGTTTTTAACACTGCGACCTAGGTCAGTATAAATATCTTCTAGATGTTTAACTTGACTATAAAATTCTGCAAAGTCATCATTACCAAGTAAAATTTCTAGGTAATTTTTTTGATCTTGAATATGAAGATTTTGTATAATCTGAGAAATAATCGTCTTTTGTTTTCCCATTGTTATTTCCTTATCATCTATAGAAAGTTGCAAAGCCCCTATCTCAAGTTCAGTTTTATTTATTTTTGTTTCAGTAAGTTCTACATCTACTTCTATCTGAGCTGATCTATTATCTAATATTGCTAACTGATTTTTCAAAGATACTGCTTGAGTTTGTTTTTGGCTAATACTTTTTTTATAACCTTCAATAGCATCCTCCATTTTCTTAATTTTTGCTTTACGATCAGAAATTTCTTGATTTATTTTATTAATTTCTTCTGTATTTCCACCAGATTCTGCAAACACAAATTCACCTGCTATTAAACAAGCAAGAACTGAAAATGTAATTAATAATAAATTGATTTTCTTTAAATTCATTGTAGATATTATAGCATCTAGCGAGTCATAAGAGCAAGCTTGCTTATAATATAAATTTATAAAAATAAAAATGCCAGCAAAGTTGGCAAAGAAACTTGATATTAAAGAACAAATAAGCAATATATCGCTAAATACCCATTTTTTTTGATCTTTTTAAAAATACTATGGTTGCTATGATATCTACAACCGTCTTTAATAAAACAGCAATATTCATATAAAAACAAATTGTCCATATGTTATTTCTTCCTTCAAGAATAAACATATGAAAAAAAATAGTACTAATTGAAAATAAAACTATTAACCACATCCACTTTCCATATTTTTGCACACATTCTCTGCATGCATTATACACTCCTCCACACCTTTCTTTATTTTTTTCAATGTACTGCAAACGTGGAAGCACACACTCTTCTCTCGACCATAAATTTATAAAATTATGACCATTAAAAAGAATTACTATATACAACACATATATTACATAGTACCACCAATTATTTTCCATGACAATCTCCTTCTATCTCGTTTAAATTTAAGTAACACTCTTTAGTATAATAATCTAAAAATAGGTTTTTGTCAACATTAAAATCGTAGTTTAAACTACGATTTTAATACATTTAATTTAATAAATTTTAAAAATTCTATTATTTTAAAACCTTGTCAATCCTTAATATCACTTCTTCTTTCCCCAAAACACCCGCGATTTCAAATGGTCCGGGGGAATTTTTTTGCCCTGATAAAGCCACTCTCATTGGATACAACACATCACCATTTCCATATCCTTTTTCTTTAATCCAAGGCACTAATAAATCCATTAATCTTTTTTCTTCAAAATCACTCTCATCAACTGTTTCTAGAAATTCTTTTACTTCGCTTAAAACTTTCTTAGCAGTTTCTAAATCACTCTTTTTCCAAATTAATAATTCCTCATCATACTTTGGTAATTCAAAAATAAATTTCAATACATCTGGTAATTCATTTAAAGTGGTAATACGGTCTTTTTCTAAATTAAATAATTTTTCTAACCAATCATCATTCTTCATTCTTAAATCATCATTTTTAAACCATTCTTCATCTTTAACCCACGGCAAACAAGTTTCAACCAATTCTTCGCCAATTAATCTCTTCAGATACTCTTTATTATACCAATCAAGCTTTTCTAAATTAAAAATTGCCCCAGATTTACCAACTTTCTCAAGAGTAAATTCTTTTTCTAATTCTTCCAATGTAAATAATTCTCTTTCATCTCCTGGATTCCAACCTAAAAATGCCACAAAATTAATCAAAGCCTCTTTTAAATATCCTTTATTTTTGTAATCTCTAACTGCCACATCACCTTGTCTTTTAGAAAGTTTTGATTTATCTGAATTTAAAAGTAGAGGCAAATGCGCAAATTGAGGTAAATCCCATCCAAAAGCATGATAAAGTGCAATAAGTTTAGGAGTTGAACTAATCCATTCTTCTCCCCGTAAAATATGAGTAATCTTCATCAAATAATCATCAATAACAACTGCAAAATGATAAGTTGGATAACCATCTGATTTAATTAAAACTTGATCATCAATTATTTCATTTTTAATTTTTATTTCACCTCGTACTAAATCCTTAAAAACTGTTTCTCCTTCTGGAATTTTTAAACGAATTGTAAATTTTGCCCCTAATTTTAATTTTTCTTTTACCTCTTCTTCATTTAATTTCAAACAAGCTCTGTCATATTTTGCTTGTACTTTATTTTTTATACATTTTTCCCTAACTTCACTTAGACGATCTTTATCACAAAAACAATAATAGGCGTGACCACTCTTTAAAAGTTTTTGAATATATTCTTGATAAATTTCTAAACGCTCTGATTGAATATATGGTCCATCATCCCCTTCTTGATAAATTCCTGATTCACCTGGAACAGACATATCATCTAATTTAACACCTTCGTTTGGAGTAATTCCTGACCAATATAAAGATTTTAAAATATTTCTAGTTCCGTCACTTACAAATCTTGCTCTGTCAGTATCTTCAATACGCAACAAAAATTCACCACCACTTTGTTTGGCTAATAGGTATGCATATAAAGCTGTTCTTAAACCTCCTACATGCAGGTATCCAGTTGGACTTGGTGCAAATCTTGTTTTCATAATTATTTAATTTTTGATAATGTGATTCCGACTGACACACCTAGATTTAAACTGTCTGCCTCCCCACTCCCAGGGATAGTATACACCTCATCTACCAATTCTTTCAAGTCGTTACTTATTCCATGAGATTCACTGCCAAATATATAAACTGTTTTATCGGTGTGCTTTAATTTATCTATATCTTTGCCATCCATATCAAGTGTTACGACTTTATAACCTTCCTTTTTAAACACTTCTAGATCTTGAGTAATTCTTGTGCTCACATAGATAGTTTCTCTAAAGATTGATCCCATTGTACTTCTTACAACTTTTTCATTACGAGGGTCAACACACCCTTCAGAAAGTAGAACATTTTTAATCCCAAACCAATCACAAGTACGGATGATAGTACCTAAGTTACCAGGGTCTGACACTCTATCAAGCGCTACAACAGCTTTCCCGGTTTTAAGCAAGTCTTCTAGTTCTGTATATTTTTCTTCTACTACTCCGAGAACTCCTGGGAAAGTGCTGGTACTTTTAATGTCCCCAATGTCGCTTCTACCACAAAATTCTAATTGAATACTATTTGTATTCACCAATCTAATTAATTTATCCATAGCTTTTTCGTCACGTCTGTTTCCTTCTACTACAACTAGAACTACCTTAGCCCCTGAATTTATAGCTTCTTCTACTCCTTTTATTCCTTCAATTAAAAATTCACCAACATCTTTACGATATTTTTTTTGATGAAGTTTTGTAATGTGTTTGATTATTGATTTTTCTAACATAGTGTTCTAATTTTTAATTTTAAATTTGTAATTTTTAAACAATTTCTAAAATATTAATTTCTAAATTCTAACTCAACTGTCATCCTGAACTTGTTTCAGGATCTTTTTTACTACGATTTTTTAATACTAAATATAAAAATCTTATAGTTGCGTTCAATATTCTTGGTAATCTTTGTGGTTGACGAATTAGTCTCCACAACCACTCCAACCCAATATTCCTTAAAAACTTTGGTGCTCTTTTAATGCTGCCAGACACAAAATCAAAGCTACCCCCTACTCCCATCGCAATTTTTACACTTGGCATTTTTTCTAAATTTTCACTAATCCATTTTTCTTGTTTTCCAAATGCAAAAGCTACAAAAAGTATATCAGGTTTTTTATTATTTATATCATCAATTACTTCTTGATTTCCTTCTACTTCAATTTTCTTTCCATGGTCTATAATTTTTGGACCAGAGTGATACCCAACGATATTTAATTTTGGAAACCTCTCTTTTAAATTTTCAAAAGTTTTTTTAACAACATATTCACTACCAGAACCTAACAAATACACACTCTTGCCTTCTTGCTCGGCGATTTTACAAATTTCAAGCATAAAGTCTGAACCATGTATTACTTTAAGAGATTTCTCGGTTCTTAGTCCCTCCTCTTCGGTGGGCAGGCGAAATGACAGTTTAGAGACTAAGACTATACCATTTCCATCGCAAATATTCAAGTCTCCCAAATTTAAAACTTGCTTAAAATACTCATCTTTTTGCGCTTTTACAAGCATTTCCGGATTTGGAGTAAATATCTTCATAGCCCCTCCCCTTTCCAAGGGGAGATTAGGTGGGGTTTGCCTAGAATTCAAAAATTCTCCAACTTTCGCTCGAGCATCTTTTAAACTAACTTCATCAATTCTAACACCTAAAATTTTCATAATATGATATAATGATAACAGTTATTTAGAACTTTGGCAAAAAAAATGGTTGGGTATGAAATACCCAACCATACAAACTAAACACTCAATTATCCTTTTCGACGAATCGGAAAATCTCCAAGAATTGGCTTTTCCGCTTCAGAACGATCATCATATAAAGACCTATCATTCTGCCATAACAGTCTACTTCTCTCCTTCTCCCCTAAATCTCGCCACTTGTTTATGACTTTCATCATCATCTTCTTTTGTATATTGGTCATGCTAACTCCTCCTTTATATAATTAATTTTTACCAATGTACTGTAATAAATAATACCATGTATTGACTTTTTTTTCAACCATGCTACAATACCATTATCACTCTCACTATTAGAGTGATAACGATTACCTCTAAACTAAACTTATGATCCCTCAAAATTTTACAAACAAAACTCAAGAAGCAATTCAAAAAGCGGTTTTGATTGCTAATGAAAATGGACAAATGCAAGTTGAGCCACCTCACCTATTCTTTGCTTTGCTTGATGGAGAAGATAATATTGTCAATTCAGTTTTACAAAAAATAGATGCAAATATAATTGCCATTAAAGCAGATTCTCAATCTTTAATTGACAAACTACCCAAACAACAAAACATCCAAAACACAAACTCTGGACAAGTAATGCTTGGGCAATCAATGATTGGTCTTTTTGATACTGCTAATAAACACGCTAAACAAATGAGAGATGAGTATATCAGCCTAGAGCATATTTTTTTAGCATTTTTGTCTGGTAAAAATCCAATTTCTGAATTTTTGACTAAACATGACATAAAAATAGACTTAGTTTTAAAAGCACTTTCTGAAATTCGTGGCACTCAAAAAGTTGACTCCCCTGCTCCTGAAAACAAATATAATACTTTAGAAAAATATACTTTAAATTTAACAGAAATGGCAAGAGAAGAAAAAATTGATCCAGTTATTGGTCGTGATGATGAAATTAGAAGAGTAATGCAAATTTTATCACGTCGAACAAAAAATAACCCTGTTTTAATTGGTGAACCAGGAACAGGAAAAACTGCTGTCATCGAAGGCTTGGCTCAAAGAATTGTAAATGGTGATGTGCCTGATTTATTAGAAGACAAAGAAATTCTTTCTTTAGATATTGGATCATTGCTTGCAGGAACAAAATTCCGTGGTGAATTTGAAGAACGCTTAAAAGCTATTTTAAAAGAAATTGATAATTCAAATGGAAAAATTATTTTATTTATTGATGAACTTCATACTATTGTTGGTGCTGGTGGATCAGATGGGTCTGTTGATGCCTCTAATATGTTAAAACCTGCTTTGGCTAGAGGAAAAATACGAGTTATTGGAGCTACAACAATAAAAGAATATCAAAAACATATTGAAAAAGATGCTGCTTTAGAAAGACGTTTTCAACCTGTTATGATTTTAGAACCTTCTGAAGATGACACTATTGCAATTTTAAGAGGGATAAAAGAAAAATATGAAGTACATCATGGAATTAGAATAGCTGATGCTGCTATTATTTCTGCTGTTAAATTATCTCAAAGATATATTACTGATAGATTTTTACCAGACAAAGCAATTGATTTAATTGATGAAGCATCTTCAGCATTAAGATTACAAGTAAACTCAATGCCTGAAGATCTAGACAAAATGAAAAGAAAAATGATTCAATATGAAATTGAAAAAAGAGCTTTAAATAAAGAAAAGGATGAAGATTCAAAAGAAAGATTGGCAAAAATATTAAAAGAATTAGCAGAATTAAAAGAAGAATCAAGCGAACTAGAAGCGAAATGGAAAAATGAAAAAGAAATAATTTCTAAAATTCATCAAGAAAAGAAAAAAATAGATAAATTAAAAAGTGATGCAGATATTGAAGAACGCAAAGGTGATTTACAAAAAGTTGCTGAAATTCGTTATAGCAAAATTCCAAGCATTGAAGGACAAATTAAAAAACAAGAAAGAAAATTAGCCGAATTACAAAAAGAAAAAGGAATATTAAAAGAAGAAATAACAGACGAAGATATTGCTATTGTAATTTCTCGTTGGACAGGTATTCCAGTATCTCGCATGCTTGAAAGTGAAACAAAAAAACTTGCTCGCTTAGAAGAAGAACTTGGCAAGCGTGTTATTGGTCAAATTCCAGCAGTTAAAGCAGTGTCAAATGCTATTCGTCGTTCTCGAGCAGGAGTAGCTGAACCAAATCGTCCAATTGGTAGTTTTATTTTCCTTGGACCAACTGGGGTTGGGAAAACAGAACTTGCCAAAGCTTTAGCAGAATTTTTGTTTGATACAGAAGACTCTCTTATCAGAATAGATATGTCAGAATATATGGAAAAACATTCAGTTTCTAAAATCGTTGGCTCCCCTCCCGGATATGTTGGACACGAAGAATCTGGACAACTAACTGAAACTGTTCGTCGTAAACCATATTCAGTAATTTTATTTGATGAAATAGAAAAAGCTCATCCTGATGTTTTTAATATTCTTCTTCAAATTTTAGATGATGGACATATTACCGATTCAAAAGGTAGAAAAGTAAATTTCAAAAATACTTTAATTATTATGACTTCAAATATTGGTGGTCAAATGATTTTAGATATGAGTAAAAAACAAGAATTTGGTTTTGGAAATGGAAAATTAAATAACAAGAATAAAGCTGTTGAAGATAAAATAAAAGAAACATTACACGAATACTTTAAACCAGAATTTTTAAATAGAATTGATGAAACAATTGTTTTCCATTCTTTAACTCTAAAACAACTTGAAAAAATTGTTGACTTACAACTTGAAAAAATTCAAAAAAGATTAAAAGAACAAAAAATAACTTTAGAGGTTTCTAGTGAGGCAAGAAAATATCTAGCTAAAACAGGCTATAATCCAGATTTTGGTGCCAGACCTCTGAAACGATTGATCCAAACCGAAATCCTAGACCCTCTTTCTCTCAAAATAATTGAAGGAAAGATTGAAGATGGACAAACTGTTAAAGCTGGAGTGAAAAATAAGAAAATTAGCATAAAATAAAGGATATTATAATACTGAAGAAATACTGATTTAAATACTTATTTAAATCAGTATTTTAATATTTAAAACAATATTACCAACATTTGCGAATTAAACTAAAAAATGATAGAATGAAGATACAAAACTTACTAAAAAATATAATTATTATGAAAAAATACCTACTTTTAACTCTATTTATCCTATTCCCACTAACTACATCCGCTAGTTCGGTTTTTGATCCAAATTTTATTATCTCTGATGAAGAAATGCAAGATAAAACTGCCATGACTCGTTATGATGTAGATAGATTTTTAGATTCAAAAGCAAGTTATCTTCGTAATTATAAAACAAAAGATATTGACGGAAAAACAAAAAAAGCTTCAGAGATTATTTATAATGCTGCAAAAGAGTACAACATCAATCCAAAGTATATTTTAGTAACTCTACAAAAAGAACAAAGTCTAGTCACTGCAAAAAGTCCAAGTCAAAAACAACTAGATTGGGCTACTGGCTATGCTGTTTGTGATTCATGTTCTATGAATGATCCTAAAGTAATGAAATATAAAGGTTTTGCAAAACAAGTTGATAATTCCGCCGGTGTAATTCGTTGGTATTATGATAATACTGACCACCCAGTAGTAAAACAAAAAAATGAAACAATAAAAATTGATAACACAAATGTTAAACCAGCCAGTTGGGCAACAGCATTTTTATACACTTACACTCCCCATTTACATGGTAATCAAAATTTTTGGTCAATTTGGAATGATTGGTTTGCCCAAGGATATCCAAACGGAACACTTTTAAAAGCAGTTGGTTCTAGTGACTATTGGCTCATACAAGACGGGAAACGAAGACGTTTTAAAACTACCACTAGTTTAGTAACTCGCACCGATCCAAAATATGCTGTAGTAATTCCAGATACAGAACTTAAAAACTATCAAATCGGTGTAGAAATTTCTTTACCAAACTATTCAATTCTAAAAAATAAATCAAAATATTACCTAATTGATAATTATACTATTCGTCCTTTTGCATCTTACAAAGTAGTTCAAAAACTTGGATATAATCCTCAAGAAATTTTAGAAGTTTCTAGTTCTGATATTACAGGTTATACTCTCGGCACAACTATCACTATTGAAAATGCTTTTCCAACAGGTGTAGTTTATTATATAAAAGATTTAAAAGAATATTTCCTTTTAAAAGATAACATTTTAAAACCAATTTTAAGCAGGTCTGTTGTTGATGCAAATTACCGTGATATCCCACTCGAAAAACACAACAAAACAATTCTTAAAAATTACAAAGTAGTATATGAGCCAATTAATTTTAAAAATGGAACATTACTTGAAGCCGAAGGATTAATATATGTTATTGAAGATGGTAAAAAACGCCCAATACCAAATACAAAAACTTTTCTTGCTATGGGATACAAGAGTACTAATGTTGTTAAAACAGATATAATAACAACAATGGGAATTCCAATGGGTGAAAAGGTATTTTTACGTTCTTCTTTAGAAAATAACAACGTACATTTATTAAATCGAGAACAAAAAATTGAAGACTTATTTAAAACAAAACTACCGGCCTATCTTGTAGCAGAATATCCAAGTGGACTTATTGTAGCTGGTAAAAATGTTACCACCACTCGTCCAATTGCATCACTAACAAAAATCTTAACAGCTTATCAAGCTCTAGATTTAAATTTTAATCCAAACAGATTTACAATTTACGATTCTAAAAAACATTCTGCTTATGGAAATTATTTAAAATTAGTAAATGGTGAGAAAATAAAAAATTCAGACCTATTTAATTCAATGCTAGTTGGATCAATAAATAATACCGCTCGTATGGTAGCAAACTCTACTGGTTTTACAGAAGATGCTTTTGTTAAAAGATTAAATACTAATCTTGCAGACTGGAGATTGGATGATACAAGGATTGAAGAAGTAACTGGTCTTTCTGAAAAAAATGTCTCTACACCTCTTGATTTATTAGCTATCTTTACCAAAGCATTAGATAAAGAAGAAATAAAAGAATCTTTAGGGAAAGAAAGATATGATTTTACAGAACTTGCTGACAAGAATGGAATTAAAGAACATGGTTTTACAACTTCAAATAAATTAGCAATCTCTGGATATGTAAATAAAAATTATAAAATCCTAGCTAGTAAAACTGGATATATTGATGAAAGTGGAGCTCACTTAATTATGTTGGTTGAATCAAATTCTACAAAAAAACAATATATTATTTTAACGATGGGAGATAGAAATTGGACTAGACGCTTTGATGAACCACACAGACTTGCAGGTTGGGTTATGGATGAAAAATTTAACTTAGCTAATAAATAATATGCTTTGTTTTTCTTGTATCACTCCCCACCCAGTGGTAGCAACCCCAACAATTGAAAAAGAGATTAGTAAAAAAATAGAGGAAACTTTATTTTCTTTAAAAACTTTAGAAGAAGATTTATATATAAGTAAGCCGGATATTCTTTTATTAATTTCTACTTCTGAAAATCTAGAGGAGGATGAATTTCTAATTAACATATCCCCTAGTTTTAAAACTGACTTAAAAGAATTTGGAGATTTAATAACTAAAAAAGAATTTAAAGGAGACTTGTCTCTGCCTAATAAAATTTATGAATCAAGTTTGCAAAATAATTTACCAACAAAATTAATTACAGAAGAAAATCTAGCTTATAATTTTAGTATTCCACTTATACATTTAACAAACCACCTATCTGAAATTAAAATATTACCAATTACAGTCTGTACTCAAAGTTATAAAAATCATACAAAACTTGGTAAAATTATTAAAGAAATTATTTCAACGACTAATAAACGAGTGGCGATAATTGTGTCAGGTGATATGTCCCATGCTTTAACTAGCAACTCCCCTGTTGGGTTTAATAAATCAGGAAAAACTTTTGATAATAAAATTCAAGAACTTTTAAATCAAGAAAGTTTATCAGGTATGTTACAGTTAGATAAAAAAATGATAGAAGATGCTGATGAAACTATTTTTAAACAACTATTAGTTTTAATGGGGATCGTGCAAAACACTAATTTTAATTATAAATCATATTCATACGAATCTCCTTTTGGAGTTGGATACTTAACAGCAAATTTAGAATTATAAAGATATGCCCCGTAGTGAAAGTTTAAATAGCCCTACGGGCAAAAAGAATTATAGTAATAATAAGTAATAATAAAAAATATAGAATAATAAATAAACATCACTGTTTATATTAACTTTTAAACTTCTACTACGGGGTATGGATGGAATACAAGGTATAATAAAAAAACAAACAGAAAAGAAAACAAAGGCTAATACCCGTATTCATTCTGACGTTCATTATTTGGCAGATGAAATATCTACTGCTTTTGGTGAGAAGAGATTATTTGGGATGTATCTTGGAGTTATAAAAAGAATTGGAGTAGATAGAGCCAAACAAATTTTTGCAGAATTAAAAGAAAGTAATATAAAATCTCCTGGCAAACTTTTTATTTGGAAAAGTAAACCGGAAAACAATATACCAAAAAAATTTGATGAAAATAAGTTTAAACCTAAAATTATTATAAATGATAATCCAACGAAATATTAAAAAATATGCTATTACCAATTACAATTGAACCAAATGAAATTCTGCATAAAAAGGCAGAAAAAATTAGTATAGAAAAAATAAAAACTCCAGAATTCCAAAATTTTATAGGTGATATGATTGAAACGATGTATAAAAAAGATGGGGTTGGTTTGGCTGGCCCACAAGTTGGTATAAGTGAACAAATATGTGTTATTGCTAAAGAATATTCAACTTTTGAAAATGACGAAGATCTAGTTTTAATAAATCCAAAGTGGAAAAAAATAAGTCGTTGGAAAGCCTGGGATGAAGAAGGTTGTCTGTCAGTTCCGTTGACTACTGGAAAAGTAAAAAGATATAAAAAAATCAAAGTAGAAGCAATAGATAGAAATGGTGAGAATGTTGAATTTGAAGCAGAAGGTTTTTTTGCCAGAATTATTCAACATGAAACAGATCATTTGCGAGGTGTTTTATTTATTGAAAAAGCAAAGAATTTAAGAAATGTAACATTGGAAGAATAAACTTAATATATATTTAAATATACATATGTTCAGAACAAACTCTCAACAAAAATAAAAAAACCGCCAAACTAATGACGGCTTGATGGAATATTTACTCAATACTTATAGAATATTAAGCCATGCTCCATCTGGATCAGGACATGCCTCTATGCGAAGCATAGAACCATCCTCTTTTGTCAAAATAAATACTTCGCGTTTAATTTCTTCGAAGTACTGAATTTTAACAACACCTGCAAATTTCGCAAGTCTTATCAATTTCGCTTCCATGCGATTGATAAGATCTTCAGCAGTGTTGTTACCACCACACGCATTTACAGCAACCATATCCCTGTCAAAAATTAACTCAATAGCCATAACAAGCCTCCTTTGTTAGGAAATTCAACAGTCAAACTATCAAATTTCATTATTAAACTCAATTGACAATAAATTACTATACCATATATTCAACTCTTTGTCAAGTATTGTCTATGCTAAAAAAATACTCACTATTTATTACTCCCTAATACTATATGATTAAAATAATTTTCTTTGGAACTCAGGATTTTGCAAAAACTATTTTAAAAGGACTTATTGAAAGTTCTGATTTTGAAATTACCACAGTTTTTACAATGCCAGACCGTCCAGCTGGCAGAAAACAGGTTCTACAAAAAAGTCCTGTTAAAATTTTGGCTGAAGAAAATGGTTTAAAAATAGAACAACCTGAAAATTTAAAAGAATATTCTCTACTCACTATTCCCTACTCTTTAAACATTGTTTGTGACTATGGAATAATAATTCCAAAAGAAATATTAGAAACCCCAGAAAACGGAAGTATAAATATTCACCCTTCACTTTTACCGCTGTACCGAGGGGCATCACCAATTCAAAGTGTGTTAATTAATGGCGAAACTAAAACAGGTATCACTATAATGCTCATGGATGAGAAAATGGATCACGGTCCTGTTTTAGCTCAAAAAACCTTTGATATTAATCTAAACGACACATATAACGAATTACATAATAAACTAGCTTTAGAAGCTCAAATTTTACTAAATAAAACGATTCTAGAGTATACAAATAACGAAATTCAACCAAAAGAACAAGACCATACCAAAGCTAGTTTTTGTAAAGAATTTAAAAAAGAAGATGGAGAAATTAATTGGCAAAAATCAGCAATAGAAATTTATAATCAACATCGTGGAATGATTAAATGGCCAGGAGTTTTTACATTTTTAAATGGTAAAAGATTGAAAATTTTGAAAATGAAACTAGAGGAGAATATAAAAAACGAAAAAGATAAAAATGGTAGCGTGTTAGTAATAAACAATAGGTTATTTATTAATTGCGGTGATGAAAATTTAATAGAAATTTTAGAATTACAACTTGAAGGTAAAAAACCTATTACTGCAAAAGAATTCTTAAATGGAAATAAAAAACTTGAAAATGAAATTTTGGGGAAATAAAATATATCAATTTTTAGGACTTTATTTTTTAATAAAGATTTTTTCATACTTTTTTTCTCCAGACACCCCTCTCTATTCTGCCAATCCAATTAATACTCTGATTTCCATTTTAATTTTAAGCCTTGTTTGTTATTTGCTGTTTAAAAAAAACCAACTTGGATGGCTTATTATCGCTGGAGAAATAATTTTAGGTGGAGGCGGAGGTTATTTTGCTATTTTTGGAATATCACTTCGAACGCTACTGTTAATTTCAAGTATTGGAATTTATACTATACAGAATTTTCAATTTAAAAATAACAAACTTAATACTCATTACTTAATAATCACCACTCTCTTACTCTGGGCTGGAATCTCTTCTCTGATTGGATATTTTAATGGACACGATATTCATAGAATATATGCCGATTTTATCCCCTATCTATACCTTTTATATTTCTTCCCCTTACGCGAATTATTAAAACAAGAACAATTTAAAAATATAGCTTGGAAAATGCTTATCGCCAGTATAATTGGAAACACAGTTTTTATTTTATTTATATTTTTTAGTTTTAGCTCTGAATTATTCATCTTACAAGAAAACTTCTATTATTGGTATCGATATATTGCTCTAGGAAAAATAGCAGATTTAGGAACAGGATTCTTTAGAGTAGTATTAGATGAACACCTACTACTCATTCCAATTGCGTTAGTATTGGTATATAAAATTTTAAATAAGAAAATAGTTTCTATTCCTTATTCCCTACTCTTTACTCTTTATTCCTTAACTTTAATAATCTTATCAGTAAATATTACTAGAATCTATATAATTGCATTATTTATTGGTTATTTATTTTTATTCTCTAAAAAATACTGGAAAAGATGGGTTAAATATGGAGCTTTAACTGGAATTTTTTTTTTAATTTCTTTTTCAAGTTTAAATATAATTGCAACCAAAGGAAGTTCTTTTGGTTTTGAACTTTTATTATCTCGCCTTAATAGTATAGCATCGCCATCTACTGAACTTAGTTCTTTATCACGAATGTTTTTACTTCCTGAAATTTTAGAAAAAATAAAAGAAAATCCAATTTTAGGATCTGGTTTGGGTGATACGGTTACTGTTTATTCACCTATTTTAGAAAAACAAATTACCACCTCTCATTTTGATTGGGGTTATTTAGAAATTTTTGCTGAAATGGGTTTGATTGGTTTAATAATTTGGATATCATTGGTAATTTATATATTTAAAAATTTCAAAAATAGGACCTCCCGCTCTCTACTCCTTGCTCTTTTAATAATCAATATTACCTCCCCCGCTTTATTTCATTCGCTTGGGATTATTTTAATGGTTTTTATTTTATCTAAACAATATGATTCAGATTCGTCTAAATAAATACATAGCAGAAAAAGGATATTGTTCTCGTCGAAAGGCCGATGAGCTTATTGGATTTGGAAAAGTTGAGGTTAATGGAAAGATAATCGAAGAATTTGGGATTAAAGTTAGCGACGAAGATGTAGTTAAAGTAGAAGGTCATGTACTTAAAGAAAGTAATCGCACTAATGGTGAAAAAGTATATATCATACTAAATAAACCAGTTGGGTATATTTCAAGTACTACATCTTCTCAAGGAAGATGTATAACAGATTTAATCCCCAAGAAATTAGGTAGACTTTTCCCTGTTGGACGACTTGATAAAGATTCAGAAGGATTAATGATATTAACTAATGACGGAGAACTAACAAATATTCTTACTCACCCAAAATACCAACATGAAAAAGAATACGAAGTAGTAATAGATAAAGAATTAACAAAAGAAGATATTAAAAGCTTAGAAGAAGGCTTTAAAGTTGATAGTCAATTTATGAAAATGCATAGCGTTAAAGTATTATACAATTTAGATTTATTAACATATCAATTTATTTTAACTGAGGGTAAGAAAAGACAAATTCGTGTAATGTTAAAAAAACTAGAATACAAAACTTTAAAATTAAAACGAGTCAGAATCAATAAATTAAAACTCGGAAATCTACCTGTTGAAAAATGGAAAGAGATTAAAAAAGAAAACATTATTTAAACCGCCACAAATGGCGGTTTTTAAATATCAATTTATCTGATGTTTTTTATAAATTATCTCTTTAGCTTTTCTATACTTCTCAAGATTTTTATTTTTTACAGGCAACCTATAAAAAACCTTTGGCAACCAAGAACTAATCCCCTCTCTACCTTTAACAATTTTTTTATACAAAACTTTAGGAACGCAAATTCCTATTTTATTTTTTTCAACAATCGTAAGCCAAAGATCCCAATCTTGAAATTTTTTTAAAGATTCATCAAACCTAGGAAAATCTTCTCTTCTCAGCAAGCTTGTCACATCAATATAATTAAACTTTTTTAATCTTTCTTTGTCATATGACAAGGCTTTAAACTTTTTAAAACCAAATTTAAAACCACTATAAACAAAACTTGCTTTAGGATTTTCTATTAAATTTTTATGCATTACCTCAAGCATCTCTTTTCGAGCTTCTGTATCGGCATCCCAAAATATCACATATTCACCTTTACTTTCATCAAATCCACGATTACGCGCCACAGGAGCTCCTTGATTCTCTTGATTTATCACTTTTATCTTTACGCTAAATTTTTCGACTGAATTAACGATTGAATTAATTCGGTCGTTAAAACCATCAGTACTTCCATCATTTACAATAATTATTTCAATCGGTCTATAAGTTTGTTTCAATATTAAATCAACACAATTTTTTATAGTATGAGCATGATTATAAATTGGAATAATTATACTTATTAATTCTTTTGACATATTAAAATTATAATCCTAATTTAGAAATTTGTTTTTCCCAAGTAAAAATATTTTCTACTCTAGTCTTTGCTTTCTCACCCATTTCTTTAGCATAATCTGATTTTAATAAAAGTTCTGAAATTGCACTAATTACCTGCATATCTTCATATGGATTAACTAAAATACCAGTTATTAAATGAGATACAGCCTCATTAACACCACCAACTTTACCAGCTACAACTGGAACACTAGAAGCCCCTGCCTCTAAAAAGACTGTTCCCCACCCTCCTTCTTGATCCTCATCTTCATGGGTTAATAAAACAAACAAATCTGCCAATTGATAATACTTTGGTAATTCTTGATAATCTACCTGACCTAAAAATCTAACTACATTTTGTAAAGAATTTTTTTGCACCATTTCTACTATTAATTTCTCTTTTTTACCTTCACCAATAATAACCCAAACTAGATTTGGAACTTTTTTAAGTATTTTTGGTAACACTCTAATCATATGAGGGTAACCCTTACCTTCATTCATATTACCAACAGTCAAAATAACTTTTTTACCGCGGAGTGCTAACTTAGCTCTTAATTTTTCAATTACTCTTTCCTCAACTTTATCTAAAAAGAAATCAGCTGGAGAAGAATAAACTACCTTGATCTTTTTATCATCTACATTTTCCATTTTTTCTATTAATTTATTTTTCGAAAATTCACTATTTACAACAACAGTTTGAGTATTCTTTAAAATTCTTTTTAATTTTAAACGCTTAGTTTTTTTACTAGTTAATAATTCTAAATCTACTCCGTGAAAAAAAATAAAATAAGGAATTTTAAATATTTTATTTACAACAAATACAGTCCATCCAAATAAACCAGTATGGTGAATATGAATTTGTTCTATTTTTTCTTTCTTTCTAATCCATAAAATTAAAAATAATAATTTTATTGAATTAGGCAGTAAGTAAGAATGCAACTTTTTACGGATTACCTTATACTTACATTCTTTATCAAACACTTCTGTATCTTTTTGTTTTGGAGCAAGTATAATTACTTTTTCACTTGGCAGGTGTTTGGCAAAATTACTTATATACGAAGATAATCCACTAATCTTTGGAGGAAAATCTGAAGTTATTATTAAAGTTTTTTTCACCCCGTTAGGGTTTTTATTCATACTGTTAAAATTTTGATCCATATAATTATTATTTAATAATTTATCACCACTGATTAAAGTTTTGTAAAACTTTAATAGGGCAGGTACAATTATTTTTTTAAATTTTTAGCGTAAATATCCCAATCCCACGTTAAACCTTTTATAATTGGTATAAAAGCAATGAATTTATCAATACCTTTTAACAGCTTGGTAATTTTTTTATTTTGTTTTTTATTCTTTTTGAAAAATCTATTTCTTAAATTAATATAGTTTGTATATATTTTTTTAAGTAATGAACAGGAACCAAAGAGATATCCTCAAAATATGGTTTAAGCATTTTATTTATCCTTCTTTTAGAAAAGCCAAATGTTACATCGTCAGCTATAGAAATTGGCCTATTTTTACCACGTCTAATAATTTTTCTTAAAATTTTGTATATTGGGTAAAAACAATAATATTGCCATGAAGCTGGTTCTTTCAAAATAAGCAATTTCCCATCTTTTTTTAAAACTCTAAATATTTCTTGTATTGCATTATTTGAATTTGGTAAGTGATGTAAAGATGCAACCATTAAAACTCCATCTAAACTGTTGTTTTTAAAAGGTAATTTCTCAGCATCAACAACACAAAAATTTCCATTTTTTATTTTATTATTTTTTGCTACTTGTTCAACTTTCTTAATAGAACCATAAGCAATATCTGAAGCTATAACATTATATCCTTTATTCATTAAAAATAAACTAAATCTTCCATCTCCACAACCTAACTCTAAAAATATACTAGACTTCGGCAAATCTAACAAAGGTTTAAGTGTTTTAATGTGATCATCTGATAAAACCAACATCTTATCCTCTATAAAATTATTAGCTCTGATCGAATATGTTTCCATTTCGGTTTTTTTAATTTCATTATCTGAAGAACTAGAAACAAGACAATCAAACACATTATTGATTTTTAAATACTCTTCATTCAAAATTTCTTTAATATTAAACATACTTATTTTAAATGTAACTTAATTAAATTATTTAAAACCATTTCTTTTGTATAGCCTTTTAGCAAATACAGGACACCGAAGTAAACAACCATTCCAATTGGTACTGCTACTATAAAATTAAATATACTCTCTATATAATAAACTGCTACTCCCATTACGATTGCAGAAAACAAAGATTTTATAAAAATTTTAATATTCTCTATATTTTTTAAATGTAAAAACCTATTTACAAAATAATACCCAACTACAAAAAAGAAAAAATTACTACATAGAGATGCTATTGCTGCTCCATAAATTCCAAACTTAGGAATTAAAATTAAATTCAAAACAATACTCACCGCCCAAGCTCCAGCAATAATACTAGTTAACAATTTTTGTCTGTTAATCGCATTTAAAAGTGTTCCATTTGTGTATCCTAAGAAAATAAACACTAAAGCAAAACCTAAAACTTGTAATACTGGTATAGCTGGTAAATATTCTACTGTATAAAGTTTTAAAATTACAGGTTTGGCTAGTACAAATAAACCAATTGCCATTGGAATTGAAATAATCGTTAAATAACTCCACCCTTTTCTAAATAACTGTTCTACTCTATCTTTATTTTCTACAAAAGAACGACTTAAAACAGGAAAAATCGAAATAGTAAGTGCAGCTGGAATAAACTGAAAAGCAAAAATTATTTTATAAGGAACACTCCAATAGCCAAGTTCTGCATCTGTTAAAATTTTAGACATAATCAAAGTGTCTGTATATGAATAAAAACGACTTATAATTCCCGCCAAAGCAAAAGGTACTGCAATACTTAAAAAAAGTTTTATTATATCTTTATCCCAAGCAAAACTATAGGTAAAACCATATTTCTTTTTTAAATAAATTAAACAAATCCAAAAATTTATAAAACTAGGAACAGCAAAAGCAACGATAAGACCGGCCATAGACCAACCCATAAATAAAACTACTGTTCCAATAGCGAGAGTTGTTAATTGCGACAAAAAGATTGCAACCGATTCATAAAAAAGATTTTTATGAGCTCTAAAAAATGCATAACTTGCCGAAGTTAAATTATCAAAAAAAACAGTTATACCAGCAATATAAATTAATTGTTTAGTTAATTCTTGATAGTTTAAAAGATTGGCAACTACAACAATTAAAAAATAAGTAAAAATACCAAACAATAATTTAACCCAAAAAATAGAATTTAAATAAACTTTCGCCTTATCTGTATATTTAGAAATCTCTCTAGTCAACACAGTTGTTAAACCAAAATCAGCTACAACTGTAAAAATCAAAGCAAAACTAAGCGCTAAAAAATATTGACTAGTATTCTCAGCCCCAAGATATCTTGCGACGAGTGTAAAGTAAATAAAAGAAACAACCTTTTGTAAAATAGAGGCACCTGTTAGGAGGGTTGTGTTCTGAGTTATTGAATAAGACATTTATAACTTCAACTACAAATTAATACTTAACAATGCGTATTATAACATTGAAAAGGGCTTTAAACAAGAAAAAACTGCCCTAAAGCGGGCAGGATAATATAAAACACAGATTGTTTTTTCACTTCTTTTTATGGCTGTTTTTTACCATACTACCAGCCTTACCTATAAGACTGCGCAAACCAGAAGTACTCTCAATTTTAATACCAAATTTTTTCTCTAGTTCCTGAAGAGAAATTGCAATACCTCTTTGAAAAGATGAACCATCTTGTTTACCTTCGCTCTTATCTTTTGCTCTAATTTTATTAACAAAGGGCATAACAAAACGTGTTATGGTTCTGGCAAAAGTTAAATTCATTTTACTAATATCAATTATCAGCGTAATTTTCATTATCCCCTCCTTGAAGAAGTAATCTTTAATTTACTACCTAAACCATATCATATTTTTGAATTTTTGTAAAGATAAGGTACTTAAGGGAACCTTCGGTTCCTTAGAATGACAACGTGAGTTGGTTACTCTCCTACTCATTTCAATCGTCGAATTCGCAAACCGAGCATTTGATACTTTTAGTTAGAATTTAGAGATGAAATTGAATGTCCCGCAGGGTTGATTTCATTATAGTGAAACGACCATGCAGTCAGAATGAAATGAGTCTCTAAATTCTCTAAAAGTTGAAAGCTCGGGGCTTTTTGTTACTTTTGTGCAGACAAAAGTAAAAGGAAAAGAATAATACTTTTTTAAGGGATCCCTCGACTTCACTTCGTTCCGCTCGGGATGACAGACCCATAAGGAATGACAGATGGCAAAAGATAACAAGTTAAAAAAATAAAATACAAATTAAAAAATCCGTCGAAAGACGGATTTTTTAATTTGTATTTTGTTTAACGTTTTGACCATTGTGGTGCTCTTCTAGCTTTTTTCAAACCCGGTTTCTTTCTTTCCTTTACTCTTGCATCACGAGTTAATAGTCCTAAACTTTTTAAAGTCTTTTTCAAATCTTCATCATCTCTAACAAGCGCTCTAGCAATTCCAAGGGCAACAGCATGAGCTTGTCCTTTTTTACCACCACCACTTACTCTTGCACTAACACTCACTCTTTTTGCTTTATCAACAGCTACTAAAGGAGCCATTACAGTTTCTTGCAATTCAAAATGTGGAAAAAACTCTTCTAAAGATTTTTCATTAATTATCATTTCTCCTTTACCCACTGTAAGTCTTACACGGGCAGACGCACATTTACGACGTCCAACTGTTTGTGTTTTTTTCTCCATAGTTTTATTTATATTCTAATATCTAATCTTTTCATGCGATCGTTACGTAATCTATTTTTTG
>Ga0208904_1000776_pt1 | contig 24206 bp, 26 predicted proteins | sample AntAceMetag02UKB_FD_184774 | JGI IMG/M metagenome (GOLD analysis project Ga0208904, IMG submission 184774) | Saline lake microbial communities from Ace Lake, Antarctica - Antarctic Ace Lake Metagenome 02UKB (SPAdes) (version 2) | ecosystem: Environmental > Aquatic > Non-marine Saline and...
ACATAGGTATAGCAACAACCGGAATAGCAGGCCCTTTGGGATCAACTGATACAAAACCAATAGGCCTCGTCTACATAGCCCTATCAACTCCCAAACAGACTATCGTTAAAAGATGCTATTTTGCAGGTGAAAGAAAGATAATCAAATTCCGTTTTAGTCAAGCAGCGCTTGATATACTACGTCTACATCTTCTGCAATAATAGTTACCACTAAAACCTAAACCTAAGCACTAAAAAACCGAGATAATGAGAACCTTTATAGCGATCGCCCTTAACAAAGAAGTTTATAGCAATATCCTTTTACTGCAGAGACGATTAGATAAATACGATCTCGCGATAAGATGGGTTAATCCTACCAATATACACCTAACCCTGAAATTCTTAGGCGATATTAACAATAAGGAGATAGGGACTATATTGTCTTCACTAGCAGATGTCGTACGCTCGCACCAGAGTTTTTCTTTAAATCTTTTGGGTATTGGGGTTTTTCCGGATCTGTCCTGCCCAAGAGTAATATGGATGGGGATTGAAAAAGGCAAAAAGGAGTGTGTCTCGCTGCAAAAAGATATTGAAGGTTCTGTTAACAGCGCAAAAGTCAAACAAGAAAATCGAGCCTTCTCTCCTCATCTGACAATCGGTAAGTTTATTACTAAAAATCATAATCCAGAGATTGGACACGCCATAGAAAGAGAAAGAAACTTCAGTTTAAAGGCTCTGGTTCCTGTTGATGCTATCATTCTCTTTGAATCAATACTGACGCCAAAAGGGGCTATACACAAAATCGTGGAAAAATTCCCGCTGCGGTAAGCAGATATATAGCAAAAAGAATAATTATCGTATAAACTGCCGCTATAACGTCATCGAGCATAATACCTAAGGAACCTGAAAGTTTTTCTATTTTCCTTATCGGTGGGGGTTTTGCAACATCGAAAAATCTAAAGAGTAGAAACCCTACTATAAGCATAAACCATCCAGGCTTTAAAAAAAGACATACAAGACACATCGATGCTATTTCATCTATAACAATCTTTCCTGAATCCTTCTCATTAAAAACTTTTTCTGCTCTCGCGCAAACAAGAAAACCGATAATAAATAGGAATATTGTCACTAATATAAGGACATCGGGATGCTTATACAAAAAAAGATAAATCAGAACACCCCACAAGCTGCCCATTGTCCCTGGCGCGACAGGTGAGTAACCAACATATAAACCGCTAGCTATTACCCTGATAATAGCCCTCATTTAAAAAGCCTTCTGTTTTTAGAAATATACGACGCGCCGGAAATAAGCGTTAGAATAACAGTAATGAGCATCAAGGCGAATATTAGATTTTTAGTCAATGCGTCAAGCTGTTCTGTCCAGAAACCCACACCTTGAGCATACTGCTTTAGCACAAGATAGATTAATACAGCAAAGACAGTAACAATCTGCGAGATAGTCTTATGCTTGCCCGCGCGGGACGCGGCAATAATATGCCCTTTTATAATCCCTAATATCCTTAAGCCCAATATTACAAACTCACGAAATATTATAATAACAACAGTCCACGCCGGGATAAGCTTCATCTCTACAAAACAAAGAAATGCCGCGAGGATAAGTATCTTGTCAGCAATAGGATCCATAAACTTACCAAAATCCGAGACAAGCCCTCTGCTCTTCGCTATCCTTCCGTCTAAATAATCCGTAAAAGAGGCTAAAGCAAAAACAAAAAGAGCGGTTATCTTTCCATAAGGCCAGTATGTGAATAAAAAAAACATAAATACAAATGTCAACGCGATACGCAATAATGTAAGCTTATTCGGCAGGTTCATAATTTCTCCTATTATTTAGTTAAGCAGGCGTAACTAATAGCTATAAAGTTTTCCCCACAAGATCATACTCCAAAGTATCTGTTATCTCTACATCCACAAATTGACCGGGGGCTAAACTCTTTTTTGAATGTATAAAAACTGTGCCATCTACCTCAGGGGCATCATATTGAGTGCGCCCTGTATAGATACCTTTCTCTGATCTTGACTCAACAAGCGCCTCCATTTTTCTGCCTTGAAAGCGCGCGTTTATCTCTTTCGAGACATCCTGTTGTAAACACATAAGCTCATCAAGGCGCCTATCTTTAATTTTTCGCGCTATCTGGCCTTTAAAGCCATAGGCCGGTGTGCCTTCCTCCCTTGAATATATAAACGCGCCAAGCCTCTCAAACTGAACAGCCTTAATAAAATCCAACAGCTCATTAAAATTTCCTTCTGTCTCAGAAGGAAATCCTACTATGACTGATGTCCTTAAAGCAACATTAGGAATCCTGCTCCTTATCTTCTTTATAAGCTTTTCTATCGCCTTACGTTTTATCCTGCGATTCATTTTTGTTAAAATCTTATTGTTTATATGCTGTATCGGCAGGTCTATATATTTACATATTGAAGCCTCACTTGCTATAACATCTATCAACTCATCTGTAAACCGGCGCGGGTGTGTATACAAGAGCCTTATCCAATGAGCGGGTTCTAGGCGACAAATCCTCTTTAGCAATTTAGGCAACATACACTTTCCGTACCTGTCTATTCCGTACGAAGTAGTATCTTGTGCTATAATATTCAATTCAGACTTACTTTTCCCGGAAGAGAGTGTTTTTATCTCTGAGATAACGGAAGATAGCGTCCTGCTTCTGAGCCTGCCGCGAATATTATATATCGCGCAATAGCTGCAATGATTCTGACAGCCTTCCGCTATCTTGACATAGGCATAATATGATGGCGTTAAAATCAGTCTGGGATCTTTATCAGAATGTATCGCGACGGGGGCATCTACCGCTATAAATTTTTCATTGCGCAGTATGGCGCTTATCGCTTTGGAGATAACCTTGAAATCATCTACACCTAGAATCGCGTCTATCTCTGGTATATCATTCTTCAATTGCTCACTATATCGCTGCGCGAGACACCCGCATACAATAAGTTTTTTTATGCGCTTTTCATTCTTAAGGCTTACTGCCTTTAATATAATATCAATGGCTTCTTGCTTCGCGTCCGCAATAAAACCACATGTATTGATTATAACGATATCGGATGAATCGGCGTCTTCTGCTATAATAAAACCTTTGGACTTAAGCTTACCGATTATAAGCTCTGAATCTACCAGGTTACGCGCGCACCCTAAACTTATAATGGCTATTCTTTCTTTACTAGATCGCATTTGCGTTCTTTTCTTTTTTCGCTATTGTTGAGATTAAGATCTTTTTTATCGCAAAAAAGCTGAAACCGTAAACTAGTTAATAAAAAATCGGAATCCAGGTTCCGATTTTTAAGTCACTTATTTTTTAACTCTCATAACTATTTTTGGATACCTTGCCTGTTGATAATAATGCCTTTCTTAACGCCCGTACCCGGTGAACCAAGATCATGACCATTTAATGTAATATTCATTGCTGCCGCGTTACCTGTCCAGAGCTCAAAATTATCAACGGCCTGCCAGGTCTCTTCTGAGCCCTTCTTCAAGACGTTCTTTAATATTATCTTAGTGTCTTTTCTAAGTTCTACCCATACATCTTTTGTAGTCTTTATCACAAGAGTCAGCTTCTCGTTCTGTGGAATCTGTATACTTTTCGAAGTCTCTTGAACGCGTACTTTCGGCTTTTCTTTGATAACCTCTATCTCTTTTTTCTTAACAGATTTTACCTTCTCCGCCGACTCTACCTGCTGTGCCTGCGATACGTGCTGTGCGCGTGTTTTACGCCAGCTCGAGAATTTAGATTTAACCCGTCCTGTTGTCTTAATAAAAAGAATCAATAAGAAAATTATCAATATAGATTTAAATATAACTTTTAAAGCTTTGGTGATCTTATCAACATCAATCTTTTGAGCGAGAAATTTCTCCTTATCAACAGCAGGTTCAGGCACGTTTAAACTTTCCTGTTTGTCCAAGCTGTTATATTGATTTAATATATTTTCAACACTAAGGCCGAGATACGATGAGTATTTTTTCAAAAAACTCTTTATGTAAACTGGATTAGCAATCCTGGCCAGATTATCCTCCTCCAATGCAGATAACATTTCAGGGAGAATTCTTGTATGCTGGTAAGCGTCATCAAGGCTAAGTTGTTTTTGCTCTCTTGCTTTTTTAAGCTGGTTTCCTATAGTCATTGTACTCATTTCAAACGGCCTCATCCGCTGTCTCATCCTGCTCTTGTTCTTGTTTTTCAATACCTAAATATTCTTCGCGGTCAACCAGTATCTCACGGGGCTTTGAGCCGCAATAGGGGCCTATAAGGGACTCTGCTTCCATACTATCAATTATCCTGGCTGCCCGTGTATAACTTAAACGCAGTCTTCTCTGAAGGATAGATACCGATGCCTGGCCTGACTCCATTATCAATTGAACTGCGTCATCAAAAAGCTCATCCTTATCACTGCTTTTACCAAAGCTCTTTTTTTCCTGTTGTTTGGATATACCTTCATCAAATTCCATGCCTCTCTGCGAAGCTATAAAATCCATTACCCTCTCTATCTCTTTATCAGAGACCAGACTCGATTGAGCACGTGTAGGCTTTGAAACACTCGGCTCCATGAATAACATGTCTCCTCTTCCTAAGAGTTTATCGGCACCATTTGCATCGAGGACTGTACGAGAATCGACCTTTGAAGCAACCTTAAATGATATCCTTGCGGGAAAATTCGCCTTTATAACACCTGTTATAACATCAACTGACGGTCTTTGTGTAGCGAGTATTATATGAATACCTACCGCACGTGAAAGCTGGGCAAGGCGTGTTATAGCACTCTCAATCTCATTAGACGCAACAGCCATCAGATCCGCAAGCTCATCTATAACAAGGACTATATATGGCAACCCATCAGGTACGTCAGGATCATCTTTGAATTGGCCTTCTTTTGCTTTCTGATTAAAGATAGCTATATTTCTTGATGTAACCTTAGCTAATATCTTATACCGCGTTTCCATCTCGTTTACCAGCCAGCTTAACGCGCCTGACGCTTTTTTGGCATTGGTAATTACAGGGCAAATAAGATGAGGCAGCCTGTTAAACATTGCCATCTCAACCATCTTAGGATCGACAAGGATAAACTTAAGCTCATCCGGAGATGCGTTGTAAAGCATACTAAGTATTATGCTATTTACACATACGGTCTTTCCCGCACCTGTTGTTCCGGCAATCAGCATATGCGGCATCTTTGCCAGGTCACATACAACAGGCATCCCTGCTGTATCCTTTCCAAGAGCAAGCGTTAATTTAGATTCCGCCCCCTGGAACTCGTCCGACGTAAGCACTTCTCTTAGAAATACTAATGAGGCTGTACTGTTTGGAACCTCTACCCCAACACGCGACTTTCCGGGTATAGGGGCGATTATCCTGACAGACTGTGCCTTCATGGCCAGGGCAATGTCATCGCTTAAGACAGTAATCTTGTTTACCTTTACACCTGGCGCCGGATCAAGTTCATATCTGGTAATTACTGGACCCTTTTCAACCTGTGAAACTCTTACGTCTATACCAAAATCTCGAAGAGTCTCTTCCAATATCGCGGAAGACGCTGTAAGGTCCTCTTTCATCTGGCGTTCTTCAGTCGGAGGCGGGGAATCCAGAAGATCAAGAGACGGAAACTTATACTCACCTACTGATTTTGGCTCTATCTTTACGCTCGCCTTCTCATTTCCCTCGGATGATTGAGTATGCTTCTTATCTATCTTTATTTTTGGAGATACTAATTGTTCAGGCTTTGGGCTTTCTAAAATTGTGGGGGGTTTCTTAAGCGGTTTTAATTGCGCCTTACTCTCGTTGACATTTAACACCGGTTTTTTCAAAACAGGCTTTTCATTCCTGATTTTTACTTGTAACTTTTGAGCTTTCGCAAAAGACCGCTTCTCCTTACCTTCTTGGTATAGCTCATTTACCTTATTAATAAAAATACCTAAAAAAGGTATAATTAAAAATTCCGTTGCCAAAAGTATCGACAGCATCATCAACGTAATGACAATTACATATGAACCTACTGTACCAAAATATTTATCCAGCAAGGACGATAAGAACATGCCGGATACACCACCTGCTTTCATCCTGGCTATGCTATCTCCATTAAAAACCAATGCCAAAAATGAGCTTGTAGCGAGAAAGAGTACCGCTGTTCCTGAAAACTTAATAAGTGATCGCTGAGGCTGCTGTGACGTAAACCTATCTATGGCCCAGACAAAACATAAAAACGGTATAATATACGCGCTCTGTCCAATAGCAAAAAATAGTATGGCTCCGATGTAAGCGCCTATGATACCGACAAAATTATGCAGTTGTGCGTTTGCGGTTGAAGCAAAAAATCCAAGATCAGTAGGCTCGTATGTCATAAGACTTGCGAGAACTAGTATCGCGATAGCTATGTAAACAAAACCTATTATTTCATTTATTCTTTGCTGTGTCATAAAACTAAGATTACCCCTCCGGCTATAAGACAATAGAAACCAAAAAATTTAAGGTTGCTGTTAACAACACACTTTATCAATAAAAATATGGCGCCAAGCCCAAAAATGAAAGCGAATAAAGCGCCTATCAGCATATTGGCTGTAACAGATGAACCGCCTGCTACGCTTGTAAACTTTAATAGCACAGCGCCTGTGATCGCAGGTATTGACAATAAAAAAGAAAACCGTATAGCCTGCGTTTTATCAACCTTTAACAAGATCGCGCTTGATATTGTTGAGCCGCTTCTTGAAATACCCGGTATTATGGATATACCCTGAACGATACCTATTATAAATGCCTTAAACCGTGTAAGGCCGCCCATTTGAGTAGAAACATACTTGCGCCTGCCGGCCCAGTCCGCGACAAATAAAAATAACGCGGTGACCAAGAGCATCGCACCTACAAATTTTATATTGGCAAAACAAGCTTCCAACGTATCTTTAAAATAGTAGCCTATTAAAACCGTTGGGATTGTACCGATTACTATAAGTAATAACAATTTCCTCTGCGATGTAACCAATTTTATTATATCACGCCAAAAATAAACTACAACAGCAAAAAGCGTTCCTATGTGTAAAAATAGATCGAAGAGTAATTGAGGCTCTTTAAAGCCAAAATAATGGTGGAGAATTACAAGATGGCCTGATGAACTTATCGGAAGAAATTCTGTTATACCCTGGACTATGCCAGATATGATTGCCTCAACATGTGACATTAATTTAGCAATTTTACGTTCTACGTTATATCTTTATATTAAAATCAAACCCCGGTATGTCCAAATCCACCCTGTGCACGAACTGTTTCATCAAGTTCATCGACAATAGCGATATCTGCTTGAATCACCTTCTGCAAAATTATCTGGGCTATGCGGTCCGCTCTTTTTACAACAAATGGATCCTTGCCATGATTTATCAGTATTATGCCTACAAGCCCCCTATAATCGCTATCTATAGTCCCGGGGGCATTGACAATGCTTATACCATGCTTTATCGCGAGACCACTCCTAGGCCTTACCTGCACCTCATATCCAACAGGTATGCTCATATAAAAACCTGCGGAGATAAGCTTAATATCTCCTGGGGCCAATATAACCTCGTTATCTACATCAGCATAGACATCCATGCCACTTGCGCCCTCGCTCATATAACAAGGCGTAGGAAGATCCTGACAATTTTCCTTTTTCTTTATATTTATTACTATCTTTTCCATAAGTTTATTCTATTGTCTTCTACTCCGTTGATTTATCATTATCTGTGTCGCTATCTTTAGCCATGGCTTTCTTGCGTGAAAGATTAAGCCTGCCTTGCTGATCCACCTCTACCAGCTTCACCTCGATCTTGTCTCCAACCTTTACGACATCTTCGACATTCTTAACATATTCATCGGAAAGCTCCGAAACATGGCAGAGGCCTTCTTTGCCCGGCAATATCTCGCAGAATGCGCCAAAATTCATAAGCCTTTTTACTGTTGCCTGATAGATCCTGCCAACCTCAGGTTCCGCTACAATACCGGAAATAATATCCAATGCCTTCTGAAGAGCCTCACCATCACTTGAAGCAACACTGACAGTACCATCGTCATCCACATTGATACTAGCACCCGTATCCGCGATAATCTGTCTTATTACCTTGCCACCAGGACCTATAACATCGCGTATCTTATCTATGCTTATCTTTAATGTTTCTATTCTTGGCGCGTAATCTGACAAGCCATTCCTTGGATCAGCAATAGCTTTCGCCATATTATCTAATATGCTAAGACGCGCGTTCTTTGCCGCTTGCATAGCCTGTTTTATTATCTCAAAGGTAATGCCAGTCTTTAATTTTATATCAACCTGCAATGCTGTTATTCCGTCAGAGGTTCCTGCCACCTTAAAATCCATGTCTCCGTAATGATCTTCTAAGCCCGCAATATCTGTAAGTATCGCGAAATTATCACCCTCCTTTACGAGGCCTATCGCTATACCCGCAACCGGCTTCTTAACAGGGACGCCTGCGTCCATAAGCGCGAGAGAGCCTGCGCATACCGAAGCCATACTTGATGATCCATTAGATTCTAAGATATCTGATACTATACGGATAGTATATGGAAAATCATCTTTTGAAGGCAACATAGATCCAAGTGACCTTTCCGCTAAAGCGCCATGACCTATCTCGCGCCTTCCTACGCCCCTTATAGGCTTTGCTTCGCCAACACTAAATGGCGGGAAATTATAATGAAGCATAAAGCATTTCTTTGATTCTCCTTCCAAGGACTCTATAAACTGTTCATCGGAAGCAGTACCCAGGGTAACGACAGACATTGATTGCGTCTGCCCTCTGGTAAAGAGTGCTGAACCATGAGTGCGCGGCAATATCCCGACCTCAGATTCTATATTTCTTATCTCATCAGAAGCCCTTCCATCTACACGCTTCTTATCGGTTATAATCATATCCCGCACAGTTATCTTCTCAATCTTATTAAGCGCCGCCATAACGTCGGATGCGCTGATCTCGTTCTCATCGGTAACAAGCTTTTCAACAAGTTCCTTGAATAAGAGATCTGTCAACTCCATCCTCTCTTCTTTGGTAGCTTTTGAATTTATCTGAGCAAGCTTATCTGCAGCTAATGTTTTTACCTCTGACACAAGACTTGAATCTATCTCTTTGATCACAGCCTTCTGTTCTTGCTTTTTACATTTATCCGCAAGATCTTTTTGTAACTTAACGATCTTCTGGCATTCGTTTGACGCAAGCTCAATAGCCTCCTGAAATACCTCTTCAGAGACCTCCTTAGCGCCGGATTCTATCATAATAACGCCCTCTTCTGTAGAACAGACAACAACATCAAGATCAGACTCTTCCATCTCTACATACGTGGGGTTTACTATCAAGCTGCCATCTTTGCGTCCTACTCTTACAGCGCCTACAGGGCCTAGATACGGAATGCCTGCTATCATAACAGCACATGATGCACCGATAACAGCGAGTGTATCCGGATCATTTTCACCATCGCTGGATATAACCATAGCCATAATCTGCACTTCATTGGTCATGCCTTCAGGAAATAGCGGTCTTAAAGGCCTGTCAATAAGCCTAGATGTCAATATCTCGCGCTCTGTAGGCCGGCCTTCTCTCTTGAAATACCCGCCTGGGATCCTTCCTGCCGCGTATGTCCTTTCACGATAATCCACCATAAGTGGGAAGAAATCTATCCCTTCTCTAGGGGTATTTGACATAACAACGGTAACTAATACAACCGTTTCACCGCAGGATACTGTTACAGCTCCATCGGCCTGCTTAGCAAGTTTTCCGGTTTCAATCACTATCTCATTATTGCCGATCATTGTCTTTACACTATTTATCATTTTTTCCTACCTTTCATTTCATTTTAATCTTAATTTTTTCATCATTTGCAACATATATCACACTAAAAAATCTATTTAAACGCGGGCATAAAAAAAACACTCCCCACTAAATAAAACATGTTGCAGCTAGAGGGGAGCGCGCTCCAAATACAATCAGTTAAATTAATCTTATTTACGAATCTTTAGTTTATCCGTAAGCTTATTATACTCTTCTATAGCATGTTTCTTCAAGTATATTAAGAGTTTTCTGCGCAGAGAAACCATCTTCAAGAGTCCACGCCTTGAATGGTGATCCTTCTTATGAGTCTTGAAATGGTCTGAAAGACTATTGATCCTCTCCGTAAGGAGAGCAACCTGTACCTGCACAGAACCCGTATCCTTCTCATTAATTTTGTTATCTCTGATTACCGCTTGTTTCTTATCAGTAGTAAGTGCCATGACCAAATCCTGTTTCTCCCTTCTCTTCTAGTTGAATGATATTGAATTATAACAGATAGCAATCTCTTTGTAAAGGGAAATAATTCGCTCACACCATTTAGCAAGGCAGTAGTCATTACCTCTATTAATAGGAGGCCTCATTGCGCAATCAGCTCACTCATAAGACATTAAGTAGCTTCTTGGCTATAATGGAATCCCTGATAATCTGAGCACGAAGAATATCCTCATTCTCGAATTTTTTCTCAGACCTTATCCTTCTTACAAAACTTACCTCTATATCTTTCTCATAAAGATCTCTATTTATATCAAATATATGAACTTCTATGCTTGGGTCTTTTTCATTAAAAGTCGGCCTAGTACCTATATTCAACACAGACTTATAGATTAACTTACCTATTCTAGAATATACAGCATAGACACCACTTGGCGGTATCGCTTCATGATGTGGGTCAATATTTGCTGTTTTAAAGCCTATAATCCTGCCTCTTTTTCTGCCATGGATTACTGTGCCCAAGACAGAGACAGGCCTGGCTAAGAGCCTTGAAGCGATATTTAGCTTACCCTTCTCTATAAGATGACGTATAACGCTTGAGCTTATCGCAACGGATTGATAGCGCTTTGATCTTATGATCCTTACCTGAAATCCCAATCTTTTAGACATGCTTCTTAGGCTCGCGGCATTCCTAAGCCGTTCCCTTCCGAATGAAAACTTATCCCCGATAACAAGTTTCTTCATATTCAATTTATTCACTAATAAGTCTCTAAGAAACGTCTCAGCGTCTTTTTCTATAAACTTTCTATTAAAATCTACAACAACACATAACTCAACGCCGAGCTCTTCCAGAAGTCTTAATCGATGCTGGAGTGAACTAAGCATAAGAACCCTGCCTCTCTGCTTGAGCAGTTTAGCCGGATGCGGGTCAAAGGTAATTACTACAGGCTTAAGCTTATCAGCCTTCGCATCCCTAAGTAGTTGGGTTAAAATTTTCTTATGCCCTATATGAACGCCATCGAATACACCGACAGTTACTACTGATGGCGCAGTCATACTCTTCAATCCCTTTAAACTATATAGCGTCTTCATGAAATGTCCTTAAGCGCGATAGCATCTTCTATGCAGAACTTACCTGAGCGAATCCTTCTCAATGCCTTCATGTGCGCGCCACAGCCAAGCTCTTTACCTATATCATGACAAAGCGTCCTAATGTATGTACCTTTTGAACATACTACTCTGAACTCCGCTTGATCATCCTTAATACTTATGACCTCAATATCCTTTATTTCTATCTCTACAGGATCCCTTTCTACAACAATACCTTTTCTGGCAAGCTTGTACAGCCTCTTTCCATTGTGATGTTTTGCTGATATCATAGGCGGTATCTGCTCCTGTTTTCCATGAAACGATAGGATAGTATCTTCAATCACGGATCCATCAATAGCCTCTGTGCTGTTACTGCTGATCACTTCTCCTGATGCGTCCTGTGTATCAGTGACAACGCCTAACTTCATCAGGCAGACATACTCCTTATCATCCGCACAGAAACTTGCTGATAGCTTGGTAGCCTTATTCAACACAAGAACAAGCACCCCTGTTGCCATCGGATCAAGTGTGCCGCAGTGGCCTATTTTTTTTATCTTTAGCGTCCTACGCGCGATTGCCACAACATCATGTGATGTCATTCCGGAAGGTTTGTCTATTATTATAATGTCATCCATATAAGTCAACTCAGATAATATGTTGCTACCCTAAAAATTTTTTCTAAGACCATTATTCAGTTGTTAGTAGCCTCTTATGCCCCTGCCTTCGCATTGCTGGTATTTTTGCTATATATTTAGCTCCATAGCAAAAAAATCCAAAGCACTGCTCCAGGCAGGGGCATAAGAAGCATTGCTATCTACTGTTCTGCTCTTTTGTATAATATGCATAAAACAACTGGTACATCTATTTACCATTACCAAGAAACTTCTTTGCTCTTGATACTACTGCTTTTTCGACCTTGGGAATAGTCCCCTTTAATACACAGCCGCTTGCTGCGGCATGTCCTCCTCCATTAAAATGCTTGGCCAACTTATTCACATCCACTGTACCATTAGAACGGAAACTTACTTTCACGAGTCCTTTTCGCACCTCACGAAAAGCAAGCGCTATCTTTACACCTTTTATCATCCTGGGAAAATTAACGAGTTCCTGCGTATCTTCAACGCTAACCCTATACTTATTAAACATAGCTCTTGAGACATGAACCCATGCTATCTCCCCACCCTTGGCAGTATTGAGTGTGGAAAGCGCTGACGCAAGCAAACTCAGGCTTGAGAGTGTTGTCTGCTCATATATCTTGCGATAAATATCTATAGCATCTATGCCATGCTGCATAAGCTCCGCAACTATCCTATGCGTGTCTGGCGTTGTATTTGAATAACGAAACGATCCTGTATCAGTAAGTATAGCTATATAAATATATAAGGCCGCCCTCTTATTAATAGGTATACCCATCTTCTTGAAGATATGATAAACCTGCTCACCGGAACACGACATCCCGGGCTCAACCCAGTTTATTGAACCAAAATATGTATTACTTATATGGTGGTCTATGTTCAATATAGGCTTTTTAAGGCAGATGCCTGCCTTAATATCCCCTATCCTTTCAATGCCTGTACAATCAAGGAGGCAGGCAACATCATAATCTATGCCCTCAATGCGTGATCTCAGCTTTATTCCCGCGCTGCCCGGTAAAAATTTATACATAGCGGGGATATCCTCAGGAGGAAATAGTATTACCTTCTTGCCAGCCTGCTTTAGAAGCTCAGCCATAGCCAACATGCTTCCTATAGCGTCCCCCTCCAGATTCTTGTGCGCTGAGATTAAGAACCTCTTGTATCTCTTATCTCTTATGCACTTGATTGCCTTATTAATCCCCATCTTTTATCTCCTTATCTTTATGGATAATATCTATAATCTCATCTATCTTATTGCCTGCCTTCTTTGAATCGTCACGGATAAAGGTTATCCGTGGAATAAATTTTATTCTTATGCGCTTGGCAAGGAGCCTTCTAACAAGTCCTGCCGAAGCCTTAAGTGCCGCGAGCCCATCTTCATTGGCGTCATCTCTGTCGATACTTGTAAAAAATATATCCGCGGATTTCAGATCCGGTGACATATCAACCCTGGTAACAGTTACAAAGCCTATGCGCGAATCCCGGATATCTTTTTGCAATATTATGCTTACCTGATGTCGTATCTCTTCACTCACTCTGTCTCTACGAAACATAGCTCACCCCAATAAACTGTTTTAACCTGTTAAAAGCTTTTGATGGGTTTTTTTCAGCCCGAACAAGCGCCTTTTCTTTTTTAATCCTATGTTCTGAAACCTTATTCAACACACCAAGTTCTATGGCTTGCCTTATAAGTCTTTCTGTCTCATCGCATATCGCAAAATCATACCTCTGCTCAAAACGCACAGCCCTATAAATACGCGTTGGATCATCAACAAAACTCTTATTATGCAAAACCCTTATAATGCCCTCTTTAAGATCCTGCTTACCATTAAAAAGATCTATCAATCTGGACCATGATACCTTATTTAACGAAAATGCCATCGCATTTATGGTAAAATCTCTTCTTTGAAGGTCGTCTTTCATAGAAGCGAAATTTACCCTTGGTAACGCTCCGGGGAATTCATAATACTCTCTTCTTGCAGTAGCGATATCGATTCTTAAACTGTCTTGCGTAGTAACAGTAGCTGTGCCAAATCGCCTATATGAAACCAACTTGCCCTTAAGCTCCTCTGATAGCTCCTTCGCGAATTCAATGCCGTTACCCTCAACAACAATATCAATATCGAGATTATTAAGATGGAGCAATATATCTCTTACAAAACCTCCCACGCAACAAACCTGTACCTGTCTATCATCTCCTATTCTGCCTGCAAGGGATAATATATCAGAAACCTTTTTGGGTAAAATATTTTTAACCTTTAGTAAAACATTATCCATAATAAGAACATTTCCTAAAGACCTCTCTTGAGTTCCGGTTTGTGGTCGCGAAGCTTTAGGCTATAGCGAATACTTAAAAACCGATAACCAGGCACAGAGCTTAGCCTCTTGGGTGGAATTTATGATGTATAGATTTTAAGCGTTCTTTGTTGATATGCGTATATATTTGCGTTGTAGTTATATCCGCGTGTCCGAGCATCTCCTGGACAACCCTTAGGTCAGCGCCACCTTCTAATAAGTGTGTAGCAAAAGAGTGCCTTAATGTATGTGGCATAATATCTTTTTTTATGCCTGCCAGGCCTGCGTATTTTTTTATCATCTTCCAAAAGCTCTGACGAGATATCTTTTTTCCAAGTCTCGACAAAAAGAGGCTATTCATAGATTGCGACCTTGCAAGCTTTGTTCTCGACTTTTTCATATAGCTCTCTAATGCGGCTTGTGATTGCCTGCCTATGGGAACTATTCTCTCCTTGCTCCCTTTTCCGACACACCTTACAAAACCGACATCAAGATTTATGTTTTCAATATTAAGATTCACAATCTCGGAGACACGAAGGCCTGTCGCGTACATAAGCTCAAGTGCCGCTCTATCTCTTAAGCCCATCCAGTTTCTGACATTGGGTTTTTTTAGTATCGCCTCTACTTCTGATGTAGAAAGAGCCTCGGGTAAATGCTTCCAGAGCTTTGGCGAATCCAAAACACTGGTAATGTCCTCTTTTAAATATTTTTCACGAAGACAGAAACGATGTAATACTTTAATAGCGACAAGATTGCGCGATATGGAATTTCCGGAGAGGCCTTTCTCTTTTTGAGACATCATATAATCGCGCACATCATCACGCGAAACTTCAGAGAGGTGAAATTTATTTTTTTTCTGAGCGAGATAATCGGCGTATTTGTAAAGATCTGTTCTGTATGCTGAAATAGTATTTTTAGATAACCCTCTTTCTACAAGAAGATAGTCTAAAAATTCCTCTACAAAATCTTTCATTGCCATGAAATTGCCTGCCGTTCCTTTCCAATGGTAGTCCTCTCCCCATGCCCAGGCAAGACAAGAGTCTCTTCATCAAGGATAAATAGCTTTTCCTTTATTGAATTAATGATATCTTTTGTACTGCCATATGGAAAATCTGTCCTTCCTATGCCTGCGGCAAATAGGGTATCCCCGGTAAAAACTATATTATCATACTTAAGAGATATGCAGCCTGGGGTGTGTCCCGGAGTATGAATAACCTTAAGCGTTAAATCGGATATTACTACATCATCACCATCTTCTAAGATACGAGTAGCAGGTGGAGACTTCTTAAGGTTTCCATAAAATACAGCAAGGCTTAAAAGAGGATTTGTTAGAAAATTAGCGTCATTTTTATGTATGTATACAGGCAGGTCAAAATCGCAATTTGCTCCTATGTGATCTATATGGCCGTGTGTATTTACTATAAACTCTGGGATAAGCTTTTCATTATCCAGAAATTTTTTAATCTTATCGGCATCGCCACCAGGATCTATTATCGCAACCTTTTTGGTTTTTTTTGAACCGAATATATAGCAGTTTGTACCCATCTGATCTATCAATATTTCGTGCAATACGCAGTCACTATTTAATATCTTCTTGCCCTCCATCAGTGGCCCCCTCCTGATCATCTCTTACAAAGTGTTTCATGCGAAAATATGAAAATTGGCCGCTCACTGCCCTGTAGTGCTTAGTCAACTGTGACACTATATGATTACTGTTTGAATCCAAGTAATTAGGCTGCTTTAACTTTTTTGTGATCTCCTCTAATTTCAACACATATGGCTGTAACTGCGCTCTCTTCTCATCATCTAAAAGACTAGCAAGCTTTCTTATCTCTACAAGCGAGTAATCTGCCTGGCTTTTTATCTTCTTATGATTTCCCTTAGCTTTTGTAGAATGTATGAGCTCTGACTCTGAGTTTTTCCAGAAAGCATAATGGTTGGCGTAGAACTGTTTGTTTGTAAACTCTTTTTCGTAATCATACGGCTGCAAGACAGGGCCTTGTTTAACCTCATCTTTCTTATTCCGTACAAATTTCTTCCTCCACGCGCCACTGCACCCAGCGGTAAAAAGGAGGGCCGCTACAAGAGTCGTGCTAATTATCCTTATATTCATAATACACCTCTTTTGTTTAACTGATTAAATTTTTAAATTCTTCTTCAGTAATAATATTCAAGCCAAGTTTTTGTGCCTTATTATGTTTTAAACCTGGATCTTTTCCAATCACGACAAAGTCTATTTTTTTACCTATAGAGGCTGTAACTGTTCCACCGAGCGATTTAACTCTTTCCTGAGCCTGCGTTCTGGAAAAATCTTCCAGGCTTCCCGTAAAGATAAAGACCTTTCCTGAGAATATTCCATCAACATTAACCTTATGCCTAAGATTAATACCTGCAAGTACAAGTTTTCTCAACAAATTTTTAGCATCCTCTCTTTGCAAAAACTCGCAGATCGATTCCGCCATTATAGGTCCTATCTCGCTTGTATCCATAAGAGTCTCTACGCCCTGCTTTGAGAGATTCTCTATAGACCCGAACTTCTCTGCCAAAACATCGGCCGCGTGCACGCCGACGTGCCTTATACCCAGTGAGTAAATAAGGCGCGCAAGAGACTGACCCTTAGAGCGTACTATCGCGTCAAGTAGATTTTGCGCGGATTTGTCTGCTATTCTCTCTAGCTTACATATATCATCAAAGCCTAGGCTGTATATATCAGCGCAGTCTTTTACAAGTTTTTTATCGATAAGCTGCTCTACCACCGCCTCACCAAGGCCTTCTATATCCATACCCTGGCGTGAAGCAAAATGGCGCAAGCGTTCTTTCTGCTGCGCGGGACACATTTTGTTATCACACCTTATAGCTACCTCTCCTGGCCGCTGGACCACGTTCATGCCACAGGCAGGACATTTATTAGGCATTATAAATTTTGTCTCCTTGCCTGTTCGCGCGCTAAGTACGGGCTCTATAACCTGTGGGATAATCTCCCCTGCTTTCTCGATAACAACAGTATCACCTATCATGATTCCTTTTCGCTCTATATCATCCATATTATGCAACGTAGCACGGCTGACAGTACTGCCTGATAGCTTCACCGGAGCAAGTTCCGCGACAGGAGTGAGCGAACCTGTCCTGCCGACCTGAATTACAATATCCTTAAGTTTTGTCATTGCGCGTTCTGCTGGAAATTTATACGCTATCATCCATCTAGGCGCTTTAGTGGTCGCGCCTAATCTTTTCTGCTGGCTGATAGAATCCACCTTCACAACCATACCATCTATGTCATAATCGAGTGTGTCTTTTTTATCCTGCCAATGATCGCAATATTTAACAACCTCATCAATATCTTTACACTTCTTCACATGCTCATTTACCCTGAACCCTTCTTTAATTAAAAACTTTAAGGCATTACTATGCGTATCTGCTATTGCCTCTGCGTCATTGCCTATGCCATATATAAATATTCGAAGACGCCTTTTAGCCGCAAGCTCAGGATCAAGCAGTTTTAAAGAGCCTGCCGCGGCATTACGCGGATTTGCGAAGAGCTCATCACCAATGACGCTCTTTTCCTGGTTTATGCTCTTAAATACCTCATGCCCCATATAAACTTCACCGCGCATCTCTACCTTAACCGGAAGTCGCTCTCTATGCGATAGAGATAATGGTATGTCTTCAATAGCCTTTAAGCTTTGCGTAACATCATCTCCTCTTTTACCATCGCCGCGCGTTGCGCCTGCTTTAAATATGCCTTTTTCATAAACCAGGGATACAGAAGCACCGTCGATCTTCAACTCCACAACATAATCTATATTCTCATTTGGAAGATTCTTTTTAACGCGCTTGTCAAATTCCCTTAATTCATCCGCGGAGTAGGTATTGTCCATACTAAGCATTCGAGAGATATGTCTTATTTTTTTAAATCCACTTACGGCGCGCTCACCTACTTTTTGCGTTGGCGAGTCTTTGGAAACAAGCTGCGGATATTCTTTTTCGAGACCTTTAAGCCGGGTAATAAGGCTGTCATACTGCTGATCTGAGATCTCAGGCTTATTCTCTACATAATACTTATAATCATGTAAATGTATATCCTGCCTCAATCTCTCAATGCTATTCTTAATATCATCTGTAGTCATATTTTACACCTTAAAACCTTATAACAAAATCCTTAAATTCACCTTTATAGCCTTGCCAATCTATAATATCTCTGGAAATGTATCCAGGCGTATTATCTTTTATCTGTGTTAACAACTCAGAAAGATTATTCTCTTGGCCTTCAGCAATGAGCTCTACCTTCCCATCAGGCAGATTTTTTACCCATCCAACAATATTGAGTTCAGATGCTATCCGTTCAACAGTAAAGCGAAAACCTACGCCCTGAACACTGCCTTCATAATATACATGTAAACGTTTCTTCATCTTTTTACTTAAAACCTCTTCAAGACCGGTTCTTGAGCACGAGTTCCTGTGCTCAAGAACCGGTCTTGAAAATATGAACCTGAGCAAAGCGAATGGTTCATGGTCGGGATGACCGGATTTGAACCGGCGGCCTCTTCGTCCCGAACGAAGCGCGCTAGCCAAGCTGCGCTACATCCCGACACTAAAATTATCAAAGTCGTTACCAAAGATTTTGGTTCGGAACAAGTCCCAATACCATATCTCAACAATAGCAGAATTGAATGCCTATAGACTATTATAGGCTTTTAAAATATTGAATTTTATTAGAATAGTGTATCACTTTGAGGATGTATAATCAAGAAAATTTGAGGACTTATGTTAACTACAGCAGATTCCTAAGCAAAACCATGCTTTGCAAGAAAGTCTTTATCTACATATGACCTTATCTCAGGTATAGATTTAGTTTTGGTGATAAGATTCTGGGCGTATTTTGCCAATATATCTGTTTCTATATTTACAAGGCTACCTTTTTTCTTTAGTCCTAGCGCTGTTACGGATAGCGTATGCGGTATTACCATAACCTTAAAACTTTTTGCTGAAACACTGTTCACAGTCAAGCTGATCCCATCAACAGCGACAGAGCCTTTATCAACTAAAAACATACGAAATTCATCCGGCAACTCTATCTCAAGCTCAATGAAATCACCTTGTATGATTTTTGACAAAACCTTTGCTACATAGTCAACATGTCCTGTTACATAATGGCCGCCTAACCTACCTGCCAGTTTTAATGCGCGTTCAAGGTTAACTTTTTCCCCTATTTTTAAATCAGCAAGATTACTCGCAGTCAAGGTTTCACTGCTTAAATCAAAAGAAAGCATGTAATGGTCTTTGCCTGTTAACGTAAGGCATGCTCCGTTAACACTTATACTGTCCCCAATAGCCGCGTCACTACTGCAAACAGTGCTCTCTATGCTCAAAGACGCGTCTTTGTTTAAACGCGCTATCTTTCTTACTGTGCCGAGTTCTTCGATTATGCCTGTAAACATCTCGCCTCTACCAGAATATCTTTGCCAACTCTTATTGTCTTTACATCCTTAAAGCCTATTGCCTGGCTTACCATATCCACTCCATTACCTCCTATCGAACTAGGCGCGTTCCTTCCACCTATAACGATTGGGGCGATAAACAGATAAAGGTTGTCGACCAATCCTCTTTCAAGTAAGCTCGCCGCAATCTCGCCTCCGCCCTCTACGAGAACACTTCCTACGCCCTTAAGGAGCAGCTGCTTCATCAATGCCTTAAGATCGACTCTCCTGGAAGGGCTACCAACACGTACCACATCTACCCCCTTATGCCTTAAAGCGTTCTCTTTATTTTTGGAGGAATCCTGTGTAGTGGCGATAATGGTTCTTCCGGGAGAAAGTTTAGTAAAAATCTTTGCGGTAATCGGAATCTTAAGTTCTGTATCTACTATTATCTTAAGTGGCTGCCTTTTTGAGTTGCGGATAGTAAGCATAGGATCATCCTTAAGAAGTGTGTTTATACCTATCAGTATAGCATCATGTGTTTTTCTTAAGCCCTGGACAAGCTTTCGCGATTTTACAGAACTTATCCATTTGGAGTCGCCTTTATTTGTCGCGATCTTTCCATCTAAGCTTTGCGCTAACTTTAAGGTAACAAGAGGCCTTTGCCGTCTCATTCTGCTAAAAAAGTCTTTATTTAAGCCCTCTGCCTCTTTCTTAAGGACGCCTGAGGCGACCCTTACGCCCTGTTGCTTAAGAATCCTTAGTCCTTTGCCACTGTTTAATGGATTAGGATCCTTTGTTGCGCAGACAAGTTCTTTTATTCCTGAAGACATAATAACATCTATGCAAGGCGGAGTCTTTCCGTAATAAGCGCATGGCTCAAGTGTTACGTAACATGTTGCGCCTTCTGCTTTAGCAGCCGCTTTCTTTAACGCGATTATCTCCGCGTGTGGTCCGCCAAATCGCTTATGATATCCAGTAGCTATTACCTTTTTATTCTTGACAATAACGCAACCTACAAGGGGATTAGGGCATGTCTTACTAGTACCTTTTTTCGCTTCCTTGATAGCAAGCTGCATATATTTCTCAGCTATTTTTGTATCCATTTTTTAGAGCCTCAACATATGAATAAGGTATTGAAGTCTTGCCTATTAACACTGCGCCTTTGGCATCGCCGTGGCAATCAGAACCACCGGTGATTATTAAGTCATTATCTATGGCAAATTTTTTATAACGCTCGGCGATTGGACCTGGCTGTTCAGTATGAAAGACCTCTATGCCTTGTAATCCTTCCTCTATCAACCTTGGTAATATCGGGTCTAGCCTATTAACCACAGGGTGGGCTATTACAGGCACACCCTTCGCATTTTTTATCGCGTCCATAACCATCTGTGACGTATATCTAAAGCTTGATACATAGCAAGGTTTTGTATCTCCTATGTACTTTTTAAAAGCAACTCGCCAATTGGATATCAACCCCTTAGCCTCCATATACCTGGCAATATGAAGCCTGCTGATAGATACGTCACCTGTGAATTTCAAGACATCTTCCGGATCAATGCTGAAGCCATGGTTGTTAAGAGCGCCTACCATCTTATGTAACCTTTCTATCCTGTCCTGACGTATTTTACTAAGAAACTCAAGAAAAAGAGGGTCCTTATAATCCATGCAATAACCGAGTATATGCATTTCCTTGTCGGCCTCTTCAGCGCTAACCTCAACACCCGGTATCACCTCAATATCACACTCTTTGCCGGCTTTTATAGCCTCGTCTATGCCAGATACGCTATCATGGTCTGTAATAGCTATGCAGCAGATCTCTCTTTCGCTTGCGCCTCGCACGACTTCCTCAGGAGAGAAGGAACCATCTGAATACTTTGTATGGATATGCAGATCCGCTAATCTTTCTCTCACTTACTAATCTCTTTCTTGTTTATCTTATCCAGTATGCCATTTACAAATTTACCTGATTCCAAATCACCATATTTTTTCGCAAGATCAACCGCCTCATTTATAGATACTTTTGGAGGTACATCATCAAGAAAAAGTAGTTCATAGCAGCTCATGCGCATTATATTCCTGTCAATTACCGCCATCCTTTCAAGCTGCCAATTCTGAGCGTATGACGATATGGTAGTATCTATCTGTTTTATATTCTCCTGAGTACCTTGCGCAAGATTTTCGGCAAACTCCATTATAGATGGTTCGAGTTCTTCCGAAGATTGAGACTGGCTCTTCCAAAAATCACTCAATATAGATTTTATATCTTCATGCCGTATATCTGCCTGATATAAAATCTGTAACGCGAGCTCTCTTGATCTCGTTCTTTTTCTCATATGTCTATCCCCGCTATTTTAAAAATCCCATATTATAAGTTAATTAGCATTGAGATCCCTGCCTACCGGCAGGCAGACGTAAATTATAGCCTCATTCATTTTATTACGCTTAAGAGATTGACCATCTCAATAGCTGATATAGCGGCATCCTTGCCCTTGTTTCCTTCTTTTGAACCGGCACGCTTTATAGCCTGCTCGATATTATCAGCTGTAATCACGCCAAAAATGGTGGGTATATTTGTATCCAGGCCTACCTTAGCAACGCCTTTTGCTACCTCTGATGAAACATAGTCGAAATGTGGCGTCTCCCCACGAATAACAGTGCCGAGACAGATGACCGCATCATATTTCTTGGATACCGCCATTTTTTTGGCAACAAGCGGAACTTCAAACGCACCGGGAACCCAGGCTACATCTATATCCTGATCCTTGCCTCCATGCCTTATCAATGTGTCTATACAGGCCTCCAGCAGCTTCTTTGTAATAAAATCGTTGAAACGTGATGTAACAATACCAAAACTCTTTCCCTTTATTGTCAACGCGCCTTCCAGTATCCTTACCATATCATTACCTCCTTGTTATAGATTCTTCAAATAATGGCCAAGCTTATCCCTCTTGGTCTTTAGATATCTCTTGTTTTCAGTTGTTGTGTTAATCTCAATCGGCACTCTTTCTATAATCTTAAGGCCATACCCTTCCAATCCTATAATCTTTTGGGGATTATTTGTAAGCAATCTAATGTTAGCTATACCAAGATCTGCTAATATCTGCGCACCTATACCGTAATCTCTAAGATCGGCATCAAAACCAAGGGCATGATTCGCCTCCACAGTATCAAGGCCGCCATCCTGTAATGAATAGGCCTTAACCTTATTAACAAGTCCGATACCCCTGCCTTCCTGGCTCATATACAACAAAACCCCGCAACCTTCATCGCCAATCTTCTTAAGAGCATAATGTAGCTGGTCTCCGCAGTCGCACCTCTTTGAACCAAATATATCTCCTGTAAGGCATTGTGAATGAACCCTTACAAGAACTCCGCTAATATCATTATGATTGATATCACCTTTTACCATAGCGACATGGTGATAATTATCTATCTTTGATTCATAGACGTGTAATATGAATTCACCAAACTTAGTAGGTAATTTTGTCTGCGCAAGATGCTTTACAAGCTTATCACACCTACGCCTGAATTCTATAAGCTCCTTTATAGAACATATCTTCAGATTGTGCTCCTTGGCATATTTCAACAATTCAGGCATACGTGCCATTGTGCCGTCATCATTCATAATCTCACAAATAACAGCTGCAGGAGAAAGCCCGGCAAGTTTCGCAAGGTCGGTAGATGCCTCTGTATGGCCTGCTCGTACTAATACACCGCCTTCTTTTGAGCGTAGAGGAAATATATGCCCTGGACGCGCAAGATCTTCAGGCTTCGCATCTGGCGCTATCATAACCTTGATAGTTCGCGCTCTATCATATGCGGATATCCCTGTTGTTATACCCTCTGCCGCGTCTACCGAGATCGCCCATGCAGTGCCATATGACGTATTTGAACTATGTATCATAGGATGCAGATCAAGCTTATCCATTAGTTCACCTTCAAGCGAAACGCATACAAGTCCTCGGCCATATCTTGCCATAAAATTGATATTTTCCGGAGTCGCGAAAGAAGCAGCTACAACAAGGTCACCTTCATTTTCGCGTGATTCATCGTCTACTACTATAACGACCTTGCCTTGCTTTATATCCTCAATAATCTCTAATATTGTGTTTAACTCCACTTTTATCTCCCTTTAAATATAAAAATCCCGAAGCACAAACTTCGGGATAGAATATATCTATAAAAATATCTTCTCTTCTCTCATCTAGACTATACTATTGGCAAAGGAATTAAACCTTTTCTGCCCCTATTAGGGAGCTCGTCGGCTTTATCCCGAACAAATTTAATATAAATTCGTCAGGGACTTACGACCAGTAGGGAATTACACCCTATCCCGAAGACTTGATGAGTATACCACAACCCTCAAATCTGTCAAGCAAAAACAATAACACGGTATAACTTGGTAAATTGTAACTCATACTGCAACAAAATCAAGTCCAAAATCACTGCTACTTCTTAAGCATTCTTGAGCTGCCTGTTTAGCTGACCTATATCCAAGCCTTTTTCTTGGATAATTATTCATCCACTT
>Ga0208904_1000778_pt1 | contig 24145 bp, 31 predicted proteins | sample AntAceMetag02UKB_FD_184774 | JGI IMG/M metagenome (GOLD analysis project Ga0208904, IMG submission 184774) | Saline lake microbial communities from Ace Lake, Antarctica - Antarctic Ace Lake Metagenome 02UKB (SPAdes) (version 2) | ecosystem: Environmental > Aquatic > Non-marine Saline and...
AGAAAAAACAGAAGAAATCGTAAATAAAATATTAGAAGAAGAAAAAATATATGAATTCTTACAAGAGGCAAAAGAAAATTCAAGCAAATTAGAAAAACTTGTGGGGAAAAAAGAAGCAGATAAAATACTGGAAATTGTAAATTCACAAAAAAAGAAAAAAGCAATAATCAAAAAAGAAATCCATTTAACAACAACAAAATCAAATGGATTAGAAGAAATAAAAAATATTCTAGGTAAAATTAAAGACGCTGAAATAAAATATGTTTCTGCTGGAAAATATAGCATTAAAACAGAAGCAGATGATTTAAAGGCGGCAGATAACAAAATCAAAGATATTGTAATCCAAATTGAAAAACAAATCAAAGGAAATGATTTTGAATTTGAACTTAAAGAAAAATGAATCTAAAAAAATGCAAAACCTGCAAGACCTATACTCTAAAAGAAACTTGTTCAAAATGTAAGGAAAAAACTTCTGATGCACATTACAAATTTATCAAAGTTAGAGATGCTCCAAAAAGTGATCCTAGCAAAATAAGAAAAAACTAAATTTCTGCAACCCCATACTCTCCATCATAACCAGCCTTAACATGAATCTTACCTTCACGATTTTCCATAATTAAATTAACTAATTTATCGTCGACATCTTTAGCTAATAAATCTTCTTTTGAAACATCTAACAGAATATTAAATTCATTTTTAAAATTATCAATCAAAGAATTATAAATTGCCCAAACCTTTTTACTTTGCATACCTGTTCCAACAACCAATGCAATAATTTCATGCAAAGGCAAAAGCATAAAAAACTTTTTAGCATTTTTAGGAGTCTCTTCCACAGTTGCAAGCTCTTCTACCCTATTCTCAACCCCAATAATTAAAGGCTTATTACAAACAGGGCAAATCCCATTCAACTCTTTTGATTTTTCAGGCCCACAAGAAAAATTGCAATTTCTATGGCCATCCCAATGATATTTTCCATAGGCAGGATCAACTTCAATTGTAGAAAGAAAATCATTCTCACGAATTTGCCTAATTAATTCAGAATAAGAATCTGTTTTCTTAAACACAGTTGCCTCCCTACCCAATCTAAATGGCCAAAAACTATGCGCATCTGAAAAACTCACAATTGATTTCTCTCCCAACTCTGCAATCTTCCAATTCATTTTAGGATCACTACTAATCCCAGTTTCAATTGCATGAACATTATCAAACTGTGAACCAAATGCTTCTTTCAAACTATCAAATCCTCCCTTACTCCCAAAAACCCCAAACCAAGGAGTCCAAATATGTGCAGGAATGACTTCAATATGCTTAGAAATCTTCATCATCTCTTGAACAAACTCTTCACATGAAATCTTAAAGATAGGACGCCCATCATAGTCTCTTCTACCTTTTGTATCCAAATAAGCATTAATCTTTTCAGCAACTTCAATGCTGGGAATCAATAAAACAAGATGAATTCTCCTGCCATGATCCTGAGTATAGATTAAAGAAAGCTCACCAGTAATCACAAAAGGAAAATCCCCATAATAATAAAATCCATTTCCATTAGACTTCAACTTTTTAATCTCTTCCAACCAAAGAGGATGTGAAAAATCCCCAGTTCCCAATAAATTCAAACCTTTAATCTTCCCCCATTTCACAAGGTTCTCAAAACTGATATTTTTACTACAAGCCCTAGAATAACAAGAATGTATATGCAAATCAGATATCATCCAATCTTTTTCTATCATAAAAAATTAGAAACAAAGAAGATTAAATAGTTTTGCACCAAAGATTTTATAAATCAAAAATTCAAATAAATAATATGAAAGAAAAAACATTAGTTTTATTAAAACCAGATGCAGTCCAAAGAGGATTAATTGGAAAAATCCTTTCAAGATTTGAAGAAGTAGGTTTAAAGTTAATTGGAATGAAAATGATTCATTGTGATGCAGACTTTGCAGCACAACATTATCCCCTTGATGAAGAATGGGCGAAAAATGTTTTTGAAAAATCTAAAAAGAAATATGAATCTTCTGGAGAAGAACCTCCATTTAAAGACCACATGGAAATGGGAAAAGAAATCCAATCAGGAAACATGAAATTTCTTTGTGAAAGCCCTGTAATCGCAATTGTTCTTGAAGGTCCACACGCAATTGAAATCGTTCGAAAAATGACAGGAGCAACAGAACCATTATCTTCTCCCCCTGGAACAATTAGAGGTGATTTTGCATCAATAGAATCTTATAAAATTACAGACTCCAAAAAAAGAGTTTTAAGAAATTTAATTCATGCATCAGACGCTCCTGAAACATCTCAAAGAGAAATTGCACTTTGGTTTTCAGAATCAGAACTTTTTAATTATGAAAAAGAATTAGATAAATTTTAATTATTTAATACTCTCTAAAGCTTTTCTACGTATTTCTTGTGCTTCATGATCAAGATAAGAAGGTAAACTCATTCCATTAATTGTCCTATTAAAATAATTATTATCCGTTGGGACAGGCTCTTCTGCATATTCCATATCAACATCTCCAATTAATCTTTGAGCAAAAATTATATCTTTATACACCTTACCATCAATTATTTCCATTTTATTTTTTAGAATTCAAGTTATAAATAACTTTTTATTTCAAATCATCCACAACACCAGCATCAGTCACAAAGTAAATAGCTTCGTTATCAGGTAAATTAGGACTATCAATTAATTTTGCAACACGTGAACCTTGTTTTCCTCTTCGCAAATACATTCTATAGGTTGAAGCATGACCAACAATATTTCCACCAATAGCAGTTGTTGGATCTCCAAACATCTGTGCAGGATTAGCCATAACTTGATTAGTAACATAAACAGCAAGGTTATGAGTTTCTGCAAGCTTCATTAAATCATGCATATATCTATTCAACTTCTGTTGTCTATCTGCTAATTGCCCACGACCAGCAAACTCTGCTCTAAAATGCGCAGTCAAAGAATCAATAATCATTAGTTTAATTGGCTCACCATCTTTAATCATTTCAGCAACCTTTTCTAAAAGTAAAATCTGATGGTCTGAATTAAAAGCACGAGCAACAAAAATATTTTTCAATACCTTATCAGAATTTGCACCCATTGCTTCTGCGATTTGCTTTATTCTTCCTGGCCTAAATGTTCCCTCTGTATCAATAAAAACACATTTACCATTTGAACCACCATTTTCAACAGGCAATTGAACATTAACTGCCAAAGTAGATCCTAATTGAGTTTTACCCGAGCCATAAGCTCCAAAAGCTTCTGTAATGGCTCGGCTCTCAATACCTCTTCCTCCCAAGAGCTCATTCAAATTATTACTTCCTGTTGTGATATAAGAAACATTTTCCCTCTTCTTAGCATATTGCAACCCATCAGAAAACCCTAAATCAAGCATATTCCTAGCAGCCTGAATAGCTTTTCTAGCAACAGCACTACTTACTCCAGCAGCATCACCTAAAACAGCAGGACTCATCACAGCCAAAGACATCATATCAAACACTCCAGCAGAATCTAACTTAGCAGCAACAGCAGGTCCAATACCTGGCAAATCAGTTAATTGCGGTTCTTTATTATCTTCTTTTTTTATTTCTTTTTGTTCAGAATCACTTATGCTAGAAGTCTCTTTTAACGAGGCAGTAGCCTTTTTTGCTTCTTTTTTCACAACCATAAAAAATAAAACCAGTTCCAGTTTATAAGCATTTATCGACTATAATATAGTATTTGCAATTCTCAGCATTAACAACCCCAAATCCGCAATAATAAAAATAACAAAAACAATAATTTCTGATCTCCCCCCAGTTCTAACAACTCCACAACTTTTTTTCTTAGAAGGATAAAAGGGCATTATTCCATCCACACTAAAACTATCTGCAAATAAATGAGATGCATAACCAAGAAAAAACCCCAAAGCAACAACTGGAAAAAATAAAACAAGAACCAAAGTAATAGTTAAAAGAAAAGTAAAACTATGAATCATTCCACGATGCTTAGTAAAAATCTGTAAAAGACGTGCAATCTTTTTTTGCCCAATGGTTGAAAATCTAGAATCAATGTCTGGAATAAAAGTTGCAAGCAACGCAACCCCCACAAAAACCAACTTAGCATCAATAACTGGAAGTAAAAGTAAAATAAAAAACAAAGTTATTGCTAAATGAGTTCTAATTAACATTAAATATTACCTTTTTTAATTCTGATATAAATCATTGCTAAAATTGCACCAATTAAATCAGACACTAAATCCAAAGAAGTATTAATATATCCTCCAACCCCAGTTTCTGGAACAAAAACAGTCACAATAAATTCAAGCATTTCATTTAAAGCCCCAACTCCAAAACCCGCCATGATGACCACAATTGAAAGTGCAGACCAAGATTTCAAATTAGACTTAAGCAAGGGTTTTAACAAAACATAAATTAAAAGAGTTGCGATTCCAAATCCAAGAATATGAACAAATTGATCATATCTAAAAATAGAATAAGCATTTGAGAGGGGAACCAAAATTAATCCATACAATACAGAACCATCCTTAAAAATAACTCCTCCTCCAAGCATATGAAGAATCCCCCAAATAGTCAAGCCCCATAAAACAAAATTTGGATAATTTACTTTTTTAGAAGTAAGCATAATCAAAATAAGTAAAAAAATTATTACTCCAACATACATTAGAAATTCATAATTTTGTCTTCCAAAAAAAAGAATAAATGCTAGAAATAAATAAATAACATTTACAAGAAGAATTAATAATTGCCCCTTTTTTAAAAACATAACTAACTAAATTAAAGATAATTTTTAAGCCTTTCCTTCTAACTTCGCAACCAATTCCTCAATATTCACTTCTTCAACACCATTAACATTAAACTCAGTAGTATTAAAAAAACTATTATTTTTTACAGTTCCAGAAAAAACCATTTCTTTTCCAAGAAGATTTTGTCTTTGTTGAATTAACATTTCAGGATTTTCCAAATCAGTTAATCCAATTGAACCTAACATGTCATGAAATAAAGTAGACCTTATTGTTTCTGTTCCATCATCAAGAACAATACTAATTAAAGCTCTTTTTTCAGCAGCAACTTTTCCATGCTCTTTACACATAAATCCTTCGCCTTCTTGAATAGTTTTCTTATTGCACTCAGGACAAGCATTCCAAAACTTTGGATCAAATGCTTGAACGACAAATGCACGCACACTTGAATTATCCCCAATTCTAAAATCAGCTATATTTTTCTCCTTAACAATTTTAGCTGTTTGAACATTCTCAAAAACCTTATCACTTAACTTAAACTCTGAAAAACTTCCCAAATGAATTTCATTATCCCTCATACTTCCATTAGCAATCTCAATAACACTATCCACCTTAACATCTCCTTTCTCAATTAATCCTATATGAGCAGTATCCCATAGAACAACTTTGATATTCGAAGTATCATCTGCTATTACAAAATTAGAAACCTTTCCTTCATCACCTTTTTTAGTTGTAAAAGTTCTTACAGGAAACATATTAATAATTTTTCCAGTAACATTTACCTTTCTCATTCCAGGTAATAACTCATCTATTTTCAAATGTTCATTGTCAAAAGAAATACCCAATTCAGCAGCAACAACTTGCGCAGCACCCTCAAGACTAATCAATCCCGCAAGCTTAGCTCGTTTTGCTTCAACACGCCTCTCAATCTCACCTTTCTCTAACCCAGAAGATTTAGCGATTCTCTCAAGAATCTTATCATAATTTCCGTCACCCATGACAAGAAAAAATCAAACGTATTTATAAGTATTATGGGAATAAAACTTAGATATTCCAACCTAAATCAAAACTTCCAATAAACTTTATAAACTCATTTCGTCACAAATTAATATGACAGGAATAGTAGGAATAAAAATAAAAATAATGCCAAATTCTCCATCTGCAGATTTAGAAAAAATAAAACAAGAAGCACAATCAATTGTAGAATCAAAAAAAGGAAGAAATAGAGAATATGAAGAAGAACCAATTGCATTTGGATTAAAAGCAATAATCGCATTCTTTGAATGGCCAGAAGACGGAGAACTTGACGAAGTTGAAGAAGCATTCAAAGACATAGAAAACGTTCAATCAGTACAAGTAATTGATATGAGAAAAATTGCTTAAAATTATTCGCTAGCGCCTTCAAAATCTTCCCGAGCTTGTTTTTCAATATCTTTTATCATCTGATCTTCTTTTTGTTTACTATTAATCTTTTGAATTTTTTCTGTTCTTTTCTTTGAAACATCTTTTTGTTTCTCAACATTCTTTTCAACACTACTAAATCTCCTCTCTTTTTTAACACCTAAAGCCCAAGATTCAATAACCTTAGAGAACATAATTCCATAAACAATTGCTCCAAGAATAATAATTATTGCAATGAACTGCACTTGCCAATCCCCCTTACCTTCAATAAAAGTTATAACCCAATTAGCCAAATTCCTAGCAAACCTAGCAGAAGATATAAACACAAAAAATATTAGCCAAATTCCCCATTTATAATAACTAGAATATTTCAAAGACATAAATGCCTTTACAACCGTTGCAACTCTCCAAGCATAAACCAAAAATAAAATCCAAAATGCAAAAGTCAAAATAAAAACCCAAGATAAAGAAAAAGTAACTCCTAAAACACTATTCCAAACAGGATTAAAAATAGTAAAAAAATCATCCAAACCATTCAAAACTCCACCTATCCAACTATCCCCCAACATTTTTCCCCATTCTTGCTTTAGATAATCTCCAGCAGTCTCTTTAACATCTCCAATATCACTTGGAATCTTATCTACTCCTTCTGCAAGGGTTTCCAAGGCAGCAGAGGTCATAAACATACAAAGAATCATTACTCCTAACACCACACCCAACTTTTTCATAAAAAGAAATGCCTACAGAACTTTTTAAAACTAATTACTTCGGTTTTATTGATTTTGTCCCATTCTTCAGTGGTAACACAATAGTAAGACTTAAATACTATAAACCCCTCTAAATAACATGGAAACAAACAAATACTATGATCAAGCTGTAAAATTTATGGAGGATAAAGACCAATATAATCGAGATAGACGTGCACATCTAATTAAACCAATAAAAGATATAACCCAAAAACTTGGTGTTAAAGGAACAGTGGGAGGAATTGCAGGATTGGTTATTGGAGGACCTTTAATGGCTGTGGCAGGAGCATTAGCTGCAAAAAACTCTAAAGCAGTATATGGATTTGCAAAAGATAGAGTTGGAGAAGTAATTAATGGGGTTAAAATAACAGCAGAAGCGATTGGGAATGCAAATGAATTAGAAAAAATTGACCCAGATGCAAAATATCAATCAACCCCGAATGATAAATGGTACAATTTTATTGAAAATGGTTTAGGATTTATGAAAAACAAAACTAGAAATGCAGGAACCTATAAAATTCTTGGAAGAATGGCTGAAGAAGAAATGAAAAAAACAGGGGAATATACTAATCAAGAAGAAACTTTTAAAAAATTCAACAAAGATAGAGAAAAAGCAATAAAACAAAAATCTTTTGATCAAATAAGAACAGAAATTTTAAAATTAAGAAATAAAATAATGGGCAACCCGCAAGGATTCTCTAAAGAAGATCTTAAAAAATACAATGGATTTATTGAAACCCAAGATGAACTTGGAGCAGAATTAGGTATTAAAGAATCAGGACAATATTTTGAAAGACTATATGTAAGAAATAATGAAGATTTTAATCCAAATGATTCAGATAATTCATATCAAACTAATTCAAACTACAAAGATCCCACAAACCCTAATGAAGATGCATATGATGCAGAATACACAGAGAATACCAAAAATACAATATTTGAATTAAACTAAATTTTTAATTTTTCTTAACATTAGCTTTTGCCTTCATTTCCTCTTCTATTGCTTGATCATATTGAGTACTTAATTTCACCTTCCAATAATATTCAAATAAAGAAGGGGTAATCCCAACAATTAAAGCAACATAAAAAGCTTTTACAAAAAGATTTTCTGCATAAAAATCCAAAGTCAATATCCAAAATATTTTATTGATATAAGGAATTTGCATAATCACTGCATAACCCATTCCCATCAAAAACACTTTCCAAAGACGACCTGCAATTATCCCAAACCAAACAGTTTTCCCCCCTGAAAAAGGATTATAAAGACGCCTCCTCATACCTAAAACTTTCATTTTTAAATAATCAAATAACCTAATAAAAGTAATGATTATAAACAAATATAATCCCGCAAAAAACCCAATAAAAAAATAACCAATAAAATTAGCCATCCTGGACAAAGTATTTGAAGGAGGAAAAATAAATTCAAACATTCCTTTTCCAACAACCTTTTGAATAGAATCATAAACTCCTACTGCACTTACTCCAGAACTACTTTGAGAAACATCATTCTCCTCTGCACTAACAAAAGAAAATAGAAACAAAAATAGAAACAAAAAACAAAATAATTTTTTAAAATCCATATTAATTTCCAGCCCTAATTTTATCTAAAGTCATTATGGCTTTTTCCCTTTCAACTGCATGATAATAACCTTTCCTAATTTTATATCTGGAATATTGTTCTATAGCCGTAGGCAAAAAACCAATATAAAATGCAATAATAAAAGAACGCATTAATGCCCCCCAAACCATTCCAGTAGAACCTAACAAAAATTCAAAAGTAACTATTTTGATGAAAGAATTTAACAAAGGAATTTGCATAATTACTGCATAACCCACTGCAATCATAATCATTTTATGCCATCTATCTGCAATAATGCCTAGCCAACTATTTTGTAAATTCTTAACGTACCTGCCTCCAGAAGTAGCACTAGCAATAGTTTTTCCCACAACAGGAATTAAAGCAACCAACCTCTCCAGACTTGCTAATAAAAAAACAACCCAAAGCCAAAGCCCAACAAACAATCCCGTAAAAAGATATTGCCCAAACTCCCAAGCCCCCTCATTAAATCCTAAAATATCCCTTGTTTTTCCAATAGTACCCCCAAAAAAATTACCAGTTGAACCTTCCAATAAAAAATTATGTATAACACCCTCTGCAAATTCAGGAGTAATACCCACAATCCACTCTCTTGCCCCTTCGCCTGTTTTATCTGCAGTTACTTCTTGATAAATTATTGTTCCTAAAAAAATTGCCAACACAATTACCGAGATTATTATTGTTACCTGAGTGGTTAAAAACACTCCTTTTTTATCCGTCCCTTTTTGATTATTCATTTTTATTTAAACTATTTTAAATTTATATACTTTTATCTTTTAAGATGAATTTTATTCAATTCCTCTCCAGCAACTTTTCGCAATGCCCTATGATATAATTCTTTCTTCTTCTCTGATTTAAAATATGCCTCTAAAAGAACTGGACTAAAATACAAAACAGTTCCTATAACCAAGGACCTAATCAAAAATCCCCAAAGTCCTTTATTTACAAACAAAAATTCTAAAGTAATTATTTGTAAAATTCTATTTAATAGAGGAATCCCCATCAAAATAACATATGCTATGGGAAGAACCAAACCAACCCAAATAAAGTATTTTGCCAACGGACCTACTTCCGCATAACTAGGAGATTCAGAACGTGGAGCAAAAAATTTGAATAAAATCATCCAAAAAGCTATTGCAACTCCAAATAACAAATATTTCCAACCATCAGTAAAAAAATAATCTAAAGGATTAGAAAGATTTATTTCATCCCCTTCAAAATTCTTAGATCCAACAACCCATTCAATTTTATCAGTAAAAGCATCTGAAATAGTGTCAAAAAGACCTTTATCTTCCTCGTCACTTGCTGCATTAATTCCGGGAATCACAAGAGATGAAATTATCATTACTAAAAAAACAAAACAAATTAATTTCACACTTCTTTTCATAAATAAACTAATAAAAATGCACTTAAATATTTTCTCATAAAATTAACTTCGTGTAGATTCTGCATCTGCAGCACGAGCTGCTTTTGCTCTTGAAGCAGTATCTTGATACTTATCCATATCTGCTGATCTCATTTGTGCAGATATCCAATGAGTAACCGCGTCATTATTCAAAAAGAAAAGGAAAAATATTGCAATAGATGAAATAAATAATACCATCGTAATGACCTTAGCATCTCCTGTGGCAGCAGCACCAGTGGCAGCAGTTCCGCCTAACCATTCAAAAATACTATAAAACACTCTCTTAGTAGTAGAGCCAACAACAGCACCAGTAGAAGTATCTGGAACATAAACCATAAATAATTGTGCTCCAGATTTAATAAATAAGAAAACAGAATAAAATAACCACAACATTTTTTGTAAAATAATTCCTATAGCATTTACTCTAATTGCAGTATATACACTAAAAAGCCCAAGAATAAATAATGGGAAAAATAAACCTATTGCAATTCCAAGCGCACTATACCCGGCAGTCATTGCTACAAAAGCAGCTGGATTAATAAATATGGTTGAAAGAAAAGAAACTATTACTGCAATAACCATTCTTGAAGCCTTATTCTCTGGAAATTGTGCAAAACCCAAAATAGAAAAAACCAACAATCCAATTAAAACCAAAAAAAGATATTTAATCATAATTCCACTTATTCCTCCATCATCACTAAATTTTCCTGCTTCCCATACTCCAATCCAAGAACTAAATTGACCTGCATCAAATTTAAACAATTTTTCAATTTGAGTACTTCCAAACTTCTCTGCTGCACTAACAACTCCAATGCTCCCTACAAAAATAGAAAATACTAATACTGTTAAAAGTAATACTGCTAACAAACTCTTTTTCATAAATACATTACAGGAAAATACTTTATAAATATTTCTTTGATAACAAGATAATTTTTAAACTAAAATATCTATTAAATCCCATGACATTAAACAGCATGTTTGATCAATTTGTATCTAGCGTAGGGGGAGAAATAATGTTCATAAAAATACTTTTATTCCTAATTATATTCATCTTAGTGTTTTATGCCATAAACAAAAGCTTTGGAAAAGACAATAAATCAATGACAGTAATTCTTTCTTTAACCTCCTCAATAATAGCAGTATTCTATCTCAGCAATGAATTAATCAGCAAATATTTACTAATCCCCTATCAAGCTCTAGGAATTATCCTTGTATTAGGACTTCCACTATTAATTGTATTCTTTATGACCTATCGCTCTGGAATAAGCCCAATAGGAAGAAAAAGCATCTGGGGACTATTTGGATTAGTCTATGGGTACATGTGGTGGCAAACACGTCAAACCCTCTCCCCTCTAGAAACAAAAATAATGTTTGTAACAGCAATAATAATTATTATAATGATCTCCTATGATGAGGCCATTAAAGATTTTGCAAGAAAAAGAATAAAATGATATCTAAAGAACAAGAAGACCAATTAAAAAAACAAGTACTTCAACAAATTGCCTCAACATTTCCAGAAGATCAAAAAGAATCTGCCAAAACACAAATAGAATCAATGGATTCCCCGCAATTTGAAGAATTCTTAATTCAAAATAAACTAATTAAAGAGGATGGCAGTCAGCCATTGCCAGAGCAACAACAATGTATTTTTTGCTCCATTGTCTCAGGAACAGCCCAATCATATCAAATAGACGACAATAAGGATTGTATTGCAATTTTAGAAATAAACCCCATCTCAAAAGGACATGTAATACTAATACCAAAACAACACATCTCTTCAAGCACAGAACTTCCAAAAACTATTTTTTCACTTGCAAAAAAGATTGCTAAAAAATTAAAAACAAGATTCAAACCAAAAGATGTAACAATTGCTTCTGCAAATTTATTTGGACATGAAATTGTGAATGTACTACCTGTTTACAAAGATGAAAATCTTGGTTCTGAAAAACACCAAGCAAAACCAGAAGAACTAGAAAAACTCAAAAAACAATTAGAAAAAAAAGAAAAACCCAAAGTAATCAAAAAACAAAAAACAAAGAAAATAAAAGAAAAACTTTGGTTACCTCGAAGAATACCTTAAACTGAGAGGTTCTCGCCTTGAAGAGGTTCTTGTGCCCTTGAGGTATGACCTTTTGGTTACCTAGAAGAATCCCATAAAGAAATCTACATTACCTGAATAAAACATATAAATAAAAATTAAAAAACTAATTAAGAACACAGGCAAAAATGCAACTCCTTGCCGTATTTCAACACTTTTGTGATATTTTTTAATCAATTTTATATCTTCCTTACTAAGACCATCCCAATCAACTTTCATCTCTTTTTTTCCAACTTGCAAATCTTTGTATAACCAATCCCCCTCAGTTAATTCATTTACATTCAATTTTTTAACCATACAACATTCATCAACAGATTTTGCAAACAAATAAAGACAAGGAAGAATAAATATCAAAACCCCTAAAATTAAAAGTAATCCTTGAACAAAACCTAAACCCATGATCACCAATCCCAGCAACATCACCATATAAACTATTTTTTGATTTGAAATCAAATGCCTAAAAAACTCTTTCTTAAAACTCTTAGAATGTTTAATAGATAAAAACACTGTAACTCCTAACCCATAAAATGCTCCAACAAACAAGAAAATTAAAATAAATAAAACATAAATCTTCAAGTTAAACATAAAACTTTCAAATAAAGGGAGCACTGCCCCCAGGGCAATCATTAACTTTGCATCTCCCCCTGCAAATATTCTCCCATAATAAAACAAATTTCCAACTGCAAAAAATATTGCTAAACCAATTAAACCTTGATAAAACAATTCAAATCCTGCTTCAGAAAACAATCCATAAAATAGCCTAAATCCAAGTGCAAAAATTATTAATGAAAAATTAAGCCAATCAGCAACCTCCCTGTGCCTCAAATCCTGCACAGTAGCAAAAACAATCCAAACTAAAGCAAGCCCAATTAAAAACATCACCTCATACATGAAGAACTAAAACAAAAAGCATTTATAAAATTGTGGACACAATCATGAATTATTTTTTCCCAACAACAACAGTAGTAGAACGAAACTTTCCGCCCTGTTTATAGGGATGTTTCCTTTTCTCTTTCTTTTTATCCTTACGTTTATTTCTTTGCTCAGAATCACCACGTGCCATGATAAACTAATGAAAAATTATTTTAAATAAGTTTTGGAAAATTAATTAGCTGTCCAAGCACAACCATATTGAGTTGAACATTTATTTTCAGCATAAGTAGAACAACTTACAGCAGGACCAGTACAACTATCTAAAGTATCAATTTCACATCCTTCAACCCTTGTACACTCACTTAAAGAAACATCATTGCAATAACGAGATTTTCCAGTTGTAGAAACACAATTCCCAGTAGAAGTGATAGGATTTCCATCTTTATCTAACCCCATCCAATATTGACATTTTTGCTTATTAACTTTGTAATCATTTGCATTAAAATCTTCATCCTCTAATTCTAATTTATTACAAATAAATTTTTCAATCTCCTTATCACATTCCCCCCCATAAGTAGATTCTATATTCACCCCAAGATTCTTTACAGCATAATCACAATTCACAAAACTAGTTGCAGCTATAACAATTCTATCTGAACAATATCCTGATTTTCCAGAAGAAGCCAATAGGTCACATTTTAACGCCATAGATTCAGTATCAACATTAATAGTATCAAAAAAACTAAAAATAGGATCAAATCCCATAGTAAGTCCAACAATAATTAATATTACTGCAATCCCTCCAAGAATAATTGCTAAAAGAGATCCAGGACCCATTTCTTTTTGACCTCTTTTATTCAACCTCTTTATCATAGTTTATTTAATAGAAATATCTTTATAAATATTTCTAAAATTATTTTAAAACAAAATCAACAAAAATATTCTTCAAAGAACCATCAATAAAAAATTTCTTTTTGCTAATCAAATGAACAACACGGGGTTTATCATCCAATTTCTCAGAAAAACTTTCAAAATTAAATAAATAAGTTTCTAAACAAAAATCAAAATTTTCTTCATATTTACAACTTTGTTTAGCATCATAAATATCTTCAAAATCATGTAAACCAATTTTATTAAAATTTAATGAAGTAAAAATTTTAGGAGAATAAATATAAGAAAAAAATTCTGGATCTCCACTAAATTCAATTCCCGATAAAATTACTTCAATTTTTCCATCATCATAAAAAGAATCATATTCTTCATTAGAAACATCTCCTTCCACTTGTTTCTCCAAGTTAATTTCAAAGTCTTCTAAAAAAGCATCTTCCCAAGAAGGATTTAATGAATCAAAATGAATTACTCCATCTAAATTACTTACTACTCCTCCAGAAATATATTTTCCAGAAGATGCAAAATCTTCATATGTCTTTAAAAGAGAATTTCTAGAAAATTCAAAAAGAGAAGATTCTAAAATATTTTCTTCAAGATAACTTTTTTCCAAAATAACAACATCCCCAATTCCTTCTTTAATCTTTATGGAAGTTGTAGAAAAAACAAAAAGAGAAGAAGCAGTTACTAAAAACACAAGTAAAACTAATATCACAACTGGAATATTCCCTCGCCTATTATTTAATTTAAACACCATTAACAACTCCCCCCACGTTCTCTACACGAATAAGACGTTGTTTTGAGACTGTCTGATCTATAAAAACAAAAACCTAGTTTTTGTCCATTCCCAAAATCAATCTTAGTTAATCCGCCTCTAGCTGCACAAGCAGCTGCTGCAGTAGTCCCACAATCAAAAATACAATCCCCTTCATTAAAATTAAACAAAACTTGAAAACCAGAGGTTTCAAAACTATTAAAAAAAAGCTCAACTTCCCCTTGAATCATAGGATAATCTTCAGGTGCGCCTAAAAATTTATCATAAATCCTTGTTCCATCTTCTCCTTCAGAATTCAAAAAAGAAAATAAAACTCTTTGAGTTTCAAAATCTCCCAAAGTATTTTCTCCTTTTTCAAAACTTATTTTATTGGCATTCAACGTAACTTTTTTCTCTGCAGCAAGAGCAGAAGAAATACCAAGAAAAACCAACATTAAAAAAAAGATAATTAAAAATGCTACCATCCAAGTAAGAGTCAATCCAATGCCACCTTTTTTAGAAGTTATCACTTACTCACCTCACTATAAAAACTTCCTTTATCAATTACTAAAATTTCTCCTTCTTGATTAGAAGCAACAATCATTTCAAAATTTACTTTAATTAAATCATTTTTTTCATAAGCTAAAACAGTCCCATTATTAAAAACACATTTAGGAAAATATTTAGCTTCTACACCCTTCCCAATATTGCAATCTTTTCTAAAAGCCACATTTCCTCCAAAAATAGAATTCCCAACCTCTTTTCCAAAAGAATCAGAAATATTCAAATAAAAATAAAAATTACTTCCTTCTTTAAAATTATCTGCATTTAAATTACAAAACTCAAAAACATCAAAATCCCCATCTAGAAATTCATCAACTAAAATACCTCTTTCAACCAAACATTCAAGAATATTATCTGAAAGAATTTCTGCTTCAGCTTGTCGCACATCAACATCTGCAGAATAAAAAATTAAAACAGCAACAGCTATTCCTGCTCCAACAATTGCTAAAACAAAAAACCACCACATAGAAAATAATTTTTCCCCACCTTTCTTATTCATTTTTTATTACCTTTTCATTTATATTTAAAATTAATAAATTTCCTTCAATATGACTCTCAACAGAATAATTTGAAAAATATTGAAAACTATATCCTCTTTTTTCTGAAAGTTTAACCAAAACCCTTCCATTATCAATAAATACCAACCTATCTAAATCCAATTCTTTTTCATTCGCAATTTCAATTGCCTTATCAAAACTCATATTAATTTGCATATCTGGTTTAGCCTTATCCAACAATAATCCAATTTGCTTTGCATACTTTTGTTCATACACCAAAGAACCATCAGAAGAGTTTACCACAAAAACCAATAAGATAGAAAAAAATAACAAATTCAAAATAATAAACATGACAGTAGGATGAAGTATATCCATCCCCCCTTTTCTATTCCTAAACAAACCCCTTTCTTTCATAATGTAAAAAGAGAAAAGAATATTATAAATTTAACTAAGTTATACTTTCAATAACATTGCAATATTGACTAATATCTTCTTTATTATAATTAACAACTCTTACTGCACTACACCCAGATCTTGCATCTTCCCCCAAATAAATATTTTGACATCTTGTGGCTGCAACACCTTGATTATAATACGCTCCTCCTTGTTGTGCGATTAATCCAACTCCTGCAAAAATAGCTCCTGCTAATACAACAGGAGCACTAACTAAAGCTCCAGCCCCTTTTAACAAAACAGCAGGCCCAACAACTGATACTGCTGTTCCGCCAATTACCCCTCCAACCCCCATTGCAGCTAAAAGAGTATTACCTGCAACTCCTTTTTTAGTAGGAACCGAAATTTGAGTAAATAAAATAACAACTTCTTTATCAAAACTAAATTGAATAGAGTTTACATCCTTTATATCCACCTTCCCCCCTCCATCTACAAGCTTGTTATCCACCTCTATTTTGTTAACTGAAATTTCATCTTTCATAGCTTCCTTAATATCAATAGGATTAGTCCCTTTTGAAAAATATTCTGAATAAGAAATATCTCCCCCCGGAATTGAATAATTCCCCATATACCTCAAAACATTAACCTCACTTAAACCAATTCCTTTAGCAACCAAAGTTTCTTTATCAAAAGCAATCCTTGAACAAATAACACAAGTAGAATCAACTCCAGGCCACCCAAAATTTGTAGCCCCTTTTGAAAAAATAGAAAGTTCTCCTCTCCCCATAACTTCCCAACAATCAACCATTTCCCTGGCCATAAACTGTTCTATATCCTGTTCTTTTGCAACATTCACATATTTTACATCATCAGCATTTCCAAAATCATCATCACATTTTCCCTTATTAAAAAATTTATCTCCCCTTATACAAACTTTAGAAGTTTGGCACTTTAATGGAATAATATTTTTTGTGCCAACAATATCTGGTAAAGTTCCCCTGAAAATTACAGATTGATGGCAAACTTCTTTATCAGTTTGACCTTCAAAAGAAAATGAAGAATACATAAGTAAAAGAATTGCAAAAGATGCAACTAACAAAATAACAGTTACCAACATTTTCGAACTCATCTCCCCTTTATTATTCATTTTAAGTTGTTAAATAATTTAATAAAAAATAAACTCCAATAGCTACTATGGCAAAAAAGATAATCCAGACAACTGAATTTACTAAATTTTCAAGAGCTCTTTTGTTTTTCATCTATATTCAATGCATTTAATTCGTTATAAATTTTATTAATTTTTTCAACATAACCAGAAACTTTATCAGAGCATCCCCAACCATTATAACCTCTAAGGGCAGCATCAATCCCATAATATCCAGCATACTTAGGATATTTTGCGATACATTTTTCCCTATCTACTTGGAGATTATTATAATTACTAAGATAAGATTGACTTTGTCGAATCCCATTTTTATATTCATCATATTTTTCATAAAGAATTCCCACTGCAAGATTAATATTTAATTCATCATCTTCAATAAGTTTAGTTTGACATTCACGAAGATTAGTGGGGAGCCCATATTTACTCTCACAAAAAACACCAGAATTTATTTGCATTAATCCAGTATCATTATTACTAATCAAATCATATTCACAATTAGATTCGGTTACCATAATGGCTACAATTAAAAGAGGATTAATTTCATTATAAAATGCAAGATCAATATTTTTGTAAGATTCAACAACAGAAGCTATTGAAGCCCCATATTCCTCACACCTATCCCCACAAATACAACCAGAATAATCTTTCATAATCTTTCCAAGATCCCCAACAGTTTCAACTTCAAGAGAGTCTTTTGATTTTAAAATATAAACTTTATCCTCTGCCTTAGCCACAAAAATTTCTTCAGGAATCTCAAGAATTTTTAAGGATTGATGTTCTTGAAAAACAGGATCAATCGTATGTCCTCCAGAAAAACCTGCAACAAGGGCACTTAGAAAACCATTAATATGTTCATTATAAACTTCATTCACAAAAATATCATAATCAAAATCAGTACATTCAGATTTGCCCCCGCAATTAGGATCCCCCTCACAAAAACATAAACAAGAAACAGAGTTACAAGAGATATCATTTTTAGTAAATCCTTTTAGATACCAATTTTTTAAATTTAAAATAAGAACACTAGCTGATTGCCCATTTTCTAATCCATCTGCAATATCCATAATCTCATTTAAATTTTCCTCAGCAAAAATCAATTCGGGATCATCAATAAAAATCCCATACAACTTGAATGCAAGTAAAACCAAAATTGCAATGCCAATTACAGAGATAACCATATTTATAACTTCTTTTTCTAAAAGTGCACCTTTTTTATTCATTTTAATTTTCACAATCTTCTTTAACTACAATTTTTCTATCAATAACTCCCAAAATATTTTCAGGTTTAAAATCATCTTCTCTTGAAAAAGTAGCCTTTAAAGAAAACTCTCCTTCATTATCAACTTTCCATTGTGTTCTTTTTTCATCATCTCCTCCCCACCAAACATCTTCTTCCACATTTTTAACAAATCTTCCATCTTTATCAATAATTTCAAGTTTATACAAATCAATCCATCCTTTTTTATTACTCTCCCGATACCCAAAAACAATATCAAAAACTCCTTCACCAGTTTTTGGAAATTCTAAACATATCTCTGGGCCATCATTTCCAAACATCATATTTCCAATTTCAACATAATAAAAATAACCTGGTTCATTAGAACTTAAAACTTCTGCCCCATTAACTTTTTTATCATCAACTTCCCCTACAACACCACTTTCAGAATCAACAACCTTCTCTTCTTCAACATCATAACTAGGCAAATTTCTAAAATGCTTAAGAATATCAACCTTAAAAATAAAAATAAGCACCATAGCCAAAACAACAACAATTAAAATAATTCCTAAAAGAGCTGCAGGACCCATTTCCTTTTGACCCTTCTTACTTAATCTCTTTATCATCCCCTAAACCTAAATAAATTTTTTATATAATCTAAAACGCCCATTCCTTTACCCTTAAGAATCATATACCCTCCAAAAGAAATAGCAAGAATAACAAATGCAATAATCCACCAAGCATTCATTTCAATTCCCATCACAGACCCTTTCTTTTTCATTCCATGAAACAATCCATATCCCTTTTTCTTCATGGATAAAAAAACCAAACATAATTTATAAATTTAGGCTTATTATCAAAAATAAGTCATCCCTGTCTTTTGGAAGGCTTATTATCAAAAATAAGTCATCCCTGTCTTTTGGAAGGCTTTTAAGTTATTACAAGTCGCCAACAACAACAACACTCAAGATAAACAATGCTAATGTGGCTGCAAATGCAGTAATGAAGTACAGAATAATGCCTCGTTTAAGATTTATTCCAGTCTGACTCATCTTTTGTAATTTATCTTCTCCAGAATCAACAATAACTAAAGTCTTTGTTAAAATAAAAATTATTTGAATTAAATAAATTCCAACTATAATCTGAAGATAATAAGGAGGAATCATACTTTTTATATCAAAAATCTTTAAAAGATCGCCCAACCCCCCTCCAATTCCAGGAAGACTGTCTCCTGACAAATTTGAAATATCCATTTGACGCAAAATAGAAGTAATCATTGCAGCCAAACCAACAACAATTCCTGAAAGCAATGGGGCCAAGAAAGTCATATTGCTTTTCATATCAGAAGCAATTTCAGCAAGCATATCTCTAAGACGATTAGTAATTTTCTGAATATTCTTAACATACTCTGAAATACTCATTAAACTAACTGCAGCAATCTTCAATCCTTTTTTAGAAGATTCAACAAGAACACGCATACTTGTCGCAATTAAATCAGAAGGATAAGAGATAATTGCTCCCCTCTTTGGATCAAAAATAGCCTTCTCCACACTCATTCCCATTTGCCGAATATTATAATTAACTTTCTTAAAAAAATCCGCCGTTCTTAATCCCGTTGAAGATTCAGCTACTTTGCCAAAAACAAGTTCAGGAGGAACACCATTCCCAATTCTATTTCCTAATTGAAATAATGAACTATTAAATTCAGCCTCAAGTTGTTTTGTTTTATTTCTCTCCACAATAAGTTCTTTTGTTTTTCTCCTAAAAACTATTGCAAAAAATAAAGCCGCCCCCAAGGGAATAAACATCCCTAAAAATAATGCTCCAACACCAAAAGGCCCAACAAAACCATCTCCATTTGGTAAAAAATCAAAAAAATTCCCATCTCCAAAAATTCCTAATCCAAGTTCAGGAAAAGTATAATCTGTATGCAACCCAATCAAATCTGGAATGGGAGTAAATTGAAAAATTAAAGGTAAAAAACCAATTATAAAAAAAGGCAAACAAATCAAAAACGCAATAACATAAGCACTATTATCTTTATACTTATAATAAAGAGGATTTCTCTCAAGCAATCCTGATTCTCCATAACCTCCAGGCCTTAACAACATAACCTTATCAGTTAAATAAAACACAAAAAATGGAACAACCAAATTAAATAAAATAAAAACATGAATCCAAGTAATCATTCCTTGAAGCATTGCAGAAGCCAAAGGTAAAAGTGCAAGACCTAAAGTTGGCAAAACAACCCCCAACATATAAACATTAGTCAAAGGAGCTTTCACCGTATGAGTAAAATTAAGCATCTTATCATAAACCCCATCAAGAACAACTTGCAAAGCTTTTTCTAAAGAAGCTATTCTTCTAGCATTCTCTGGTTCAAACAAACTACCTTCAATCAAATGAAAAGCCTCAATAAATTCAGTAGAATAATCCCTCCAAGATTCAAGGTAATTATCTAAACTATCTTTTATTGAAGAAAACTTTCCAACCTCAACATTATAAAATACTTTTTTAAAATCAAGTGAAAGCGGGGGTTGCAAATGTTTTGACGCAAAAGAAATTGCCTTTTCCAAATTAGGAGTATGCCTCATATAAACAACAATATACAAAATTGCAGGAACCATTTGAGAAGAAGCTTTCAATCTCCATTGATTTGCTAATCTCGCAGGATATGCATTAACAAAATAAAACAAAAATACAGACAAAATAATCATTAAAAAGAAAAATAACTTAGGAAAATTCGCAAATAAAAGAGTCTCTTCTCCAAGAAACATAATTGCTACAGAAATTATTAATCCTAAAAAGAAAATCCCCATAAAAGTCATAACACTTAAAGTCAATGCCTGCCAAGGTTCAACATCAAGATGCGCAGCATCAAGATGTTTTTTAATTTTATCTTCATCTTTTTTAGAAACCTTTAATTTTATGAAACTTCCTAAACTTCTACACCATCTTTCATACCTTGAATACTCTGAAGCCATCTCAGATTTAAACTTAACATACTCTCTGCTATAATTAATAGGAGTTGTATCTGTACTATTTATTTGACCTTCTATCTTCGCACCATATTTTCTAAGAACATCATCTACACTAAGATTTTCTTCCACCATCTTTTATTTCTTTGATAATTTAAGCAATTAACTTAATAAATTTACTTCTATAAAGATTAATATCATCATTCACTAATTTAGAGATAAAATCCAACAAATCTTCATTAAATTCTTCTGCTTTGATAATTAATTCCTTAACTTCTTCTTTTGTTATATGAAAATCAACATAATATTGCTTATCTATTCTTTCTTTTTTAGCAAATAAAATAAAAGAATTATCCAAATTAAATAACTCATTTAATAAAATTACAGAACCAGAATGATTCTCGCTTTTTATTCCAATTTTAAATAAAAGTGCCAAAAGAAGATGGTATGAACTATAATAAACAAGAGAAACAGATTCTTCTAACCTCTCACTATCTAATAAAATTTTAGCTGAAATTAAATTACTTTCAGATTTTTCTAAATAAGACTTATTTATCTCCTCACTTAATTCAATTAATTCTAATTTTTTCTTTCTTTTTAAATTTTTAAGAAAATTTATATTTCCCATAAAAGATTTCTCCCCCTTTAATTATCACATGATTTTTTTCTATTTCTTTAATTAACAAACTTTTTTTATCATACTTTCCGATTTTAACACTTAATTGTGAACTACATAACTCTAATTCCTTTTTTATCTTTTGATCAAGAACTTCAATATAAATATCAATATCACTTCCTTTTTTAGCCAACCCTTTAACATATGACCCAAAAAGAATCGCAAGTTTAATTTTTTTATCTTCTTGAATTTTTTCAATTATTTTTCTTAAATGGGGATATTTTTCTAATAACTTCATTAATTTATAATTTTCCGCAATCAAAAAATAAGCCCTTGCTTCAATAGTTTCTTTTAAAAAATAAATTTTATTTTTGCCCTCTTGTATATAATCTACAACATTTTCTTCAGAGAGATTTTTAATATTTCTAAAAACAGTCATATGATTTATATTCAATTCTTTAGCCAATCCCCTTACATGACATCTATTATTAATCAATAAAAGAATTATTTCTAACTTGTAATCTTTCTGTTCCATATGTAACTATATTGTTACAATGTTTTATAAATGTTACGATGACATTAATTAATAAATCTTCCTTAACTTCTCTTCTGAACTTCAGCATCTAACCAATTACGCATACTATGTGATACTGGCTCAAACATTTCTCTTTTTAACCTCTTTATCGAGCCAGTGCTTAAATAAAGGAAAAACATCTTCAGATAAAGGCAATCCTTTTTCCTGAATAACTTCATCAGAAAAAGAATGAAACATATGATTAGCCAGAGTATTAAACTTAGATTCGAGCAAATCAAAATCTCCTGTTTGTTCAGCAATATCAACCATTTCTTTTTTCATCTTAGCCCGAAGCAAAATATTATCATAAACAGCGTCCCAATTACCTGCCCACCCTTTTATGTTTGAAGCAATTTCCTTAATGATTTCACTGTCTCCGTTAATCAAATCATCAGTGGGTTCTAATTCATCTTTCTCAACATTATACTTCATTAAATCAACAAAACCTTTTTCCAACATAGGATCTTCTTTCCAATGTTTTCTAACTTCAGAAATTCTAACAATCCTTCTCCAAGAATGCATTCCATCTGCAGATTTAATTGGATTACACACAACAATAATATCTGTTGCCTTAAAACTCGTAGCAGGCACACCCAAATCATTTACAACTCTATCAAAAACCCCGTAGGGAGAAGCCCCATGAATTGTTCCTGCAACAACATTAGCTAAAGCCCCAACACGCATTGCCTCATACAAAGCCTTTGCTTCCACACTTCTAACTTCACCAATAATTAAACAACTATCTCCCAATCTCAAACTAGTTCTAATTCCATCATCAGCAGAAACTTCTGTAGTTGTTTTTAACAAAGCAGAACGAACTTTCATTCTCAAAATATCATATTGTAATTTACGCAAAGACTCAACAGGCAATTCCAATGAATCCTCAATACAAATAATTCTAAACTTAGGAATAATTTCTAACATCAAACTTCCCAATAAAGAAGTTTTACCAGAACTTCTTGTTCCTGCAACTAAAATAGTTCTAGACCCATCAATAATAAAACTCAATAAACCAGCTGCAAAAGGATTCAACATTTTAGATTTAATAAATAATGGTAAGGTCCAAGGAGATTCACGATGCCTTCTAATGGAATATGCCAAACCATCTGGAGAAAGAGGCTTTTGAATAATAGCTATTCTTGCACGAATATTTCCAATTCCCAATTGAGTATCTAAAATAGGATTTGCCTCATCCAAAGGCCTTCCTGAAATCATTCTAAACTTTGCAGCCCAAGAATCCACATCTTCTTGACTTGGAAGAATATTTGTAGAACACTCATCGTAATCTTGATGTCTTAAAAAAATATTAGTCAAAGGTATGGGAGCATTAAGTGCAATATCCTGTAATTTAGCATCTTGCAATAAAACTTCCACAAGGCCAAACCCAATTGTATGCCTAACTAAAATCGTAGAAAGTTTATTCAAATCATTGTAGCTCAAAACCATTCCCTTACTTTGTGCCAAGTCTTGCAATAAATCTTTTGTAATATTAAAAAAAACCTGACGAGCCCTTTCAACATCTGTAAATTCCTCTGCCTTAGGTTGATGTTCAATCAAAACCCCTCTGGCTAAATTCAAAAGCATACTTTGATCTTCATTCAAAGAATTTTCAGGAGGATTTAAATGATAAATTAATTTAGGTTCATCTTT
>Ga0208904_1000781_pt1 | contig 24098 bp, 23 predicted proteins | sample AntAceMetag02UKB_FD_184774 | JGI IMG/M metagenome (GOLD analysis project Ga0208904, IMG submission 184774) | Saline lake microbial communities from Ace Lake, Antarctica - Antarctic Ace Lake Metagenome 02UKB (SPAdes) (version 2) | ecosystem: Environmental > Aquatic > Non-marine Saline and...
TTTGATGAATAAAACTTAAATAATCAAAATTAATCTGATATTTTTCATCTAATTTTGCCTTTAGCTCTTCGGCAAATTGATAAATTCCTAAAACTTTTTTCAAATCTTCCAAATTTTTATGCGGTTCAATTTGTGAAGTTAGACTAAATGACTTTTTAAACTCCTTGTCTAAATTTTCAATCCTTTCTTTTTTAAACGCATAACCAAAAAGCCAATTTCTCTCTTTTTCACAAGTGTTTATAAAATCGCTCAATTTTTCCAACGAGGTTTCGTCAAAATTATCGAATGTGGATAATAGCACCAAATCATTGGCATAAACTTCTTTAATTTTAGTGACGGAAGAAGAGAGGAAATTTAATAACCAAAGATATTTTTGAAAGTTGGATATGTCTTTGAAGTCATTGATTGAAAAATTAAGCAATTCGAAAAGTTTTGCCTCTTTTTCTTTCTCATCCTGATCAATAATAAGTTTGTCTTTTAGAGACAAAAATATTTTTTTAAATTCTTCAAGCTCAATTGCTGATTCCGTTTGATTTAGAACCTCATCAATTTCAACGGGGAAGCCCTTATTTACATGATACGATTCCAAGTCAAATAACTCGTGAACTTCTTTTAAATCAATTTCTTCGTAAGCCAATATTTCGGCTTGCAGATCTTCTTTAAGTGTATTGCCTGATTTTTCAATATTGCTCTCAAGTGTTCCATAATCTTTTTTAACGGCTCGGTAATGCGTTTTAATATTTTCTACAGCCGTAGTGGCTAAAATTTGGCTGTATGTACTTCCTGTCTTTCCAAGTCTCAAAATTGGATTTTGAAAATTTTTATCAAGACGAACTTTATTCATCGTCTCGGTAATTTTGTCTTCCACTACATCAAGAGCTTCTTTTTTATCTGACAAAACTAAAACTGATTGATTTTTCAGGATGAAATCAAAAACAATTGCAGTTATTGTATGACTTTTACCTGTTCCCGGTGGCCCCTCGACAATTATGTACTTACAATCGTTTTTTCTAATAGCAGATAAAATTTGAAGTTGCTCGCTATTTAGCGGAATTGGACTATTGAAAACTAAACGATCGCTTGTTTCAGTATCGTCCCATTCTTCCTCAACACTCGGATTAAAGGGTTGCGGATTTTTATGAATAAAATCATCAATCAATTTGTTGAAAGCTTCCCCCAAAACACTGTCGCCCGCCATGAGCAATTTTAATATTTCTTCGTAGTCATTAACCAACGCCTCGTCTGATTTATCAAATAAAGCTAAATAGCAATTATTTGAAGCTCTAACAAGAAAACTTTTTGCAATTTGTTGTTCGGAATTGTTTATATCTATACTTTTATCAAGTTCAAAGAAATTTGTTATTTCACTCAATATTTCGCTGACCACATCTCTAAAATCGTTTTGATGTTGGGCTAAATAGACTATTCTTTCCGATATAGTTTTTAAATTTCCTTTTTTACCTTTTTCTTGATTGTATTCTTGAGTTATATATTCAAGAGCTTTTTTGTTTATATACACCTGCGAATCAAACTCAATTGTCAAAACTTCGTTCTGTTTTTCAATCCCAAACGGAATGTAAAAAATTGGAAATTTAGCATTATTGAAAGTTATGTCACAAAAATATAAATAAAATTCTTGTTTATCTAAAATGGTTCTATTTCTCTCCATCTCATATATTTCCGCAAACAAATCGCCGACTTGAAAGCTTTCGAAGAATGAATGAATATTTAATTTGATATCAGCAAGCTCAAAAAAATCTTTCAATTGTTTTGAAATATTAACTTTTTCTTTTGCTATCAAAAGTTTTACAACTTCAGAAATTTTGTTTTCCAAAGAAGAAGACAAAACTGCGGTTAGTTCTTCCTCCATTAGATAAATATTGTTTTCGTCACCAAGGTTTAAATTCTCTAAAGGTTTTTCAATATTACTTATAAATGGTAAAACTAAATCTTTTTTTAGAATTTTTGCAGTAGCCTCAAGAGAAGCATTTAATGCTTGGTCGTATTCTTTTTTGTATAATGTGGATGATTTTTCTATTTCTTCGGCAATTAGTTCTATGATTTTGCCAATTTGCTTGTTGTTTATTTTTTCCGTCTGCAATTTAACTAAATCCAATAAATTTTTTGGGATATTTGTCCTATAAACTCCTTTTTGAATTATATTGAGAGTATTTTTATCAAATGCATGGTTTATTGCTTTATTTATGAGATTATTAAAAGAAGGATACTTATTGAGATTTAATCCAACAAGCAAATTATTGCTACTCCTAAATTGGATACTTCTTTTTGGATTTTTTCTTTTATGGAAATCTGTTTCCAAAAAGTCCATAAAATACTTGGCAACTTCTTTGATGAAGGCCAAGCCGTTTTCTGTTTTTTCTTCTGTTGTGTTTAGCTTCTTAGACATAATTCTAGTTGAATAGTTTGACTAAATGGGCTTTTTCTAAGACTCTTTCCTCTTTGTTAAATAGCGTTCTATTATAATCAAGTTCGTCCAACGCAAGATCAATAATTTCCCCAAGCTCCTTATTGCTCGGAATATTATCAGGATAAACTTGTTTAATGTGCGACGATATTACCTCAAATAATTGTTGCCTTCTTTTTTCGTCTTGTTCGCCAATTTCCTGTAGACGTTTAGCAATGCCTTGAAGTTTCTTTTCCCGATACACACGAAGAGGCCTTTTATTGTATTTATTTTCTGCAGATGCAAATTGCTCATCCATTGTCCTGACTTTGTCTTCATCACCAAGAATAGAATAGATTTCCCTTTTTGCAACATAAACTTCTGAACAATAACTATCATCACCGTTTTCTTTAACAGAAAAATGGATAGCGTTATCATAAGCGTCTAGTGATAGTGTATATTTTTTTTGCTCGGTATAAATTCTACCAAACTCTACCCAAATATTTTCAAGAAAATAATTATCGCCTTTTTCTTGTTTTAGTGCCTTTTTATAATACTTGATAGCTTCATCTAATTGACCATTATCCTTTAACGCACCAGCAAGGACATAGCACGATATTTCGTCGGGATTTATCTGCTCAGCTTTTTTGAGAAGATCAATTATAATTTTCGAATAATCTTTTTCCTTCTTGATTTCTTCTGCAAGGTATAAATTGGAAAGTGCAATATATGCATTTATATATTCACTATCTATGTTTAAAATTTTTTGATAGATAGAAATTGCCTCATCAGTTCTGTTCATTAAATTCAAAATCTCCGCTTTCAAATCAAGTAATTCCAAATCATCACCTCTCCTCTTTAATAATTTCTCAATTCTGGACAAAGAAGCAGGAAGGTTACCCTTATCAAGGATGTTTATTCTGACCTGATCCGTTTGACTTTCATTAAATCGTTGTTGTTTTTCTTTCTTCATATCTTTATATTCCCATATTTTAGCCAAAAAGTAAAATCAAATATACTCCTAAAACCCAAAAGACAGAAACAGGACTCGAACCGCTATATTTGACTAAGGTAAAACAAATCGTGCAAAATAGTAATTTTGACGGGGATGGGACGGAAATGAATTTTTTGCTCTATCCCTGTCATTTTTAGCTAATCTCAAACTAAAAACAACCGACGGGAGTCGGTCGCTTTCACAAAATTCATTGGCTCGCTAAATGGGTAGATTTTATATCCTTAAAATGGATTAGCAAGGTTGAATTTCCCGAACATTTGCAGAGTGAACTTGAATATTTTATGAGTTTGCCATTAATGAAAAAGATAATAAAAGAAAATGCCTTAGCAACCGCTAAAATCAATAACCTTTAATCTTTAATTTTATTATAACTCAATCCTATGAAAAATCCAAACAAAAAAACTCGTGGGACAAAATATAGTTTATCATCTAACCTGCGGAAATCAAGAAATATCCGAATAACTTCCAAAGTCAAAAAAATGGTTGAAATTCTGCCTGTTAAATATGGATTTTCGGTCAATTACACAAAAAGATTAATTTGGTTTTTGAAAGATAATAAAAAGGTTATTCAGGTTGCAATTGGTAAAAATAAATTGTTTATAAAAATCAAGGTAAATAAGAAATGGGTTAAAATAAATCTTCCTGATTGGGAAGATTTTAGGAGATTATATTATTTTTTAGATTCTATAAAATAACTTTATTTATCAACTTCGTAAATATTACTTTTTTCCTTGCCCATATATTCTATTTCTTTCTTCTTAAAATTAATTATCTTATATCTAAATAGATAATCATTGCCGAGAACATCACTACATTTAATTGTAAAAATAGAATTTTTAAATATCTCCCAACTTTCTATCTTGTTATTTCCTTTTTGAACGATTGTAAAAGTGTGTTCATCTTTTAATGGTGCGAAAAATTGTGTTTCATAATCAGTAATATCAAATTTATCACTTTCCACCCTTACATTAAAAGCTGTACCTTTACCAGTATTTCTTAACTTTATAATATAATCAGAATTTTCGTCTTCACCCTTAATTTTTATTAAATATTTTCCAAACTTATCTTTTAATCTCGGTCGTTCACCAAAAGGAACACCTTCAATTATGTTTCTAATAAACATCAACATAATAGGCATTTGCTCTAACTCAGTTTGCTTAGCTATTTGTTTTCTGGTTTGTTCTGTTTCATTAGTATATTTTTTTAAATATAACAAAGTAAAAATTAGTACTATTAAATTAACTATACCTAACCAAAAACCATACTCTTGCCAAAAAGGAGTAACTAACTGAGAATTAATCGATTGTAATAATTGTTCAATCATATTTTTAATCCACTTAAATTTTAACACCTTTATTCATTTAAAACAAAAAAACAGACCGAACGGTCTGAATCACCCATATATACGATACCCGCCATACTTAAGCATATATACACGATTTCTGAAACTTACCAATTAATCAATGTAAGTCTGGGATTTTTAACTGATACTCCATCATAAGTAATCTTGCCTCGGTAAATACCATTTTTAAACATACCCCTGATTGTCATTGGATGCCACTTACCGCCTCGGGCGGTTTTTACATTTTCCTGATTAAATTTTCTGGCAATTGCGTTGTAAGACATTTTCTTGTAGCGTTTCAGATAAAAAATATTTCTGATGATTTCCGCATCTGCTTGGTTAATATATAATTCGTGTTTTCTGACTTCGTAACCATAAGCAACTCCGCCACCAGGAAAACCACCTTTTTTAAGTTTGTTCATTCTGCCAGCGTTTAGCCTCATCACAATTAATCCTTTTTCATATTGAGAAATAGCCCCGAGCATCTGTCTCATTAAAACTCTGGTAATATCTTTATTGTCCAAATCAGGCTCTTTAATAGAAATAATCTTTTTACTTCTTTTTTCTTGTAAGTCATAAATCAAGTTTTCCTGTATTCTGACATCTCGGGCTAACCTGTCTAACTTGTAAATAATTACTCCTTCAATGTTTTGCTTTTCTTCAACTTTCAGATATTCAAGCATTGCCATTAAAGCTGGCCTGTCTTCCAATCCGCCACTCACCCCGTCATCTTTAAATATTCTGACTAAATCAAAATTATTCTTATCAGCGTATTCTTTTAATGCTTTTTCTTGAATCTCAATAGTCTTTTCTTCTTTTTGGTTGCCAGTAGAAACTCTGGCATAACCAATAAATTTAGGTTGGATTTTGTTGTTGTTCATATGATTTTATTTAACAAAAAAGTTAGACTTTTTTGTCCGACTTTTTTGATTTTAATTATCTCTGATTGAATAAATTAATATTTTGCCAGGCTCATAATCTATCTTTACTTTATCGCCCAGTTTAAAACCTAACTCTGTCAGAAATTTGCCTTGAATAATAATACAAGGGATTGAGTTTCCGTAAGAATCAGTTGACCGGTAAGTAATGGTTTTTGTGGTTTTAATTTTCATCTTTAATAACTGCCTTTGGCATTATTTGACTGATTGGTTGGGATGTAAAATATAAGTCCTTTTCAATTCCAAGCCCAAACTTGCCTTGATATTCTTCCAGCTCTTTTAAAGAGAACGAGCCCCACTCATCATTCCAATCATTAAAAATGGAAACATAACCAAAAAAGATTTTTGTTTCAGGGTCATATTCAGTAGCCAGCCAAATGCCAGCTCCAGTAGGATTAAAGAATTTACAAACAACAAGCGGATCAGGGTTATCCGTTTGACAGCCAATCTTTTTAAATTGTTTTTCCAATTCTTTGGTCATTAATTGCATAAGGTTAAAACTTCCTAATTTAAAACAGACCCCGCGGAGAGTCTGTTGTTAGTTAATGATTTGCCCGCCTTAAAAAAGCGGTAATAATAATTATCAGCAAGCATAAAGTATACAGGTGAATTTTAAATATTTGCTTATCATATATATTGCTTGCTCTGATTGTATAAAGACGCAAAAAGGAAGTCAAGCAAGGTTTTAAGCTAAAAATCTTCTGATTTAAGATGACCCTGTAAAAGCCCGCAGAATAAAAAACATCAGAATCAATAAAAATATACCCAAGTGGACACTACCTTTTAAACAAGGGTAAAAGAATAGTAATAACAGGGTAATTATTAGGGTATTACTATACTAAAATACAAAATAGAATAAAAAACTTAACAAAATAAAAAAGGCAAATATAGGGTGGTTAGAACACAGTCTGCCTTTTTTAACTCTTTAGTGTCTATTTCTTGATTTACTCAACCAAACAGGACATATTGGCTAAATGAGTGAGGTTAAAATAAAAAACTGATAAGAATATGAAATTAGTTTTTTTAATAAGAAATGAATATTTCGTGCCTGTTCTAACAAAAAAGACTGCCTTTTTTGTCCTTCAACATAACTTATATAAGATGTATAGCAAAATGGGTGTTTTAAGATGACTAAATAAAAACTTACTAATTGTCATTTGCTACATTATTAAAAGTCTTAGAGAGTATCTAATCTTAGGTCTTTTTAGCTTTTTTATTTGTTAAAAATTAAGATAAATTAGAATATTTGGGCAGATAACATCTGCTGTGTCAGTGGTTAAAACTAAGATATTTTGTTAAAATAGGGATAAAATATTGACTGGTTTTTTAGTGAAAAATTAAAAACCACTTTGAAAATTGGCATATAAAAGTTTTAATAATAAAATTCTTTACTAAAATTTTTATATAAAGAATAGATATCGTTCATAAGACCCCCCTATTAAAATCTAAAGAACCAGTTTTAAAAAATATCAATGGTTGTCTTTCATCACGGGGCAGATTTTAGGTTTTTCGTCAGTTTTTTTAAAATCATTAAAAAATTAAGGTAATGATTCGCAGGCGATTCCGTCTTTATCACTATCCAATTTGTGAATATCATTATTTACTCCACCGCAACAATCATATAAAGTTTGGGCTTCAGCGTGGGTTTTAAAGTCAGCACAGTTATAAATATTAGACGAACATTCACATTGCCCATTTGTTTCAGGGGGTTTAACTGGGGTTTGAGCTTTTGATTCAGGAATAGAATCATCTGTCTCATTAATTTTAGTTTCTGTTTGGCAACTATCCCATAAACCTAATTTATTAGTCCTGGCATAATTTTCAGCTTGCTTAAATTCATTTTGATATTTGCAAGGAATATCATAAGTGTATTCATAAGCATAACCTTGTTTAATAATTTCTAAATTATAAAACAAACCATCTTCGGTTCTAACATATCTTAATAATCGGTTATATTTATCCCTTTCTCCCTGAGTAATATCTTTTTCCAATGACACAGATTTGCTACTTAATAATTCTTTAGCTTTATTACTGGCTTCAACTCCGAAACATTCAACTGGTTTTCTTGGATCTACAGTTTCAGGAGTATTTATGCCAATCAGCCGAATGGTTTCTTTGGCACCATTAATATCTACGGCGATTGTGTCGCCATCCACAACTTTTATAACTTTAAAATACTCTGTTGTTTCTTGTTCTTTTTCTTGATTATCATTTTCTTGAAAATCAGAGCTACCTCGTATTTCCGTATCAGGATTATTAATATCTTCTATTTCTTGATTCTGATTATCTTCTATTGTTTGAGTTTCTTTTGAATCGTTCAAAGTTGTTGCTTCATTTGTGTTTGGCTGTATGCTTGAAGTTTCACAGCCAGTCAAAAACAAGGCTAATGTAAGAAAAAAAACAAGTAATGTGATATTTTTTATTTTTTTCATAATTTTATTTCTTACTTTTATTATATCACAGAGTAAGTTTATATTTTCCATTTCAGCCTACATTTTTTACAAGTGCACTCTTTGGGCAAGAATGGATACATTACCAATCCAAGCCCCATACTGATAAACAGAAAAACAATAAAGAAACAACCGACTTTTTTGTGGCACTCAACATCTTGAGATTTACATTCTGGACATTGGTTTAGATATTTAGACATAAGTTTATAAAATTATTTTCTTTTAACAAAATCATAATTCACCCAGCCACTCTTACTTATTTGTAATCCTTCCAAAATTCTAACCTGCCTTTTAGCACCATTATAATCAAAAAGACTTACATCAGAATCTAATAATTTAACCTTTGTGCCACTTTTAACTTCAAAAATTCTTCCGACCGCCATCATTTGAGCTAAACCAAAAGTATCATTGGCTAAAGATATTTTTTGTAATTCAGCAAAATCCTCTTTTGTCCTGCCAAGCAATACAAGCTCTACTCCATTATCAATGATTGCCTCATCTCCTGTGTAAATTACATCACTTTCTATTTTTTTATTGTTTTTTGTCTCTTTTTCCTTTGTTGGCTCTCCACCAGAAACACTAATTAAAATAATAATACCTACAAAAACAGCCAGGACAATATAAAACTTTTTTTGTTTAATTTTCCATTTCCATTTGCACTTTTCACAAACACAATTTTTAGGTAAAAAAGGATAAAGAATTAAACCAAGTCCGGCAGTGAAAATTATAAAGATAATAAATAAAACACTGACCTTTCTTTTACATTCAACATCAGAAGATTTGCATTTTGGGCATTTGATTGTTTGAGTTATTTTGGTCATATATTTTTTAAAATCTATTCTGACTCAAGCAACCAAAAAAGGTCTCCCGAGTCAGCGACAATCCTTTCGGAATGCCTTACACCCTTTCGGGTATAAACTCACACTAATAAGTGCTGGTCGGAAGACCGTCTTTATTAGTGTGAGATTCTTATATTGCCATATCCTTTGTGCAGGACTTAGGCTATTGTTATACTAATATTATATAAAATTAAGTAAAAAAGTCAAGAAGCTTTGTCAGGAAGCTTCACACAAAAAAACATATTGACATTGAGAGTCATTAAATTTTATAACCTCTTTTAGCATACCAAATTCATATACTTCAATTAATATGTCTTTTTTTGTTTCCCCAAAAATTATATAAAAACCACATTTATATTCAAATCTTATATTAGTAAGAATTTTTAAATTTTTTCTATCTTTATTGTTTTTATCAGCTTTATTTTTATTATTCCATTTTTTCGTTTCAAAACAAATTAAATTATCCGTATAATCTTTATTTCTTTTAGTAATAACAATATCAATATAATTACCTTTTAGATTTGATACTTTTTTTATTACAGAATTCTCGCCAATGTGTGATTTATTATATTCACAATCAATAAAATAATCTTCACCAAAATTTTGTTTTTCTAAACAAATGGCAAACCTATGATTAATACATCTTTCACATAAATTTTCCTCAAATAAAAATTTTTCTTCTCTATAAAGTCTATCTATTGCTTTTAAAACTTTTTGTTTTATTTGTTCTATGTTCATACCTTTTTTATAAATTTATCCGCCTTTTTAATTATAATTTGAACTTCATTACTTACTTTACCAAATAAATACACATCAAAAACTTCAAGAATTCTATAACTCATCATTAATAAATACATTAAACTTCTCCTGTATTCTGAAATTAAATTTATGTTTTTAATAATTGTATGAAATAATTTACCGTGTGTTAATTCACACAAAAATCCATAATGATAATATAATCCAATGTCATAAACCTTACTGGTCGATAATATTTTAAAAATGTCAGGAAACAAATCCAATTCGTTTAAATTTTTTATTTCGTCTATCTCTGGATATTTTTTATCTCCTAAATTGATAAAATTATCATAATCTTTTTTGCTCTCTGCCATTCCTTTTTGTTCATTTTTATATTTATCCATATCCCAAACTCTTTTGATAGCTCGTAGGCATTCTGTAATTGCGATATCTTCTTGTATTTGTTTATCTTGTTTAATAAAATGGTCTAATCTAAATGCACTTTCCATAACGCATCTGGTTGGATAAAAAACAAAATTTCTATACTTTTTATTTTTTACTGAGAGAATATAATCTACATTCTCCCAAATATTTTCAATTGTTTTTTCAAAATACAAAAAACCAGTATCGTTTGGCGGATTATTTTTTCTAAGATTATCTAAATAAACCAATTGTTTTTTGACAATTGGTTTTAAGATGTTAAAAGCATTCCTGATTCTTTTGATTTTCTGTTTTTCTGTTAATTTTTCCATCCAAAGTTTTTGGAAATTAATTGAATTATTTATGTCATTCATAAAATTTATTTTATTTGGGAGTTAGTAAATATATTCCTTAGTTCCGCCCCTTTAAACACCCTGTTTTTACCCCTTATATTCCCTTGTGGCAGGAGATTAAGAGAAAGTTAGGGTTTAATATGTCTTTAAACAAAATCTAAAGGGTTTGAAAGGATTAAAACTATTAATTATTTTGCTTATTTATTTCTAAATTTTGTTGATTTTGTTTTTCCTGATTTTGTTTTTGTTTTATCTCTATATATTTTTCTAAATTAAAATTAACTCTGCCTTTATTAAATAAAATTTCTGTCGCCTCATCTGTTGCCATTCCATAATCTATAATTGCAATTGCTAAGTTATATATAACTCGGGTATCAATAAAAATAATGTCCTGAATGCCACTTTCATCTTCACCCGTATAAGCCAAACTTCTATCATCTGGATTAGTTTCTAAATCATAATTTAAAATTAAACAACCCTTTAATTTACCCTTTTCCTTGTGCTGTAAAATATGTTTCCAAACCTGCCCAATAAACCAAGGAGATGGATTTTCAGATTTTGTTCCTTTTATTTCCACTAATATATTTCTATCGGAGAGCAATTTTACAATAATGTCCTCTTTAAATATTGAGCTTTCATTTTGTTCATCACTATCTTCAACATCTAACTTAAAAATATTTGTAAATACACTTATAATATTGTTCTTTAAATCTTCACCCTTATTAATAAGTATCCCTCTTAAAGATTCATAACTTTTTTTGAACTCCTCTTTTTCTTCTTCCAATTTTGCTATTTCTTTTTTGGCATTATTTACAATTGTCTGAATTTTATTATCATAATTTTGAATTTCTTGCGGGTAATACTCTTCTGAATTTACCCAATCCAAATTGGGTATATCAGAAAATAATTTTGAAGATATTTTTGCTAATTCTTTAATAAGCCCTTCAACAACTAAAATATTATTTTTAAATTGAGGTAATATTATAATTCGCGGAATATAAAATGAACCATATTTTTTATGATATTCAATAAATACACTGAGGTCTTCAGAATTATTATTCCAATATATGCATTTTAACTTAAATTCAGAATTATCATCTTTAAATAAATTTTTATCTACAAGACCAATATAATAATTTGTCGGAATTTTAACCTGGGATTTTAAATTAATAAAAAAATTTAAAAAATTATCATCTCCTCTTTCATTACAATTTATAGAAGCGTCCCTCCTTTGAACTTTTTTCAATACAAAATCTGGCACGCCAAAATTAAACAAGTCTTGACATTGATAATTTCCTAAAAATAAAATTATTGGCTTATGGTGAACTATCCAATATTTTGTGAAATCATTTTTATCATCATTTGTATATTTTTCTACCTTGTCCTTAAATTCTTCCACGAGCTCTTGATTGCTATTTAGATTAATAAAAATGGCATTATATTCATAAACTGGATGCGGAAAATAAAAGTCAACATCATTTACACTTCTTTTGTTTTTGTCATCATTCTCAAAACTACTATAAATAATAGCTTCTTTTGATAATTCTTTAATATCACTAAAAAACCCTCGCTCAATTACAACTGGGAGTTGAATTTTTTCAGCTTCACTGGCTGTAAAATTTACTAATAATATTTTTGTTTGCATAAATTTTATTTATTTGCTCGTCTTTCAATTTCTTCCTCAACTTTTCTCTTGGCTTCTTCTAATAAGTTTTTACTTTCTTTCTCTAATTTATAGCTTTCCTGAATTTTATCTACGATTTGTTTTTGAATAGATAATTTAATAAGCGGAATTTTAAGATTTAAAATATCCTCATCTTTTATAACCGGATAAGAAGTGCCACAATTATATCTTAATAATAAATCTTTTATAAAAAAAGTTTTCAAAAAAATCATTAGAACTTCTTTTTTATAATCAGTTTTTTCCTGTAAAACAGTAAAAGCCCCACTTCCTAATAAGTTTTCAATTTCAAAATATATAAATGAAACAGCTCCGCGATATGGTCTTACTTTAGAAATAAGTAAATCATCTTTAAACAATTTTCTTTTCCCATTTGCTGGAATGCTACTTATCTCAATCTTGTGCGGAGATATCGCTCCGTTTGAGATATTTATATCACTAATTTCAATATAATTATAAAATCCTTTATTTTTCTTGGATAAAATTGTATTTTGGTTAAATTGATTTTTGATAAAATCAAATCCAGCATTATATTTTTCAATTTTATCTATTATCTCCTCATATCTTGGTTGATAATATTCAGCGTCAATTCTTTCTGCTTTGTCTATCTCTTTTTTAAAAGTATTAAAGGTCAAAGTGTGTTCTGTTTTGTAATCCACTAAATTCAATTCCTGCAAAAACAATTCTTCAGCTTCTTTGTAAAGCTGTTTTGATTGGGTTTGTTTTTCATAAGCCGATTTCACAATTTTTTCTATTTGGAGCTGGAATGATTGGGGAAGAATTGGGATTTTAATTTCATTCACTTTTTCTGTATTTAGATAAGATTGTGCATTTCCAGTATTTAAACCTAATATCTGACTTTGAGCATAAATAGATTTTAAAAATACAATTAAAAAATATTTATTTAATTTTTCTTGTCTTATTCTTAATCTTGCAACATTTTGATTTATATTTGCTTTTTCATCTTTCAAATAAATAGCACAATCTCCAATTGTTGCACCAACAACCGCAAGCAATATATCTCCAAAAATAACATCAGATTTTTTATTTTTTATTGAAAACTTTTCAGAACAAAATTGTTTGATATCATCTATAAAATTATTTTGAAAATCTTGACTTCTTATAAAATTAACCCCTGTTTTTTCAAAAATTCCATCTTGAGGCGTTGTCCCATACTGCGGATTTCCATTTAAAAAATTTATTAAATTTTGAGAATTATTTTTTTCTAATTGTATTCTTATTTTCAGCAATTCAGGTTTAAAAAACTCCGCGTCAAATCGGTGAGCTTCTTGAATGTCTGATTTTTTGATGATTGAGATTTGGGGCATATTAAATTTTAGTTATTAAATCTAAAAAATCAATTACAATATCCTTTTTTTCAGATTCTTCGTGATTTTGTTCTGAAATCCTATTGCTCTGGGTATGATGTGATAAATTAAGAGAAACATCATCAATTTTTTTATTTAGATTTTCATTTCCTTTATTTTCTTTGTACCAAGAAATAACACCCCCAGAATCAATTACTGGTTTATCTATTTCAATATAAAATTTCATTTTTATGATTTCTTCTAATACTATTCTAACGCCTGACAAATCAATATTGTCTATCTCCCCGTTTGAACATTTTTTATAATACTCTAACTTTTTATAATGTTCCCCCTTTAAAAATTCTTCATCTATATCACAAGGAATGATTTTTGAAGTACTATCATCTGTAACATACTTTATTCTCAAAAACTTTTTATCAGTAATAAAATATTCGTTAAGAAATATAAAAAAGCTTGGCTCGTGAGTTAGCACAATTAATTGTTGAGGTTTATCTTTATCACAATTATATAATTCATCTCTTAAAATTTTTATAGTATGCCTTTTTCTATCAACATCAAAACTTGACATTGGATCATCTAAAACTACAATATGTTCTGATAAATTTTTGGCATTTTTTATATCTACAACAAAAAAAGCAAAAGCTAATAATCTTTTATCACTATCACTTAATGTATTTTTTAAATGGTATCCTGAATTTGAATTAATCAACGGAATTTCTTCTTTAAAATTAAAAAAAATCAGACCGAATAATTTAATCTCTTCTATTCTGTTTTGTGGAATAGAAAAATCCGTTAATTTAAAATTAGCATCTAACTTCTCTAATATTTTATTAATAGTAATTTTATAATCAGATAAAACAGTATTTGCATAATTATTTTTTTTTGCAAATGCAATTTCTTCGTTTGGTTTTAAAATTTCCTCATAATTTTTTACTAATCTCAAATATTCATTACATAATTCAATCCAGGGCTTTTCGTATCTCTTTTTTTGTACTTCCAGTTTTAATAATTCATTTGTAAAAACTTTAAACTTTTCTTCACTAATTTTGTCATCATATTCTTCTTGAAGCTTTTTAATATTTTTATTTAGCAATCTCAAGGACTCACTAATTTTTTCAAAGAAATCAAATACAATACAATATGTTAAATCACCATCTTTTTTAATTAATTCTTTCGTAAACTTTTTTCTATTCTCTGAAATGCTATCAATTTGTGGATTCATTTGAAGTTTTAATCCTAAATCACTAAGCATTGAAATATAGGTTAAAATATTTTTTTCAAAATCCCAATTATTCAAAAAATGGATATTATTTTTCACTGATTTTTTAATGAGTTTATAATTTTTACTAAATAATATATTATATGCCTCTATTAATTGTGTCGCTGGATCAATTATTTTTTGACTACAAAATGGACATATCTCATCTTTCATAATAGACAGTCCGGAAGACGCAAAATTGATAGCTTTTTCTTTTGTTTTTAAGTGATTTTTGAAATGATTTTCAATAATTTCTTGATCTAACTCCAAAGTTTTTTCCAATTCATTTTTGTTTAAAGAAAATTTATTTATTTCATTAATTATATTTTGTAGTATAAAATTAATTTTTTTCTGATTACTAAAAGATTTTAATCTTTCTTCTTTTTCTTTTATTTTTTCTATAATACCTTCATTCTTTTGAGTTTTCAAAAATATTTGAAAATCAATTGTAAATTTATCAAAAGCAGTAGAGTAAATTCTTGATATTTCTTTTTTTCTATTTGCATTATCATTTATAAAATTTTTTGCGTTTAACCATTTTTCTTCCAGTCTTTTCCCATCCTCTCCTAAAATAATACCAGCAATTTTTTCTTGTTTATCTGCAGTAATTACATCATCACTATAAATATTTTCTGATATATAATCAGCATCAAAAATCTTTATTTTGTAATTATTATCCCAAAAATTATTAAAAACATAATCGGAATCAATTTCTATAATTACATTTTGTTCAGAGCCACCAAATGTTTTTCTACCAATTATATAATCATTATTATTTGTTGTAAGAGATTTTAAAATAGCAGTTAATGTACTCTTTCCTTGTGTGTTTTTCCCAAAAATAAAAGTATTTTTCTTAAAAGCCACATTATCATTTGTTCCTTGAAAATTTTTAAATCTCCCAACATTTTTTATATTTTTAATCTTTGTAATCATACTATTAATTCCAAAAACTCAATCCTTGCTTTTTTGCCCATTTTTCAAAATCATAGGCAATATCGTCAAGGTCGTGTTTTTGAATTAAGTGACCGTGTTCATCAAGTTTTCTTTCTCCAGTTTCAGTTTTCTCGTAAATTTCATCTCCAGAATTATCCTTACCCGAATTTTCACTCACAGCCATAAAAATTTCATAGTTATCTTTTTTAGGATTGATTTTATCATCCCATTTTTGCACAAACAAAACAGAAGTCTTGGTGCCTGTATGTGGTTTAAAAGTGTTCACATCAAGCCCGACCACTGCTATTAATCTGGCTTTGTCCATTATAAACTCCCTGATTTTTTGGTCAGAAGTATTATTAAATCTGCCTTGCGGTAAAACAATCGCCAGTCTGCCTCCAGGCTTTAAAAAATCAAGATTGCGTTCAATAAACAAAATATCACGAGACAACTTTTCTACTTGTTTATTTCCCTTGTAAGCAATCTCATAATTTGAAGTAAGCCTTTTGTCTTTAATGTCGCCGGCAAAAGGCGGATTAGCCATTAGAATATCAAAATTAAATTCTTTGAAATTCTTTCTGTCTTTAGCCAAATCAAGCAATCTGTAAAAACCATCTAAATAGACCCTGCTCCATTCTCTATCTTTTAACTTTTCTTCCCACCTGGTGTAATCAAGCGTGTTTAAATGTAAAACATTTGTCCGTCCGTCACCAGCAATCATATTTAAAGTTCGTGCAACACGCACTGATTTTTCGTCAAAATCAATACCAAAAACTTTATTCACATAATCTTTTTGTTCAGGAGTTAATTTTTGATTGGAAAAATTACTGAAATTAGCTTTGCCGTCTTTTCTTAATTTTTCCCAGACATTAAACAATGTGTGCACTGTAAATCCGCAACTACCACAAGCAGTGTCTATCATATATTCACTTGGTTCAGGATTAAGCATATACACACACATATCAATCACATTTCTCGGTGTAAAATATTGTCCTTTTTCACCTTTGGCTGATTTGTTAACCAAATATTCAAATGCCTCGTCTATTACTTGTAAGTTAGAATTGAAAAGTTTTACATTTTGTAAAAATCCGACACAAATCTGTAAATGGTTTTCATCAGTAATTCGTAGTGGTTCTCCCTGTTCAAAAATGCCTGGCCACTTTTCTTTAGCTTTTAAAAATAAATTATTGATAACTTCTTTAGTATGGTGAGCATCTCCCCGACCTCTAAATTCCAATTGTCTAAATCCATCATTGGAAATTTTTAACAATATTTCCTTTTCCGTAAGTTTAGAATTTTCTTTTTTAATTTTTTTGTAATCCCTTTCAATTACCTGTCTATCATCAGAACTTTGCATTTCATCATAAAGTTTAACAAAGATTAGTTTAAAAACTTCTTCAAACACATCAACTCCTGCATTAGCTAAAACCTCATCTTCCATTTCCTGAATTAAATCTTTAAGTGTTTTTCTTTCTTCCTGTAAACGGTCTTTAATCATTAATTCTAAATAAGTAAATGTCTCATTTTTAACATCATCAATTGTCTCGTCAATTCTTGGGATATTTAATAGAGGTTCAAAATAGTTAGGATCAAGCCTCTCATAGTAATTTATTTCCGTGCCATTAGTCCAAACTGCTAAAGGTGCTCCTGTGGCATTGGTATAACTTTTTAATTGGTCTTTACCATCTTTGGCTTTATGTTTTTTAACTTCAATCACAATAAACACACTGGTCTTGTCTTTTTTATTTAAAATTATAATATCAGCCTGTTTTTTCTCTCTGCCAAAACTGATAGAGTGTAATACTCTAATTAAATCTAAAGGGTAGCCATATTCATTGACTAATTTATCCAACATTAATTGTTGGACTATTTCTTCGGGTTTAGCTTGGACTTCTTTTTCTCGCTTTAAGCATTTAATAAAATATTTGCCATCTCTTTCAATGATTTGCTTTTCAATTCTATCAATACTTTCCTTAGAAAATATTGTTAAATCGTATTTACCTGTTGATTTGATTAGTTTTGATAAATCCATATTTTTAAAATGATTATTTTTAATTTGATGATGTGTTTAACAATTTTAATATTTCCTCTTTCCTAAACCGCCTATCACCTCGTTTGCCAAAACGAATACACTTAACCAGCCCTTGCTTTTCCCAATTCCTAAGCGTGTTAGGGTGGCAGTTTAATATTTGAGTAGCTTGTTTTAGGGTTAATATTTCTGATAAGTTATCTGTTTTCATAAAATTGACTTTAAACTTAATATTAGTTAATATAAGTATATAATATCTGTCCGAATAAGGCAAATTTCAATTAATAAATGAAATATGGATTATAACAAAAAAGTGCTCGTTATGATTGAGCACATTTTATCACAACAATATACCACCACTAACACTAAAAAAATAATTATCAGCATAAACGATTTAATTAAAAAAAAACTCACGGAAACAGAAATTAAAAATATTCTGGCAAATTTAGAAAACCTAAATTATCTTGAACGAACATCCTATCTTGATGAACTTATTGAGGCTGGAATATGCAAAAATATTGACGAAGCCACTAATACAACAGAAAAATACGAAATAATTGAACAACAAGAAAAAACAATGAAAAAACTTGTTGGGATAAAACCTGATTATGAAAAGTTGCTTGATTATAAAATTAAATTAATGCAACTTGCTGATGAGGGCATAAAGAAAGATAAAATAATAAAACCGAAAGAACCATTAATTAAACTACCACCTGGAACCGAATGGGAAGACCTTACTCTAAAATTTATGAATAAGTTTGATATTGAGATTGAAGCAAATGAATTTCATTACAAAACCAATAATGAAGAGATGGGTTTTATTAAAAAAAATTCCAAAGATAAAAAACCAAATGTAGCGTGGCAGTTTTTACTTCAATCGTCTGTAGACAAAGGAAAGTATGATTTCAGCGAAATTCAAAAAAATACCCCTAAATATGAAAAATGCAGAAAACAAAAAGAATTAACATCCAAACTTTTAAAAGAATGTTTTGGAATAAAAAATGATCCTTTTCGCGAAGATGCTAAAGTAACAACATATGAACTCAGGTTTAAATTAGAACCAGACCCAGAATTAAGGGGCACGGGGGAATTTTATAAGACTAAAGAACTTTTACCACCGGTTAACAGATAACTCACAGGAAATTTCACAAGACAATTTAATAAACTTTTGTCAACAAGACACCCTGTTCGGGTGTTTTTTGGTTACTTACGGAAATTTCACAACTATATGTTAGAGGGGGGTAAAAAAATTGATTAAAAATATGAATAATGGAAATCAAAATGAATATTTTCAAACCAAAGACCAATACCTGGCAACACTATTGTTCTGTTTAGATATTCCTCTTGAAAAAACAGAACAGAAAAATGGTGTTGTATTTTTTGTGTTTAAAAATAAAGAAAAAAGCGAACAAATCATAAAAGAATACTATCAAAATAAACTCCAAGTAAATCCTAAAAAGTTTGTTGATTCATTTGGCACCATTAAACATTTTATTTTCAACTAATAAAACTATATGACAATTAACAATCTGATGAAAAACAAATTTAAACAAAATTCATTGTGATATAAATTTTAATCAAATTTAATTTTTATGCAAGATATTAAATATTGCACCAATTTAATGGAATTTATTGCTTTAAACCACAGGCAAAAATTAAAACAGCTCAGACTTTGGTATTGGCTAAAACAATATTCATTTTTGAGAGAAATCAAAAATGGAAAAATTTTTATTAAAGATATTGAACTCTATGGTACGCAAACTGGTTTAAAACAAATTTTAAAAGATAATTCACTTTGGATTTACAGACCTAAACCATATATGCGGTTTGACGAACAATACCTGATTTTAAAATCACTAAAAAAAATCTTGCGGGAAAATGAACTAACTAAAAAAAAGAAAATTAAAAGAATATCTTTCCGTATAGACAAATTCAACTATTTAAAAACTCAAGGAAATTTTAATTCGCTGGTTACCAAGTCAATAGCTGAATTACCTTTATACAAAAAAAATAAAAGAGATATAGTTGGTCGGTCATTTGATAAAATTTCAGAACGAACAGGCTTTAACAGACGGACGGTTATAATACATTTGAAAAAAGCCCACGCACGACCAAAAAAACAATTTAAGTTCGCTGAAAAAGAAAGTGGCGGATACGCTATCTATAAAAATTTTGCTGAAGCCAACCAAACAGAAAATATGTTAGATATAAAAAATTTTGACAACATACTCTATAAGTTAAAATTTAAACCAGGATATCAAGATAAATGTTTAGTAATGATCCAACAGCCTAATAGATATAATTTTACAGGCATTGCAAAATTTTCTACCAAAAATCCTGCCTGAAAGTATGGGACCGTTCAGTTTGTTTTCTCAAACAAACACGCACCAATAAAATCAAGCAAGAACTTTCAGGCAGAATTTTCGGAAGAAAAAATTTAAAACAAACTTTCACTCTTATTAAGCAAGATATTAAATATAAGGGATGACTTGGCGGGCAGAATTATTATTATTTTTTAGAACCCACTACCCTTGCTTCCTCCGAGTGAAAGTTTGTTTCAAATTTTATAAACTAATAAACCTAAAAATATGAAAACTACAACTCCTCTAAAATCAATCCGAGCCAAATGCATTGATTGTTGTTGTGGTCAGTTATCAGAAGTCAGATTATGCACCTCTGAAGATTGCTCACTTTACCAATACAGATTAGGGAACGACCCCGCCAGAAAAGGAAAAGGTGGTAATCCTCACATTCAGGAGTTAGCTCACAAAAGAAACAACTTGAGTAGTTGAAAAAAATAAAATTAAGCAAATTATTATGACACAACAACAATGAAATAAATCTCCATAAAATAAATTAGGAATTAGGAAAGAATAAAGAGACTAACTAACGCTTAACTTATGGTTAGCCGACAACTCACAAATGAACTTCAAAAAATACTCCGTAAAAACTACGGCGTAGATTTAAGTTTTGAAGAAACAAGCAAAGTTGGCAGAGAATTGGCAGACTATTTTGACTTGTTGGCTGAAATAGATTATCAGAACAAAATAAAAAATAAAAAAATTGGTGATTAAATAATATTATGCTAAAATTAGCAAATAAATAGCCTTTTAGTATAAAAATGGATAATCTTATGAGTAATCAAAAAAAATGTATAATCTTTGCCCGTGTCTCATCACGAGACCAAGAGGAAACTGGCTACTCTCTCCCATCACAAGAAAAGCTCCTTAAAAGTTATGCTAAAAAAAATAAGTTTGAAATAGCCAAACAATTCTCCATTTCTGAATCAGCCAGTGGCAGATATCAAAGAAAAACATTTGAAAATATGATAAGTTGTGTTAAAAAGAACAACATTAAAATTATTATCTGCGAAAAAGTAGACAGATTAACCAGAAATTTAAAAGACGCAGTTTGCATTAATGACTGGATTAGCGGAGACACGGAAAGACAGGTTCATTTTGTTAAAGAAAATTGCATTTTAAATAAAGAATCAAAATCAAATGAAAAATTTATTTGGAACATTAAAGTTTCAGTAGCCCAATATTACATTGAAAATTTAAGTGAGGAAGTTAAAAAGGGTCAACGAGAAAAAATATCACAAGGCTGGTATCCAGGCAGACCACCACTGGGTTATCAGACCATTGGTGAAAAAGGACATAAAACTCATATAGTTGACAAAAATGTAGCCCCGTTGATTAAAAAGATGTTTGACCGTTATGGTGAGCGGACTATCTCAATAAACAAATTAGCCGACGAGATGTATGAAAATGGCTTAAGAGCCAGAAGTGGCAAAAAAATTAGAATGGGTGGTATACATATGCTATTACAAAATCCTTTTTATTACGGAATGATATCTTGGAATAAAAAGCTATCTCCAGGCAAACAGGAGCCCTTAATTACTGAGGAAATGTTTAATAAAATCCAAAACATCAGAACCAGACATCAAGCTCCCAAATACAGAACTCATTTGAGTTTTTTGTTCAGAAATATTTTTAAATGTTCAGAATGTGGTGGAGTAATTACTTGGGAAGAACACCAGAAAGCCAAAACCAAACATATCTATGGGCATTGCAGTTATTACCGCAATTGTAAAAAAAGGGCTTGGTTTAAAGAAGAAGAGATTAATAAACAGATTAAAAAATTGTTTGCTAATCTTGAAGTTAAGGATAAACAATTGGCTGAATGGATTAAAAAAGCTCTAAAAGAAAATCACGGGGAAGAAATAATCTACAGAACAAGTGCCAAGAGTGAACTTAATAATCAGATGATAAGTGTTGAAAGCCGTTTGGACAAATTATATGATGAGAAATTAGACGAAAAAATACCCACTGAATTCTATGACAAGAAATTCAAACAATACAGCCGGGAACAAAAAGATATTACTGGCGGATTAAAACAATTAGCCAATCAAGGTTTAAAATATTATGAAATGGGTATTAATATTTATCAGTTATCACAAAATGCTAAACAACTTTACGAGCAGGCTGATTTAGAAAAAAAGAGAAGGTTATTAAAGCTGGTATTTGACGAGCTTCTGATGGACAAAAAGCGTGTAATTCATAAGTATTCCCACTCTTTTCAGGTTTTATCACAAGCCACTATGCAGGCTAATCGTTCTAAAATGCTAAAATCCAAAGAAACTGATTTTAAAATTTTAGAACCACTGATTTTACACCAAGATAAGCGAAAAACAGGCGGTTTTACGCCTGCTTATCCAGTTTGGCTCGGGGACAGGGATTCGAACCCCGATTGCCTGGACCAGCCTGCCCGCGGACGCGGGACGCGGCCAGGGAACCCAGAAATATCATTTTACATACAAAAACTCGCTTAAAGCTCCCAACTCCGGTCTAGAATACACAGATCGGGGTTTTTGAGGGGTTCTTTGAGCGATTTGTACCCATGCAAATAACGGGAGCCAGTCGACCTGTCTGCACCGGCTTTTGACGCAAAAGTTGCTTGCAGTTGGCAAAAGTATCAAATAACTGATCATCCAATCATAAAATTTACCTATTTATACCTATAAATGGACTGATTTCTCCCCAATAAAGCGGGGTCTTACCATCCCATTTCTCTATCCAGCGCAGTTCAACAACTTGAGGGTTGGCTCTTAGCGCCTGAGCTTCAGTTAGAATAGCTTTAGCCTTGCCTCCAGCTTCAGCTATCCGTTGTTCGGCTTCTATTTCTATTCTTTTCAAATCACGATCTGCTTTAAGTTTAAGTTGTTCAGCTGTTACTTTAGCCTCAATAGCTTCATTAAAGGCTTTAGAAAAACTAAAATCAATAATATTAAATTCATCAACCACAATAGAGCTACTTGATAATCTTTCAAATAAATTTAATTTAATTTGTTCTTTAACTTCTTCTCTTTTAGTTATTAATTCTTCAGCTGTAAATCTTGCAGTAACTGATTTTACTGCTTCTTGAATTGAAGGCGCAATAATACGTATGTTATAGTTTTTGCCAACTTCCTGCCAAATTTTGTTTACTCCGTTTGGATCCAAATGGTAATTTAATGCAATTTCAGAAGTAACAATTTGTAGATCTTTAGAAGAAGCACTGGCAGGAACTTCATCTTTTTGGATTTTAACATCCATTGTTACAACCTTTTGGACGAAAGGTATCTTAAAGTATAATCCTTCGTCAAAAATCTTATCTTTTACTGCACCAAATTGTAAAAGAACACCACGTTCACCAGCGCCAATTGTGCCGACACTACCAAAAAAGATTACCAGAGCAACAATAGTAATTAAAAGATACGACCCAAATTTACCAGTTTTCTTTTTGATTTCCTCCATTTTTTGATCTATAATTTGCATAATTTTATTATTTAGTTATTATTTTATTATATTTTTATCCTACCAAAAAATCACTTTCTAATTTGACTTACTATTAAACAGTCCGATTATAATCATCACCAATCCGCCAACAACCCAAATTGCTAATTCAATTCCTGTGTGTAAAACTAAACCAACAAAAACTCAGATAAGCCCTAAAATTATATGAATTTGATAAAGAAATTATCTTTTCATAATTTTAGTTTAATTAATTATTAATTGATTTAATTATACCAAAAAACCATCTTAATTAAAAGATGAATTTTTGGCTCGGGGACAGGCCTGCCTGCCGGCAGGCAGGCAGGGATTCCCCTTCGGGCCGGGGTTTTGTGATTCGTTACACAAATAACCCAAAACCCTTCGAATCCCCAGCGAGTGAAGCAGTTCACTCACTGCTCCATCAAAAAAACCACCACTTACGTGACGGTCTTTTCTCCCGAAATTAAACCCACTCAAACTTTTCAGATTATCTTACCCAATTTAATCCATAAATCAAGAAAAAGGATTTTAAAATGATTTTTTATAAAGATTTTATATAA
>Ga0208904_1000783_pt1 | contig 24089 bp, 21 predicted proteins | sample AntAceMetag02UKB_FD_184774 | JGI IMG/M metagenome (GOLD analysis project Ga0208904, IMG submission 184774) | Saline lake microbial communities from Ace Lake, Antarctica - Antarctic Ace Lake Metagenome 02UKB (SPAdes) (version 2) | ecosystem: Environmental > Aquatic > Non-marine Saline and...
TCATCGGCGATCCGGAGGAATCCAAGTACGGGTTTACCCGGGAGCAGATCTTTGAAGGATTCAAAAAAGTTCGTCAAAAAGGCGCCAAACGATTCGGCGTCCACACGTTTGTCGCTTCAAATGAGCTGGACTCCCAATATTTTGTGGACACAGCCGCCATGCTTTTCGATCTGGCCATCAGTCTTAAAAACGAAATCGGCATCCAGCTGGAATTCGTCAACCTCAGCGGCGGAATCGGCATCCCATATCATCCCGATGACGAGGCAGTGGATCTGGAGTATGTCGGACAGGGGGTAAAAAAACTCTATGCTGAGAAAATCATACCGAACCAGCTGCATCCGCTCAAGATTTTCAGTGAATACGGCCGTATGGTGACTGGACCCTACGGTTACCTTGTTTCTGAAGTCAAGCACATGAAAGATACCTATCGTCAATACGTGGGTCTGGACGCTTGCATGGCTAACTTGATGCGACCCGGGGTCTACGGCGCCTATCACCATATCACGGTTGTCAACAAGGAAAATGCCCCTGCTGATCACGTATACGATGTGACCGGTTCCCTCTGTGAAAACAATGATAAATTTGCCATCAATCGTAAGCTGCCGAAGGTTGAAATTGGGGATCTGATGGTCATTCATGACGCAGGCGCCCATGGGCATGCCATGGGGTTCAATTATAACGGAAAACTCCGCTCTGCCGAATTGTTGCTGCGACCCGATGGTAAAATTCTGGAGATCAGACGGACTGAGACGATTGAAGACTATTTTGCCACCCTGGATTTCGAAGCATTCAAACACTTTCAGCCATAGAGACTCCGTTCACCAGTGACTGATGGAATTTGCGTAATAGGACAGAATGTCAGTCATTTTCGGATTGGTGTGAAACAGCCGGCCTGATTTGAGGAGCATGTGCCGCAGTTTCATCATCTCCAGGGCCATTTCGATATACTTTTCAAAATTGTGTTTGGGATAATAGATCGGCGCCCCTTGCAGAGTCAGATGATCGATTAATGATCTGACCCTGGCTTTGATTTCAAACGGGTCCAGCATTTCTTCACCGCATTCCAGCATCACCCGGGAAACTAGTACAACGGGGAGTACCGGGATGACCTGCTCAATTGCACTCAGCAATTGGGTGCAAAAGACTTCCACTTTCTCGAACCGCTCCTCTTTAGGCAAATCCTTGAATTTAAACCCACCTTTATTGCAAAATTCGGCCGCAAAGACTGGATCCCCGAAATTAACGCAGGCATAGCCAAAACGTCGCCACCTACCGATGGCCATCTGGGAAAAATTGCGGATGATGAACCCGAGGGTGGTTTTAATGACAAACCAGGTACTGCGCTTTTTTTTAGCGGGCTTAAGATTTCGCAGCAGGCTGCGATCCTCTATTGTGCGGTCGTAATTGATACCAACTGGAATGAAGACGATATCACGATCTGTCTCCGGATCGAACGAGCGTAGCATATAGTCAACCAGGCCGAAGCGAGGTGGTCTGAGACGCCCGTCCCTGGAGAGGCCTCCTTCCAGAAACACTGCCTGACAAACCCCTTCCCGGGTTGCCATGTGAATATAACGTTCAAGAACCTGCCGGTAAAGCGGATTTCCGGAGTTCCGCCTCACAAAAAAGGCCCCCATGGCACGAATCAAAGTATGCAGCGGCCAGATTCTGGCCCACTCCCCCACCGCATATGAAAGAGTGGTACGTTCCATCGCTAGAAAAGCAACCAGGATATAGTCCATATTGCTGCGGTGATTCATGACAAACACCACTGTGGAATCTGAATCTACCGCCGCCAGCTTTTCGTTGTCTATACGCCCGACCCTTACCTTATAAAGCAATCGAGCGATTTTCTTAGCCATCCAGTAACCCACACGAAAATAGAGATAGGCATTAAACGAGGGGATAATCTCCTTGGCGTAAGTCATCACCTCGGCCTGCAGCAGTTCTCTGGGCTTGTTCTCTTTTTCAGCGACAGCCTGGATCGTCTCCATAACTTTTGGATCATACGCCAGACGATCGATCAATACTTGTCTTTTTGTCAGCTGAAAAGGACGGATTTCAATATCCAAGTGGGATGCGATCTCGTCGATCACACGGTTGATGCGTCTTCTGAAAAACCAACGGACACCGGGAAAGAGAGTACGGCTGAACACTGACCAGAGGGTCAAGAACAGCATCAAGACGAACAGCCAGATAGGGATCGAGATCAGTGTCGTCATTTATGTGATTAGAAAAAGTGATCAACAAACTTGTTAAATGCTTCCAGAAAACTTTCTTTTTCTGCAACACAACCTGACCCGGGAAAGGAACGGTTGCCTTTAAAATGGTTTGTTATCCTGGTACTGAACTTTCCAACGATCCAGGTCTACGAAAGTCAATTGTTCCTCCCCTTCCAGGTAAGCCATGGTAATCCAGCCTTCACACCACTCTGAAGTTTCACGCAATTTACTAACCTCTGCGTCTGACAACAAATCCTGATTGCCCATAATTTCGTTCCACAACTCATACTCCAGTCCAAAGGCCCACTCACTGTTGTGATGTTTATGACTCAGCTTAACCATCAGTTCTGCTAACTGCTGCGCTGCTCCTTTCAGTAACATAATAATACCTGTTAATCTATTTGATTTATTAATTCACTTAAAATCTTACATTTTCAATGTGCCGTATTCGTCGTCCAGTATGTCTGAGCCCCTTTACTCCCGGTGCAGGTGCCAGGGCTAATAATAGTTGCGGAATCTCTCCGTATCAGGTGCAGAACTGTTTTAAGCAAAGATGCTTGCTCTGTTTTCCCATACGTAATTATGGAAAAACCTTAGCAGATTGCATCGTAAATATCAATTCCGCTTAAATCCAAAAAAAATGGGTCCTTTTTTCGGCTTTGTTTTACTAAAACATAGCAGGGATACATCTCCCCACCTTGCCTGCTTCAGTTGGCGCTAGCCGGAAATCTATGTATCTGGGATGAATTGACCACATATGTTTTCGAAATATCGGTCTGAGGCGAGCGGAGGGGGGATTAACTCTGATAGGAAAGAGCAGGGATGTGTCCGGGGAGACGTAAAGACGGACACATCCCTTTGGGGGTACTACGGAGATTCTTGAATATCGCTTAGCTTACTTTTTTCACTTCCTTCTAACTCATCGTTCTCTTTCTGTTGTGCCGGCACGCGACAACCATTGGGTGCCATTCAGGTTGAAACTCCCATTTTGGGAAGAATCCACTTCTGAAGTGCAAACCAGCCAACAAAAATTAATAGAATTTGTAAATATTCCATTGTGTTATTGTGTTATCGTATTAAATACTCAATTATGGATAAATGCGAGCCCGACCGCTTAATCAGGCTGCATTGTTCACAATTTGACGAATTTTAGTGGGATCTGCACCAACCATCATCTCTTTTTGCTCACCATTTTCAAAAAGAATCAACGTCGGAATGCTACGTACGCCAAAACGGGAAGCAGCCTGTGTATTCTGATCGACATTGAGTTTGGCGATTTTGACCTTACCCTGAAACTCATCAGCCAAATCCGTCAGCATAGGAGCAATCATTTTACATGGGCCGCACCAGTCTGCATAAAAATCCACCAGAACGGGTTGTTCACTATTTAACACTTTATCTTCAAAATCTGCATCAGATACCATGACTAGGCTATTTTCTGACATGATTGCCTCCTTTTTTAACTATTGACGGTTTAAACACAAAGCTCAACTGCTGTCAAACTAAACAGCAACCAATTTAGCAACAATTGGATACTGAACTTCTGACAGAGAACCCTTTTCCCATATAGGAATCTTCAAAGTCAATGATACTATCATTGATGTGGGGTTCGTCCATTTTGCTATAAATAAAATTGATGCCACCTGCTGTCACGGTGGTGTCACTATCTGCTGGCTCATCCAGAGCCATTCCCAATCTGGGGCCGCCTCAGCCAGCACCCTGGATAAACAATCGAATCGACTTGTCGGCATTTTCAGCCATGACCCCTGCCAATTCAGTTTTCGCTTTCTCGGTCACTTCAATATGCACCATTTTTTCCTCGCTTATTTTAAGAGTTGTTTTGTAATTGCTGTTTTAGATTATTGCATTCGACGTGCCATCAAGATTTAATATATTTTTCTCACATCATTACAATGGCTTATAAAATATTTTTCCGATTTACACCTCGAATCCGCCTAATTAATCCCGCAGGTAGCGTTTACATCTTGATACACCCATTTCTGTCTCCGCTCATTGGATTAAATGGTGCGGCTTAATGGCCCCATAATCCACCAATATCTTTATTACCAGCTGATAAAGCAAGAGACAAACAAGAAACATCCAACTGCGTTTTCAAACGCAAAATCTCATGTTCAGGTCCTGGATAGAACGCAAATGTCTTAACGTTAACAATCAGCAGAATTACGTTATGGTAACGTTACTTCTGGCCCGCGGTTCATCTTTTTAATACACTATATATAAGTAACTATGCACCACGCCCTAAGAGTCTATGGTAATGTGATTCAAAACAATTATATTTATAATTGCTATATTTTATGAGAAAGCCTCACTTCAAAGAAATGGGTTGAAACAACAGCTCCTTTTTAATCCCATGTGGCATTTAAAAAAACAGATTAAACATTTTAAGGCGGGTTCTGTTTAAGGTATATGTTGGTTTACAGGGAAACCCGCTGCCTTGACTTTACTTCAATTATTGCTTATTAGAAAAGATGGTATACTAATTGAACAAATACTAGAGATATCGATCAACATCGAAAGAGAAAATATCCAGCCCTTAATTATCAGGAGTATCCTATGCCCTTATTTGAATTTGAATGTGAAAGCTGTCAACACCATTTCGAGGAATTGTTGATGGCGTCTGATACCAACCTGCCCGAATGCCCGGAGTGTCATGCGGGTCAAGTAAAAAAAATGGTTTCCGCGGGGGCCTTTCGGGCCAATGGCGCTTCCGCCAGTTCAGCTGGCTATTCTGCCCCTTCCTGTTCACCCGGCGGTGGCTGAGGAATTTAACGAATTCCCCGGTACGGGGAAAAAAACAGTTCAGCGAACCGAACCATACCCTACCCATTGGTAATATCAGTTTCGGTTTCCTTATTTAATCTTAAATTGGAGAGTAAACATGGCAGAAGCAAAAACAACCGAAAAGGAAAAGGCAGCTTTTATTTGTGTCAAAGACACCATTGACGGTGCATATCCGGCCTTGGTCATGGGGATCAATGCTGCTCGTCTGGGCATGGAGACCAAGATATTCTACTCGTTTATGGGATTGAACATGGTGATGAAAGATGGTGCTTCAAAAGCCAAGTTTTTTCCCCCCGGATTTATGGGAGCCATCCCCGGCATGGCATCCATCGCCTCCGGCATGATGAAGAAAAAGGTTGAAAAAGCCAACATTCCAGAATTGGAAGACCTGATGGAAATGGCGCAATTTGAAGGCGTAGAGTTGATCGCCTGTCACATGACGGTCGAAATGATGGAATTGGATAAAGAGGACTTTATTGAGGATGTCGTCATCTGGACGGCTGAAAAGTTTATCAAATATGCCAAGGATTGCAAAGTCTGCCTCTTTACATAATCCACCGATAGTCAAAAGTGGATTTCCCTCTCTGACCAGGCAGGGTGAATGAGGACTCGCCCATGCCTGAACCCGCTTGTCAGGCCTGTTATTTGGAATTTGAAAACATCGCTCCAAAAACCTTCTGTCTGAAACGTTGCATACCGGCAATCCAGCGATCGTAATCAGACGCTTTGCGCTGGAAATAGGTCTTTACTTCCGGATGGGGCAGAATCAGAAACAGTTCCTCTTTGAGGCCCTGAACCACAATCTCTGCAAGTTCTTCAGGTTCCATGATCCCATCCACGCTGGCAGAGCCATCTTCATTTCCTGCGACCATGCGCGTATTTACGGCTTGGGGGCAAAGCAACGACACCCCAATCCCATCATCACCGTGAGTAATCGCCAGGGACTCGGCAAACCCGAGAGCTGCGTGCTTAGTGGTCGAATATGGGGCGCTGCCAATCTGGTTTAACAGACCTGCAGCTGAAGATGTATTCAGAAAATACCCCTTCTTCCGTTCCAGCATTGCAGGAAGTGCTGCCCTGGCCGCATACACATGTGCCATCACATGAATATCCCAGGATCTCTGCCAGACCTCATTAGCAGCAGAAGCAGCAGTCCAGCCAGGAGCATCATCAGAAATAATGCCGGCATTGGAACAAAACAGATCGATGCGGCCAAATTGTTTTTCTGTCTGCTTCACGACATTAATAATATCCGCTTCGCTGGAAACATCCGCCCGCATTGCAACTCCGCTGATTTCAGAAGCAATAATTTCTGCTTTCTCCTGTTCGAGATCCACAACCACCACCACGGCTGGGTTCTCTTCAGCAAATCTGCGGCACAGGGCTGCGCCAATTCCCATCGCACCACCCGTAACCACAATAACCTGATCTTTAATTTCCATACAATTACCAATAATTTTATTTAATGCAGCACGATTCAACGGAACCTCTGCAGCAGTACAACGGTTTTTCCCGAGTAGATATCCCTGACCATCATCCATAAAGAACAGGAACCTATCTAATTCAGTTTTATCGCAACAGTCCTCCACTGTCCCTCATCAAAACAGGGCAGCACTGGAAAATAGGTTCCCGGGCAACTATAACAATCTTCACTCACGCGATCAATGGTGAACTTCTGTAGCTCAGTTTTTTAAATATATTGGTAGATCCATATACAGAATCACTTCCCGTCGATATCAGCTTTGATCGAAGATTATGCGCAGCTCATCAGCAAGCGCACGCTAAGGGAATCATGATCTCCTTGGCGAAGTGAATATCAATTTGTTTCCTCATATGGAAAACTAAGCTTGACACTTGATACCCTACCGGGGTATTGTATAGCCACACACCAAAAACGGAGAACCCCACATGCATCCAAATCACGAAAGCCAGATTGGGCGATTGAACAAGATCGAAGGCCAAGTCAAAGGAATTAAAAAAATGATTATCGACCGGCGGTACTGCGTCGATCTTCTGACCCAGTTAAAAGCGGTAAAGTCTGCCATTCACAAAGTTGAACAAGGTATTCTCAAGACACACATACAGAGTTGTCTCAAAAATGCGATCACATCGGGAGACGATTTATCAGTTCAAGAAAAGATCGATGAAGTGATGTCATTGTTGGAAAAACGGATTTGAAAGGGGGTATAAAACCGATGAATAACGAGACTCAGATATTAAACATTCGGGGTATGACCTGTGCGTCCTGTGTCAGATCCGTGGAAGTGGCGGTTGGAAAACAGGACGGCGTCGCAGAAGCTTCTGTGAATCTCACCACTGAAAAAATGCAGGTATCCTTCAATTCAGAGCAGGTATCTCTGGATCATATTGTCGCTGCCGTATCAAAAGCCGGGTTTACCGCCGAGGTCCCGGTGGAGTCAATGGAAGCGAATGATATCGAAGCAGAGCGGCAGGCAAAAGAACTTAAAAACCAGCGAATCCGACTGCTGATTTCGTTGGCCTTTGCGATTCCTTTGTTTACGGTGGCCATGGTAGAAATGCTCGGCATATCACTACCGTCCCTGATCAGTTCCCACCAGCAACCCCTTCGTTTCGCCTTGCTGCAGCTGATTTTAGTGATCCCGATTCTACTGGCAGGCTCTCATTTTTATACCCGGGGCTTGACCGCCTTCCGACATTTGAATCCTAACATGGACTCTTTGATCGCCTTGGGATCAATGGCGGCTTTTCTTTATAGTATCTGGAACACTTATTTAATTTCCACTGGCGAGACAGCAGCAGTCATGCACCTGTATTATGAAACTGCAGGGGTCATCGTCGCCTTGATACAAGTAGGGAAGTACCTGGAAAACGTCAGCAAGGGGAAAACATCCGGAGCCATTAAGGAACTGATGCGCCTGCAGCCCGGCACTGCGAACATAATGAGAGATGGCGTTGAGGTTCAAACAGAAATCGAAACAGTTGTTGTCGGTGATATTTTGTTGGTCAGACCGGGAGAAAAAATTCCGGTAGATGGTCTTGTCACTGAAGGTCGGACAGTAGTGGATGAATCTCTACTGACTGGTGAAAGTCTCCCTGTTGAAAAAGGGGTTGGTGATACGGTAACAGGCGCCAGCCTCAATCAGAATGGTACCATTCAATTTCGTGCTGACCGTGTTGGAAAAGACACAGCCCTGGCAAGAATTATCCAGCTGGTTGAAGAGGCTCAAGGCAACAAGGCACCTATAGCGCGCCTGGCTGATGTGATTTCAGGTTATTTCGTGCCAATTGTCATCGGCATTGCTGTTGTAGCGGGTCTGGCCTGGTTTATCGCCGGCGCATCAACGGTATTTGCACTGAAGATTTTTATCTCAGTCATGGTGGTTGCCTGTCCCTGTGCTCTGGGGCTGGCTACGCCTACCGCAATCATGGTAGGAACCGGCAAGGGGGCGGCATTGGGGATTCTGATCAAAGGAGGCGAACCACTGGAAATTGCAGGTAATGTGAAAACCGTGGTTTTTGATAAAACCGGAACCATCACCGAAGGTAAGCCCCGACTGACCGACTTGATTTCACTAGACGGCATGTCGGAATCCGAGATCCTGCGTTTGGCGGCCTCAGCTGAAAAAGGATCAGAGCATGCGTTAGGCGCTGCGATTGTCGAAGAGGGAGCTAAAAACGAAATCAATTGGATCAAGGGCGAAGACTTCCTGGCACTTCAGGGTATGGGCATACAGGCAACCCTTGCTGGGAAACGGATTCTGCTGGGGAATCTCAAATTAATGCAAACATCCGGGATACTGACAGAACCGTTACCTGAGGCCGATAAACTATCACAAGATGGAAAAACCCCTGTTTATCTGGCAGTGGACGATGTGCTCGCCGGTCTGATAGCCGTGGCAGATACTCTGAAACCGGATAGTCCCATGGCAGTTTCCAAATTGCAGCAATTGGGAATCCGAACTGTCATGCTCACCGGGGACAATCTCAATACCGCCCGGGCCATTGCGGAGCAAGTCGGTATCGATGAGGTCATTGCGGATGTACTTCCTGGTGACAAAGCCAGCCAGATTGAACGCCTGCAGCAGAGCGGAGATCGTGTGGTGATGGTGGGGGATGGGATCAATGACGCCCCGGCGCTAACCCGTGCCGATCTGGGAATCGCCATCGGTTCAGGCACAGATGTCGCCATCGAATCCGCACAGATCGTCTTGATGAAAAACAGCCTTGTCGGTGTAGTCACGGCCATTGAACTCAGCCGGGCCACTTTACGCAACATCAAACAAAACCTGTTCTGGGCGTTCGCATACAACAGTGCTGGAATTCCCCTGGCTGCCGGACTGTTTTTTCTATTTGGCGGACCCACGCTCAATCCCATGTTCGCTGCCGGAGCCATGGCTTTAAGCTCAGTATCGGTCGTAACCAATGCCCTGCGGTTGCGGCGTTTCAAACCCGCTGATTTGTCTTCATTGGCCAGCCGGGAATCTATTCATATGCAAGAAAACATCGAAAACAAGCAACAGGAGCAAACCATGAAAACCCTGATATCCATCGACGGTATGAACTGTCAACATTGCGTAAAGAGTGTCACTGAAACCCTGAACAAACTAGAAGCGATTCAGTCAACCCAGGTGAATCTGGAAGAAAAGAGCGCTTTAGTAGAATCCGGAGCGGCACTTGACGAGGTCTTGATTACCCAGTCCATCACAGATGCCGGATTCACGGTGACCGGTATTCAAGCAGCAGAATAACAGTTGGAGTTGCTTTATCATGATGGTCTGCGGTAAGCTGGACACCCATTCAGCAGGTTAAAAGATACTCATCACAAAGGCAAAAAATGGAAATCAGAGCCGATGACCCCATCTGGCAGGCACTGTACAATCAAGTCAAAATTGAGGCTGAGGAAGAACCGATTCTTGCCAGTTATCTGCATGCAGTCGTTCTGAATCACAAAACGCTGGATAATGCCCTCTCTTTTCATCTCGCCAGCAAACTCTCGAGTCCCAGCCTGCAGGCCATGCAAATCCGGGATGTCATTGATGGGGTCTTCGATGCCCAGCCGAGTATCGGCGAAGAGTTCCGGGCCGATCTCAAAGCGATTTGCGAAAGAGATCCGGCAGCCCACAGCGTCGCAGAGCCATTTCTACATTTCAAGGGTTTTCACGCCCTGGAGTCCTATCGTGTTGCTCACTGGCTCTGGGAAAATGGACGCAAAGGGCTCGCTCTTCATCTTCAAAACCGTATTTCAGAGCTGTTCGGTGTCGATATTCATCCCGCAGCCAACATCGGCAAAGGCATTCTGATCGATCATGCCACCAGCGTGGTGATTGGGGAAACCGCCATCATTGAGGATAATGTGTCCCTGCTGCATGAAGTGACCCTGGGTGGTACCGGAAACCTTAAAGGGGATCGCCACCCGAAGATCCGCAAAGGGGTCCTGATCGGGGCAGGTGCCAAAGTTTTAGGGAATGTGGAAATTGGGGAATACAGCAAGATCGCAGCCAGCAGCGTGGTGCTGACTGATATTCCGCCGCACTGCACTGCAGCAGGCGTTCCCGCCCGAGTGGTTGGAACACCCGATGCCGATATCCCTGCCTTTGAGATGAACCAGATGATCGCCAAAAGAAAAAGCAACAACTGACCCTATCAGGCGCTCTTCTGTTTCGCTCCCCAACTTTTCACAATTGGCAGCGATTTCAAGATCCCAGCAATAAACAGTTGCCAGGGGTGATAAAACAGCAGCGGTAGCAGGGCGATTCCGAGAAGAGTCGGATCATCCGCAAAATAAGCGGAGAGCAAAGGGACACCCATGGCCAGGGTTTTTTGCGGCACCGCATACAGTACAGATATCGTCTCCGGTCCGGTAAAGTTCAACTTTCGTGCACACACGACAGCTGCAAAAATAAAAATGAAATGAACAATAATCAGGTAGACTATGGGAATCAAGTACGAACTGAAGCCTTGACGAAATATCGGGGTCGCAGCGGATTTTGACAGGGTGAAAAAAACGATAGAGAGAATCATCAGATTGCTGCTGATCCCGATTCTCTGCTCCAGTTTTTTGGTTCTATGCCTGAAGGCCAACCGTACTATCTGGCCGATGACGAGTGGCAGGAGCATGATCAGGGCCAGTCCGGTAATGATGTCTACCAGCATCGAAAAAGGCATGCTCCGTCCCGCTTCCCGCAAAAAAAACGAAAGGAGCAACGGAGAAATCACAATCCCCAAAGTGTTCGACAACGAAGCGTTAAACAGAGTCAGTACGACATCACCGCGACTGATCAATGTAAAAACCGAACAGGTAGATATGGTTGTAGGAAGCACAGCCAGGGCCAGAAGACCGATATGGATCTCTCGTGAGATCGAACCTTTGAAAAACCAGGTAGAAATGAAAAAGAAGCCCGGGATCAAAATAAAGATAAAACTTTGAATAAACAGATGAATCCGCCATTTTGAGAGTCCGCTGATCAGGACTTCGGTGGGTAGGGTGATCCCCATCGCCAGGAATATCAGGGAGACGATTGTGCTTGTTAAACGTCCACCTTCATTCAAAGATGCCGCCCCGGGAAATAAGACAGCCAGCACAATCACAGCCAGCAGCCCAATTGTAAACCACTGTTTTTTTATTAATAAAAAAATACTGTTCATTTTACGATTATATACGGGAACGATGAACGTATTAAATACAATATGTCCAAGGTTGGCTCAGGTGGAGTTGGTGGAATTGATGTAGGCGAACGCACTGTGGTTGTGAATGGATTCAAAGTTTTCGACACTCAATTCGTACCAGGTGACTTTTTCAACCTTTTCAAGTTCCAGAGCGATATCCCGGACGATATCCTCCACAAATTTTGGATTGTTGTACCCATGCTCGGTCACCTCTTTCTCATCAATCCGTTTCAGAATTGAATACAACTCGCTGGAAGCGCATTTTTCGACCAGGCTGATCATCTCTTCCATCCAGATTAAGCCATCAAACCTTATTTGCAACAGAACCTGGCCTCTCTGGTTGTGGGCACCATATTCGCTGATTTCCTTGGAACAGGGGCAAACCGATGTGATAGGAACGGAGACTTCCATCACAATATCCACTGATTTATCCTTCTGACTGGTAGCGATAAAGCCGCACTGGTAATCCATCAAACCGGTCGCACCACTGATGGGGGCCTGCTTCTCAATGAAATAAGGGAACCGTAATTCGATTATGGCGGATTCCGCATTCAGGGTCTCCTTCATGCGATCCATGATATAAGAGAAAGACTTAACAGAAACCTCCTCACGAAATACATGCAGTAGCTCCACAAAGCGGCTCATATGGGTGCCTTTCATGTAGTGAGGCAGGTCAACATACATATTGATCGAAGCGATCGTTTGCTGAAATTTCTTAGCCCTGTCCAAAACAGTAATCGGGTAACGAATCCCTTTGATTCCCACACGGTCAATTTTTATCTGTCTATGGTCGATCTGATTCTGAATGTCCTTCATTTCAATACTGATTTTTGTTCTATTTGGTTCTATTTTCTACACGATAGTGAAGCAGTAACGTTTGCCCGTTTTGGAGCCGCTCCACATTTAAGAGGGTGAGTCGAGAGGGTTCACTCAGCTGATTCGCCAGACAAATTTTCCCCGGCAACAATAGCGGTTCAAGCGTCAGAAAAATCTCATCCACTCTGTTGGCATTCAGAAAAGCAGAATTGGTTTCCGAACCGCCCAAGAGCGCAATGTGGCTGATGTTTCTCCCCTGCAATTGTTGACAGACTTCCGGCACATCCCCCTGGATAAAGGTTACCTGTGGCTGTAATCTAAACTGAGCGGAATCATGAGTCAGGACGAAGAAATTCGCCCCCTTGTATAGTTTATCCTCGATAATTCGATATGTGTTTGCCCCCATCACGACAGCGCCAATGGACTGAATTTTTTCCAACAATTGATAGCGGTCGTCTGGGGAGTTCCACTCAGACGAGTCCTGATCCCTCTCCTGAGAAACCACCCCATTAGCGGACATTACCATGATTAAGGTAACCTTCAAACTCTTGTTGTTCTGCATGGTTCAATGTATCTATTTCCAGGCCATGACAGCAATTTAAAACCCGTCTCTCTGCATACCGCCAAACTCGCTCGTGCTTCGCTCAAACAAGGCTCATTTTCGCTACGCCAAAACTAAGAACATCTAGAAAATCCTCATCAGCTCGATCCGGGATTCTTCATTTAGCTTTCTGCAAAAACCTAACCGGACATTGCTGAGGTCATGAGGAGACCATCTGTTTTTTGAGATCCGCATTTATCAGACCGCTGGTAGATTGTTTTGATTATGGAATTGATTATATTGTGTAGCAACATCGAAAGCAATTGAAAAATCGGGATCTTTCTCTATACAGACACCTATTCAACCACAAAATAACGGTATTGAGCCTGATAACAGGTGGAAAACTATGGCAGAAAAAACTGACATTACTTTGTTTAACTGACGAAGTAATACTTTGCTGACGACCCCAGGAATCACAAATGCGCTCTCCTGTTAGTTATCTGTTGAAAGGGGTCACGTCTGCTCTTGACCCCTTTCTCTTTTTTTCAAATGCGCTTTCCTGTGAGTGATTTGATAGCGGCTGCATATTTGCAGTTTTTACAAAAATCAGTTCCAATATGAAAATAGAGGACACATTCATATCTCGGCTGACCTGTGGAGTCACCATTCCCCACCCCAGGGAAGTTCAACAATTATTTTAACTACTTAAAAGGACAACATGAAAGGACAAGGCGTAAAAGAGAGTTCAATTACGATGTCGCAAATCATGCAGCCTACAGATGCCAATCTGTCTGGGAACGTACATGGCGGGGTCATTATGAATCTGATTGACAATACAGCATCCGTTACCGGCGTTCGACACGCTAAAGCCCCTGTTGTCACAGCCTCCATCGACCGTCTTAGTTTTTACCACCCGGTATTCATTGGGGAACTGTTAACCATCAAGAGCAGTATCAACATGGTGGGCAGTTCGTCGATGGAGATCGGTGTCAGGGTTGAAGCAGAGAATATCATCGGCACCAATGTCCGCCATATTGCTTCGGCTTATCTCACGTTTGTGGCCCTGGACAAGGATGGAAAGCCAGCAAAAATTCCTCCTTTGATTGTGCAGACAAAAGAGGAGGAACGGCGCAATTCTGAAGCCCAGGCAAGAAGGCAACTCAGAATGGCTGAGCGCAAAGCGGAAGCGGAGCATCAAAAGGGCTGAATCCCGGGACGATCAGAGTCACTGCCTTTCCGCCTGCTGGTGAGGCAAGGATCAGTTCCGTAGCTGACCCTGCGATTCAGGACTTACCCTTTTTCGGAAAGCAGATCTTCAGTACCTGATCGAAAGTACTGACAAAATGGGCTGTAATTCCCGCCTTAATATGATCGTCGATATCTTCGAAATCCTTCTCGTTGTCCGCAGGAAAGAGCAAGGTGGTCACTTTGGCTCTTTTAGCCCCGATCACTTTCTCTTTCAAACCACCAATCGGCATGACAATTCCGCTCAGGGTGAGTTCACCTGTCATAGCAGCGTTTTTGATGATGGGTTGATTGGTGGCCAGAGAATAGAGGGCACAGGCCATGGTAATCCCGGCCGACGGCCCATCTTTGGGAGTCGCTCCGGCAGGAACATGGAGATGGATAAAATTACTATTGAAGAAATCACGATGTTTTGGCTGTTTATCCAGCAGGAATTTGACATAGGTGTATGCAATTTCCGATGATTCAATCATCACTTTACCCAACTGACCGGTCTGTTTAAAACCGGCTCCTTTGGACCGAACATTGGTTGCCTCAATAAACAGGGTCGCACCTCCCATACTGGTATATGCCAGTCCCATAATCACACCGGCCCTCGGTTTCTTGTACACCTTTTCTTGACTGAACATTCGTCTGCCCAGTAGATCCGGAAGATCACTGCTGGTGATTTTAATCTCAGCTGATGAATCCTCAACAATCGTGCGGGTACTTTTGCGCAGGATTTTTTTAATACTGTTTTCCAGGGTTCTGACGCCTGCTTCCCTTGCATAGCCGTCGATCATATCCCTGAGTACCGAGCTGGGAATTTTGACCTGTTTTTTATCCAGGCCATGCCGATCCAATTGTTTGGGAATCAGGAATTTTTTGGCAATCTCCATTTTCTCTTCCAGAACATAGCCAGAGAGGCGGATAATTTCCATCCGGTCCAGGAGCGGACCCGGGATGGTGTCGAGTTGGTTGGCGGTGCAGACGAACAGCACTTTGGAGAGATCAAAACGGACGTCCAGGTAATGGTCCTGAAATTCCTTGTTTTGCTCCGGGTCTAATACCTCTAATAGCGCAGAGGCGGGGTCTCCCTGATAACTGGCACCAATCTTGTCAATCTCATCCAACATAATCACCGGGTTAGACGATTTACTGGATTTGATGGCATGGATAAATTTCCCGGGCAATGCACCGATGTACGTTCGGCGGTGTCCTTTGATTTCGGCTTCATCTCTCATGCCCCCCAGAGAAAACCGGTAGAACTTCCGCCCTAATGATCTGGCAATAGATTGACCAATTGAGGTTTTCCCCACGCCCGGTGCCCCCACCAGCAAGATGATAGAGCCAGCCAGGTCGCCTTTGAGCACACCGACAGATATGGTTTCTAAAATCCGGTCTTTGACATCCTGGAGGCCATAGTGATCTTTATCCAGCATTCTGGCGGCCTTTTTAATATCTTTGTTATCTTTTGTGTAAACACCCCAGGGCAGAATTGTCAGCCAGTCCAGGTAGGCCCGCGTCACGTTGAATTCGGGAGATGAACGTTCCAGTACTTTCAATTTTTCCATCTCTTCGTCAATGCGGCCTTTGACCTCATCTGAAGTCAGTTTCAGACCCTTGAGACGTTTCTCGAATTTTTCATACTCGGTTTCATTATCCCCTTTGGTCAGCCCCAGCTCCTTTTTGATCTCCTGCAACTGCTGCTTCAAAAAGAATTCCCGCTGTTGAGTAGACACTCTCTCATCGATCTGTTTATTGATTTTTGCCTGGAGTTTTGAAATCTCAATCTCTTTTTTCAACAGCACCAGAACCTGCTCAATCCGTGTTGGAACATCAATGAACTCGAGTATTCGTTGCAATTCAGGGCCAGAAGTGGTTGTCATCGAAGCAGACAGATCCGCCAGCATTCCGGGTTGATTCACATCCACCTGTCCGATCAGCATACTCAACTGCTCTTTGAACAGCGGATTCAGGTTCACCAATTCCTTAATGATATTGATAATCGATATCGCATAGGCTTTCAGTTCATCAGTCACTTCAGCCCGCTCATCCTTTTTGTATTCAACCTTGGCACGAATGAATGGTTTGATAGTGAGCACTTCCTTTATCTCAAACCGTTCCAGCACATGGACCATCAGATGGATGAATTTTCCATCTTTTCCAGATACTTGCAGGATTTTTGCAATCACACCAATTTTATGAAATTGCTCCACCGTTTCTGGAGGCTTCCGCTGCATCATTGCCAGATGAGTCTTTTCGTTTTCCTGTTCCCTGACAAGTATCAACCCGACATAATTTGAAGTATCAGCAACCATCTCCAACAACGCCTTGGATTCGGCGTTGTTACCCAGTACGATGGGAGCCATCATCTTGGGCAGCAGAGGGCGGTCGAAAAGGGGGATAATCGGCAAACTGGGCGGTAGTAACACGTCCGCAATCACCATTGTTTTATCTTCCTCAACGGATTCCGATCCATTGACTTGTTCGACCTTAACTTCCTCAATATCTTTTAGTTTATCAGGCATTTATGTTTCCCGGTGGTTTAAAAGTGATTGGATTGTAGATTGGTGATGGTTACCAACCAGCTGTCAGGTGAAAGAAACCGTCAAATTTTTATGTCTCCAGGTGGCGTAAACTTACTATTTGCATATTTTGAAACATTTTTTCCAGTAAGCTTGGTCTGTGTCCTGCTTTAGGTTATATAAATCTATCAAATCTCTTCTTATATGTAAAACAGGATTATAAAAGGAAATCATATATTCAAATACATCAATGATTGCCTATGCTAGCCCTTGACTGACCCATAGGGATCACTTACCGTAAAAAATTATAACAATAAATCCCTCCTTATGCGAGCCCCATTTGAAAGCTTCCAACTTCGATCTGCCAGCCCAGAGAAAAATAGCGACTTTATATAGCCATCAGTTTTTTCTGTTGTGGATTGCCAACTTTTTTTTCGTTGCGAATCTGGGCAGTTTTTTTCTCTTCCCCCTCTTTATTACGCAAAACGGTGGTGATAAATCTGATATCGGCATTCTGATGGGGGCGATGATGCTTTCATCAGTTCTATTCCGGCCCTGGGTGTCGCAAATGGTCGATCACTTCGGAAGAAAGCGCGTCTTCACCTTTGGAACTTTCATTCTAATCGGTGTCTCTGCCTTTCACGTTTTTTTTAAGGGGGATATATCCAACTATTACGGATTGCTACTGGCAACCCGGATTGTCCATGGTCTTGGGATTTCAATCGGGTTTACTGCTGCTTATACCCTTATTTCAGACATTGTGCCCGACAGCCGCTTAAATGAAGGACTCGGAATCTTTGGACTTAACGGACTGTTGGCTTTTGCCGCTGGACCCGCCATCGCGGAACCGATCATCAAGCATTTCGGTTTTGACGCCTTCTTCCTGACGGCAGCATCCATGGCGTTAATTTCCCTGGTATTACAGCAATTTTTAAAAGAGACCTTGGTCTTGAATTCCTCTGAAAACAACAGTGTCTCTTTTTTATCCGTCCTGATGAGGAGAAAAACCCTGGGTGTGGGATTGGTCTCCATTTTTTTCGGGATGGGGATAGCCACCCAGAGCGCTTTTGTATCCCCTTATGTTCAATTTCTCGGACTGCCGACCATTTCCGTCTTTTTCCTGGCCTATTCAAGTGGTGCCGTTTTAACCCGGGTCTTTGGTGCAAAGATCGCGGATCGTATTGGAGAAGAGAAGATTGTACCATGGGCATTTGGTCTCAACGGAGTGGGCTATCTGATTCTGCTGATGGTTGACAGCAGCGGTATGTTGATGGTGGCCGGGTTTGTGACCGGAACCGGGCACGGATTCCTCTTCCCCTGCCTGAATGCTCTGGCTGTTCGCAATGAACCGGCCCGGATCAGGGGGAAAATCAGTGGTATCTTCACTGGATCCATTGATGCCGGAAACTTTTTGGGGTCACTATTAATGGGATATATCGGCGAGTGGTTTGGATACCAGCCCATTTTTATTACCACATTTTTGATCCTGATGATCGGTATGCTGCTTTTTATAGGATTTTTAAAAAGAGCCATCTTGCAGACGGACCACTGATGTGGTGCTGAATAATTAATGGATTGAAATCAAATTTTGAGAGAATCTGGATGGTAAAAGCTATTTTATGGGATTTTGGCGGTGTAATCACATCCAGCCCTTTTGACGCATTTAATCGATTTGAGTCTGAAAACGGCATTCCCCAAGATTTTATTCGGGGAATCAATGCCATGAACCCGACAACGAACGCCTGGGCTCAGTTTGAAAGTAACCAGATTTCCATCGAGGCGTTTGACAAATTGTTTGAAGAAGAATCCAAATCCGCCGGACATGCCATCGCAGGGCATAAAGTTCTGCTTCTGCTGGCTGGAGATGTAAGACCGGAAATGGTGAGAGCGCTGAAAATCTGTAAAACTGGTTTCAAAATCGGCTGCATCACCAACAATGTTAAATCCGACAAAGGAACCGCTATTCCGCAGACTTCAGATAAGGCAAAGCAGATGCTGGAAATTATGGAACTCTTCGACGTGGTGGTTGAATCCAGCATTGAAAGAGTCCGAAAACCCAATCCAAAGATCTATCAGATCGCTTTGGAGCGCATGAATGTCAAAGCTGAAGAGTGCGTCTTTTTGGATGATCTGGGCATTAATCTCAAACCGGCCAAGGCTCTGGGAATGAAAACGATTAAAGTATTAAATGTGAAACAGGCATTGCAAGAATTGGAACAACACACTGGATTGAAGCTACAGTGACAGCTCATTTTCAAATAGCTTCCCGGGAGCTTTGTGAGGCTGTCATGGAGATAGACCTGGAATACTTCCGTACGGCAGTCAGTGACCAAATTAATCTAGAAATAGTAAAGACAGTGGCAGAAGGCGAAAAATGCTGCGATACAATTTACACACTGAAGAAAACATCTAACTGAAATTGACGATCTGATAAAGAGATTTCAGTTTGTTATTAAAAAAAATCTTCGACAGCACATTTTCTAGTAGGAAACAATAAAACTATTAAACAATGATTTACAGCAAAAAGCGTAATTAAAAGCTTGACTTCAAATTATCAGGCCCTTAGCCTGTTCCTATCGTTTAAAAAACTAACATGAATACAAAATTATTGAGATCGTTGCAGAAGTTTTCTCAATGCTTCGTCCTCACCCCCCTCAACATACCCCAGTGATCATGACCTGAAACTTCTGAAAGGAGGTAAGCTTGAAATTACCAAAATTCATTGTATGCACTTTACTTTTATGCGTAAGTATCTGGGTTTTTAATTCTGCATCTGCAGAGGATCAAAGACTTCCCAGAGACCAATCCAGTATCCTGATTTACAGTTTTTCACATGGCCCTGAAACGGAAACTCAAAAGGCGCAGGGTAATTTAAACATTGGCATCAGCTCTTTTGAATCCATAACAGGCATCAGCATCAACGGTAAAGATATTGACTTCAACAAGGACACTAAGGTCGATATCAACTTCCCGTTTAACCTCAATTCAGGACGAAACGAATTCCTGGTAGTTGTCAGGACCCAAAATATTGTACAGCAAAAGAAGTTTATGATCCACTATGGAATTAAAAAGAAACCCAAAAAGTCGGCGTTGCAGTTGATCGGTCTTATCGGCAATTCTTACCTGGACAATGTCTCCAGTGCCACCGATGGTGGCATGGAAAAAAGTGGATCAAAAATTTCTCTGACATTGATCCCAATGGTTTCTTTATATTCAGATACGCTCTCCGAATTAAAAGTCAAAGGAATTTTGTTGCGGGAAAAATTTTCAGCCAAAGCGTTTTCAAGCAACGAAGTATCCTACTCCAAAATCGCCATAGAGTGGAAAAACAAAGAGACATTCCTTGGCGAAATCAGAGCGGAATCCGGTATCAATGATGTGCGGACAAACAACGAAAATCCACTCCTGGGCCAGGATGAATCAGTTACTGAGTACTATATATCAAGCATGTTGGCCTGGAAACTCAACCAGGCGTACAAGTGGGATCTAAAACTGGAATACAAATTCAAAGACGCCAAGGCCGAAACCACAGATCCCGATATCGATGCCGATGCCGCTGTATCTGAAATGAATACACAATTACATTTCAAATCAAGTGGATTCAAAGGCACCGGAAAACTGGGCTACAAAGAAAACGATGCCAAGGGAAAATATAAAGATAGCTCAACGATTAATATTGGAATCAAGACACTTTTTCCTTTCGAGCTCTATACACCAGGCCTGAGTTATGACTATAAGCAGACCGCAATGAAGATCCCGAATCCGTTGATCGGAGGCATTAAGGAAGAGAAAACGATGAGTGTGGTAACCCTGAAATTGGGATACCAGATATTCAAAACCGGTAATCTCACTTTCAAATTAAAATACAAGCAGCAAACCGCCAATATAGAAACAGCTGAATATGGTGCCAATGAGACTGTTTTATCATACACACACATTTTTTAAGACTGAGAAGAAGCCCATCATTTAGGAAAACAGGAACGGGAGACGTAAATAATGAAAATGCGAATCATAGTTATTTCCCTGGTCATATTGTATCTGAGTACCGGTGTCGTTCTTGCGGAGGCTGTGGGAAAATTGTCTCTGGCAAAAGGCATCATCAAACTGCGCAGGCATAGCGTTGATACAATATATCAGAAACCGGGAACAGAAATTGACGTGAATAATGGAGATGAAATTCAGACAGCCGCCAATTCACTGGCGAAAATCCGTCTGCATCAGAGCAATGATGATATCGACATTTTTTCCAACACGCTTTTTGTTGTCTCAAACATCAGTCAGGAAACAAGTGAGGTTTCAATGCCTATCGGCAAAAGCAGGTTTCTGATAAAACCGCACGCCATCTCAAAAAAAGGGAGAAAAAGATTTCGCCTCAAAACCACCAACGCTCTGATAGGTGTCAAGGGGACTGATTTCGTCGTGGGGGTACAAGACGGCAATACGAGCCTGCTAACACTCGAGGGAGTGGTCTCACTGTCCAATATCAGCGAACCGGAAATCGAAATTGAAGTCAAACTGAACCAGGCGTCACAAATCAAGCAGGACAAACGCCCCACAGCACCGATTGTCGTCTCACCCCAAGCCCGGGAAGCGATTATTGCTTCAGATACACCCGCTGGCTTTAAAAGCGTCGTCTTTGGAACCGAAGTTGCCCCCACTAAAACTGAGACAAGCAAGAAAAAAGAAGGCCTAAAGAAAAAGGGGGAAGTAAAATCGGAATCCGGAAAACCCCAAAAAGAAGAAGCGTCTGCCGCTGAACAGACTTCCAACGAAAACGAAGAGCAGGTTGAAGACGATGAACCCGTAAAGGACGAAGAAGATATTGAAGCCGTGGAAGATACTGAAGCTGTAGAAGATATCGGGGATGAAGACCTGGATATTCCCGACATTGACATGGACGAGGTCCTGGATGAAGTCGAGGAGGTGGTCGAAGAGGTGGAGGAGGTGATCGAGGAAACCGAAACCGACGCATCTGAAGTCGAAGTCATCATCGAAATACTGGAATAATCGAAACCCGGCAGAAAACAACTGCCAAGGCGTAGAACAGTCAGGTTATTGGATCACGTTTGATAAATGATCGTCAGGAATAATATTAAGGTTAGTTTTAGCAAGATATTTCGAACCGACCAGGAGATGAAAATGAAGAAACATCGGGGAAGCATTTTAGTGGGATTGATCATCTGTTTGCTGATCATATTTTCAGCCTGCATGAAGATGGAAAATGAAAGCGACGGTGACTGGATAAAGGTCAACCTCGATCTCAAGAAATCCCGGAGTGCGGTCGTTGACACCAATAAGTCTTCGGTTGACGATGAGGAGAATTATACCTATCCTTCCATCCTCATCACGGCAGTCAAAGGGACAATCAGCTCAGTAGGCATCACTACTGATTTAAGCGATAACTATGGCCAGATGCTTCTGAGTAGTGATAATACGGTCAGTTTTACACTTCCGGTTGGAGATACTGTCCGTCTGGTTCGGGCTCACTACGCGAATGATTCCACACTGCAGCAGATCCTGGATGGCAGCCTGACACCCGCGTCGATCGGCATCTCCGAACCGTTTACCCTTGATGCCAATACCACCCGAAAAAGCGTGCAAATAGTCATGCCCACCATTAGCTTTAACCTGAACAAAGACAGCTATGTCAAAGGAGTTTACAAGGTTTCCCTGACCGGCTCCAAAGCCTTCGATCCTTATTACTGGAGTTCGGTTGATACCGGATATTTAGATGACGATGACGATGGAAATAACTATTTTGCCAATTTTAGTCAATATTTTCTGGAAAATGATAACAAAACCATTTCTTTTATTAAGACCATAGAATATCCCTTCCCCTGGAACGGGGCTGACGCAGATAATAATTTGGGAAACCGCCCTTTTGCCGATGATTCGTTTCCCGGGAAACAGAGCCATTCTGGTTATTATGTTCCCACAAGAGTTACCGCCGCTTCGCCACATTGGGTTTTTAACGACTATAATGATAATCGTTTTGCAGCAGACGGCTGGAATTGGTCGTATCCCAAATATTCATTCGCATACGATGACACGACCGGCTATCCGACCAGTGGTACCATGACCGTCTGGAATCCGACGACAGATGCCGTCCATACCGATCTAAATGAAGCCATCATTTGCCCGAATGGGAATCAAGGATTCATAAAGGCAAGCACTTTTTCACCCAGAATCGATTCAGACTATGTGAATTATCAATACAATGGTTATTCGGTCAAAGACAGCAGTGGGACTGTCCAGTGTATTTTTAAACAAACGTACGAAGGAAAAAGTACCTTTACCGAGAAAAATGAAACACGCACTCGGGCCTGGTACGCTGCTGACGGAACAACCCTGATCAGCAGCCCTGATTTCGAAATTATGGGGGTCGCCAGTGCCGCCAAATGGATCCGTACCCGGGTATTCGATGGAAATACCCATACTGAAACACAAACCTGGTACAATGCTTCCGAAGACGTCATGGGGCAGTCAGTGGAAACAATAACATTTGCAGATGTGCCGCTCCGTCATCGAAGTACCATGAGTACTAAAATCTATCATAACATTTCGGGAACCCTCACTTTGGTATCCCGTGAGGATTATACCTACACCAATAATTTTCAAACAGGCCAGACCGAATACACCGTCACCGGGGGAGTGGATGCGGTACATAGGGAACACGCCACAACAAGAGACTCCCAGGGAAGACCTATCAGCTCTCTTGTCCAAGATGCTGACGGAAATTCGACTTATCAAATAGATTATACATTCGACACCCTCGGTCGCCGAGCAAGCTCCAGAGAATTTATTTATGTGAATGGGGTCAAAACACCCACCTGTTACGACCCTGAATACAATGGTTTGAACTTTGATTACGCCTATGCCACGGATTCTTCCGGGAACAATGTTGTTACTTTTGAGGGGTATTGCAATTACACGAGTGGCACGCCTGGAACCTACCAGAACACGCCTTGGTTTAAAACCGTCAGAACATATAATGGGATGGGGCTGAAAATAAGTGAGAGACAGTATTTCGCGTTAACCGACGACGGATGGGTTCTACTCAGCCAACAGGAGTGGGAATTTGCTTCCGATGGTACCCTTACGAAGGATACTTACTATAACGTCAGTAGTGGCGTGGCAACCCTCGCTTATTATGAGACCTATGAATATGACGAGAATCTGTATATAACAGCCTTAAAAAAATATGACGCATCTGGTGATATACATCGCTGCCCCGACTGTGATCCCGCAGATGAAAATTACTATAAATGTGAAGATGAGCCAGACTGGCCCTGCTATGAGGTCAGGCAT
>Ga0208904_1000784_pt1 | contig 24047 bp, 29 predicted proteins | sample AntAceMetag02UKB_FD_184774 | JGI IMG/M metagenome (GOLD analysis project Ga0208904, IMG submission 184774) | Saline lake microbial communities from Ace Lake, Antarctica - Antarctic Ace Lake Metagenome 02UKB (SPAdes) (version 2) | ecosystem: Environmental > Aquatic > Non-marine Saline and...
TTATCTATCATCAGTACACACCCCACATACTAGGGTGTAGTAGTGTAGTATACAACATATACCCCTTCCTCCATACAGGAAGCACGATCCTACTACCATACGTTTTTAGTTCTGTTATTCCATTAGTTCTAATCATCATAATACACCTCATGCAGTACCTCACCGAGTACCATCATATAGTACAGTATGGTATAACTAGTATATAATACTTTCGATACCCATTATATACTACTTATAATATACCATACCCTAGTAACAACACAATAAGATCACAACACACAACACAACATAATATAGTACAGTACAGTATATACTTACTTACTTACTTTTTTTTTCACTTGCTTTCTTTCTTACTTACTTGTTTTCTAAAGTGTTCCTGTGAGGGTGATGCCACATAGTGATATAGTGAGGGTGATATTACATAACATTATGTCACCATACAATGATAACACTATATCATAATATCATAATGATATAATATAAGAGATCACCACTTCAAGAATGCGAAGAGACCCACATACTAACAGAACATAAAAGGTCATTAATCTCTCTCATTTGTCTCGTTTTCCGATAGTTTTATATATTTTGGGTGTCTTGTGGTGTATTGTGATGTATTATGGTTAATCCAAGAGTTGTGGTTTCTAAGACTGGTTATGTGAGGTTGGAGGGGTTGAAGTTGTGTAAGGCTGATACTTTTCCGGATGTTATTGAGCGTTTGCTTGATGAGCATGATGCTAATCAGGTTATGAAGGATGGGGTGAAGCCGGCTAATCCTACTGTTTTTCTTTCTCATAGGCCAGAAGAGGATCAAGAAGATGCTATTTGAATACATGATTTGGGCTGCACTTGGTAACGATGAGGATGAGACATACAATGAATAATGATGTTGTGAAGGCAATCCCGACAGATGTTTCTACACCTGAAGGGAGCGAAGTATTGGCGCTGAGTGATAGAGAACTCTTAATTGCTGGATGCAAGAACTGTGTTTGGAAGCTAGCAGACCAGTGCCCACGAAACCTTGGTCCTGACGAAGTGTTGCCTGACGGGATATGTAAGGACATGACAGACTTCATATTTGGCTTAGCAAACCCAGGAGACTCATCTAGCATGGTTTGGGAGAAGTTTCACATCTACAAGGCACAGATTCAAGAAGCAGAAGATTACAAGGACTACTTGGTGCTTAAAGAAAACATAGGTAGGCTAGAAGGCGTTCAATCTAAGACTCCTGAAGAAAAAGAGAGGTTGGACCAGCTCCGCATGCAGAGGGGTAGTGCAAAGATTTGGTGGAGTCGCCTCAACGAACTCATCATTAAGAGCAGACAGAAGGTTGCTGACAGAGAACAAAAAGCTAAAAGTGACAATCCTCACAAGAACAAAGGAATATATAGCGCTAAAACGATTAACTTCAATGTTGCACCAAAGGAGGTAGAGGACAATTCCAAATTACACCCAGATACCTGAGAGCTTCAAAACAGAATACAAAGCAAAGTTTGAAGACATCAAGCACGAAGACATAGCAACGCATGCAGAACAAGACCCAGTAATCTTTGCATACTACTACTTAGGAAAAACAGTCAGGATGCATCAAGCATATATCTTGGACAGAATCATTCATTCCAAAACCAAAAGGATATCTGTGTGTTGGGCTCGTCAATTAGGAAAAAGTATAGCTTTAGGAATATTCTTGCTTTGGAGCTGCTGGTATAACAAGTATCCAGCAACCATATCCAACATAACAGCCAACTACATCATATCCAAAGAAGACGAGTCAGCAGTAGAACTCCTAGAAAAAGTGAGACTCATACTACTTGACGGTGACAGGCACATGATGCAATACACCGAAGACCAACACTTCTTCACTGGAAGCCTCAAAGAACCGAATAACACTCACACAATCACGTTCCTTAATCAGTGCTTCATAAAAAGTGTGCCTCCAACAATGAAAGCAGTAGGTAAAAGTGCTAGTTGGCTAGTTATTGATGAGGCTCACCGATTGAGGTGTCCTGACATTGACCCTGACACATTCTTCGATTACGCTGTTGCAATCGTTGCAGAGACTGGCGGAGGCATAATTTTGTCCTCATCACCTGAAGGAGTCGTAGGATTCTTCCATAGAGCTATTGATCCTGAGAATCAGAACCCTAACAACAAATATGAGAGTTTTTGGCTTAGTCACACTGCTTGGGACGAAGACACGCCTGAATGCAAGCGTTATCAGGCATTCGTAGAAGAACAAAAAACTAGGGCAATAGACACTGGAAGACTCAAATATTGGCAGCAAGAGTATGAAGCCTTGTTTACAGTTACCGAAACAAGCTTCTTTGAGCACACAGATGTAGAAGAAGCAATCAAAGACACTTCTCCGAAGTATGAATGGAAAGAAACTCCTTCATGCATAGGCCTTGACTATGGAATCAAGGTTTCCAGGACAGTAATCACTGTTAGGACCGTGATTCGGGACGAAATCATCCAATTATTTCAATATCGTTGCCCTGCAGAATTTGACATAAACAACTTGATTAACCCCGAATGGGAGCATAGCATCCAAAAACTGAAGGAAAGATACAATTTGTTCCTCATAGTCCCAGATGACTGCCCACAAGGAGACAGTACTAATCGTTGGCTTGAGTCCCATAGCGGAATCCAAGTCAAAAAATACAATTTTCGGAGTGACCAAATGAGCAAAACTGACGGAATCAACCGGAACTGTCTTGCATATAGCTATAGGGCTAAGCTCAAAGACGGAATCCTCAAAATACCTCGTTGGAACACAGTTCAACAGTTTGAAATGAAGATAGTGCAAGAAACAGCACAAAAAGTGTTGATATCTATCAAAGCACCTATTGGACACTTGTGTGATACTTTTGATTCAGACATGATGGCTTGCCTTCCATTCCTTGACATGCAAACAATGTCAGACATAGAGTTCGATGTTCCAACACAAGAAGACAGTATTGACCAAGAATATCCTGGAAGAAAGGACGGATTCAAGCCACTCACAGATGAACAGTGCCAACAAATGATTAAGACCGCAAACGAGAGTGGTAGCTTTTGACGGGTTCAATGGTGGGTTACCCCCGATGCCCCCTATGCAGAAAAGTTCTTAAACTCACAAAGATTCAAGAGAAATGGCTCTGCAGAAACAGGGAATGCAAAAAAGTATATGTTGGGGAAAAATCAGTAATATGGGAAAGGTGATTGAAGATGGCAAATAAGAAAATGCAAAGAAAAAAAGAAATGGAAGACCAAATAGTAGCACTGAAGGAAGAACTCCGGACCAAAGAAGAAACTTTGAAGAAGAACACAGAAGACTTGCGTGGACAAATACAGGAAGGACTCAGAGCAAAAGGGCTTTCTCAAGGCGCAATGATGTATGATACCATCATAGAACAGATGACGCTTAACATAGAAGAAGAACAGATGAGGCTTGATTCAGGATTCGCATTACTACATCCAGTGTATCTTTACCAAAAAAGTGAGAGATGGAAAGAGATACAGACAATCAGGACAGAAAAGGCTTTGACTAACATGAAGGACAACCTCAAAGAAGTAGAGACAAGGGTTGAAGAAGTTAAAGAACTTATCAAGGAACAGAACACAAGAATAGTCGAGAGAAGACCTAAAATCCTTGAAGAAATAAAAGAACTCGAAGCAAAGAACAAGAGTCAAAGCTACATCGGTTAAGTCTGATGTATTCTTTTTTTCTATTTTTTTTCTCCTCTACAATATTTAAATGAATAAATACCTTTATATATCCTAAAAGTCATAACCTTCTTCTATGGCCTTTTTGCAGACTAAGATACTGCAAAATTATGAATGTTTTTGTGTAGGTAAACAATGGAATTTAGACTCACATCACCTAAAACAATCCAGACCCGAGAAAGCTTGGGGCTAGTTAAAGATGTGTACGACCCCGTTGCTACCGTAAGAGAACCCCTTTCTGCATATCGAACAATGCTTGATTTTATTCATAGCGACCCCACATTATCCACTGCTTTTGGAATAGTGGTTGATTATGTAACAGTAAGAGGGTTTGATTTCATAAAGGGAACAAAGGAAAGCAGAGATAAGTTAAGAGATAAATTTTTTGAACTCGATTTTCAGTCTGTTTCTAGGAATCTTATGTATTCTCTTCTTTATTACGGCGATGCATTTCTTGAGCTCAGAAAAAATAATTCTAGCGTCAACACCCCCGACGAACTCTGGGTTTTAGAAACCACCGAAATGAGAATCAAATATGATAGCCATGGAAAAGTAACTGGATATGTTCAGAGACCATTCAATCTTTCTGGGCTGAGTGAAAAAGACATTACTAAGAAAGAAGGGGAAGCAGGAGTTCATTTCAAGCCGGACCAAGTGATTCATTTCAGAATGAAGTGGATAGGTAGCCAGGTGTATAGCTATAACCCTAACGAACCAATCAGTCAAGTTGCTGCAACCAGGTTATATGCAGGAAATTATTTGATGAACATCTTCATTAACATGCCTCCTCGCTATGTAGCGCATCTTGCAGGCATATCCCCAAAAGACCACGAAAAAGCAAAGCTTGAGTTTCAAGCTGCAAAGACTAATTACAAAAAAACAATCGCATTTTCAAGAAGCAGTGATCCTGCATCAAAACTTCAACTACAAAAGATAGACCCTCCTTATGATAAGGAGCTTATTGAAATTATTAAGTGGATTAATATGGAAATGCTTAAAGTTACTCGTGTCCCTAGGACTTGGGTGGAGAAGGAAGGCACAGAGAATAGGGGTGTTGGAGAAAATATTAATCAACCATTTGAAGTATACATCATGTCTTTGCATCGTAGCATTATAGAACCACCAATTAATAGAAAACTTATCCCTTTACTTCTCGAAATAAAAGAAGAATCAGCAGATAGAAAAAAGGGAGAGGCTTGCACCTTGTTAAGATACAATGAAGTAACTAGGAAGGGAGAGAAAGAAATATTGATGAATGCAGGTCTTTTAAGGAATATGGGTCTAAAACACGATGCGTTAGTGAGATATCTTGATGAGATGGGGATACTTGGATTTGACCCAACAGATTTTGAAGAGCAACAGATAGCTAAGGATATGGCGCTTAATGAGTCTAGGCAAGGGATGAATAAATCAACTGATAGTATGAAGTCTGGACTTGATTCAACAGGAACATCAGATACATCAGCTAAAAAGATGGGGATAAAAGCATAAAAATGAATCATAACATAATCACAGACACTATCGAAATCAGAACTTCTGAAGACAAGTCTAAACCACGATACATCGTAAGAGGGACTGCAGCCATAGCAGACAAGAAACATACTTATCAATACAGCAAGAAAGAGGATGGAACATATAAGACCTTGAAAGAAATGTTCACCCCTAAATGCATCCAAAGTATCAAAGACCAAAGCAAGACTAAGAATGTGTTTGTAGACATCCAACACGAACTTGCCAGGAATGCTTCAATAAAGGCCATGGTCAAAGACAAGCTTGAACCTGGCCAACAGAAACAACTTGATAACATGCTGAAGCGAAAAGAACTTCCCTTAGTAAAACTCAATGACATTGATATCATAGGGAACAAGCTTGATATAGAAACAGAGCTTAACCCGATGTATAGGGATTTAGACCAAGACCATCAACTCTATTTTGATGCAGTATGGCATAATCTCAAGGAAGGATTTCTTAACGGAATCAGTTTGAACTTTGGAGAATTCAAATATGCCACAGACGAACATGGAGACACAGTTATTGATGATGTCGATGTTCTAGGATATTCCCTTGTTAGTGGAGCAGCAGACCCTGCTCATAGTATTTATGAAGTGATGATTCGTAGCTTAGAAGAAGGAGTCAATATACGGGAAAGCGAGGAAACGAAAATGAATGAAAAAGAAAAAGAACTCGAAACAAAAGAAAAAGAACTCGAAACAAAAGAAAAAGAAATCTCAGAGAGAGAGAAGAAGGTAGATGCAGAGAAAGCAGATATTCAGAAAGCTAAAGAAGATGCAGAGAAAAAAGTTGAACTTGATAAGCAAACTGAAGAACAGAAGAAAGCTCAGAAAGAGATGGATGACAAAGCCGAAGCACTGAAGAACGCTCAAGAAGAGAATGCTAAACTCAAGGACGAATTGGAGAAGAGCAAAGTAGCACAGACACCTCCCCCAAATCAACCAAAGGACACAGCAGTTAAGGGCGATGAATTTTATGAAGCGAAAATGAAAGAGATTACGAAGCCTCACGATGAGACTATGAAAATCAAAAACAGTGGCAAAGAGCCATTGGTTGACAATACTATGGGTGGATTCTCAGAACTTGTTAACCTTCAAGCGAAAGCTGATGATCTAACCGCTGATCTGAATGATAAAGATGCGGAAGCAGTCAAGGACATGAAATTACTTGACAAAACGGGCAAGGATGTAGTAACACCCAAAGCCACATAGATAAACAAAAAAGAACGGAGATGATATTATGCCAAGTGACGCATATATGCAAATAAGAACGGCACTGGACTCCACCACGGAAGTAACAGGTGGCGACCAAAGGAGCGGTGTTGGTGCAGTCTTTATCCAGAAGGAAATAGACCGTATGATTAAGGAGACCATTAATAAGTCAACAGACTTCAGACAGCTAGTCCAAAGAAAGACTATTAGACAACTAGCACACATCTGGAATCTTGAGACTAGCATTGGCTCAACAGTAAAGTCAACATTTTATGCTGATGGCGGAACAGGAACTCCCTATCCAAATCAATACTTGCAGCTTTACGCTCAAGCTCTTTCACTAAGAAGTGACTATGAAGTTACTAACCTAACCATAGCTGCTTCTTCAAGCTACTTTGTAGCTCTTGAAAGAGAAGCAAGAAGTGCTCTGCAGGCTCACGCACTGACAGAAGAACAAGCAATGATTCTTGGTGACGATGCTTCGGCTGAAGCAACAGGTCTTACATTGAATGGTCTTGTTGGTGTAGCTGGTGCTTATAAGGGGCTTAAACAACTTCTTTCAAGCGCTGTTGCAGTAACTGCAGGAAACACTGGCGGATTCGCTGATGCTTCAACAGCTTATGGTTCAACAAGGAGTTCTACTGTTACAGACAGAGAGTATGCACTGAATGTCAACACTGTTGCTACTTCGGTTACTGCTACAAGCCCACTTTCTGTGAAGAATTTGAACTCTGCAATTACTCGAAGCAACATCAAAGTCGGAAAGATGGCAAGGAGAATTTTCCTCTGTTCAGAAGACAGGTTAGATGAGATAAGCGACCTTATCGCACCTAACGGAAGATTTGTGCAAGGAGCTTCTATGGCAGAACTTGATGGCGGAGTAAGCGTCTTGAAATGGAAAGGTCTGAGCATAATTGCTTCAAGGCTTATGGCTCTTAACGGAGTTACAAGCACAAACGGCACATCTGTGACTTTTGCAGACACAGACAACTGTGTGTTACTGCTTGACATGGATGCAATAAGCTTTGTTAATGTTGCAGGCGTTGACGCAAGGCACGTTCCAATTTCGGGAACTGACTCAAGTCAAAGGTCAGATGTCCAGGGTGGATACTTCAAGACTTACGGAGTCTTCGTTGTTGAAAAGTTCAACACACACGTTGTAATCTGGAACTTGACAGCCCCAGCTACATAAACCCCATAGCATAAAGTAATTTACGCTATGTTTGTTTTTTTTTATTTTTTTTAATTTCCAACGATGATATTCAAAATAAATCCAAAGGTGATAAAAAATGACGGAAGTAACCGCAGCTAATGTAACAAAACACAGTTCAGGAAATCAGATTAAGGTGACTGCAGACCTGTCAGATATCCAAAATGGATATACATGGAAAGTTCCACATATAAGAAACATTGATGACATCTCGTTCTTCTGTAGCACAGGAGCAACAGAAGTTAATGGTGGAACAATCAGTGGGAACACAATAACTTTTGCAAATAATGCAACACTTGTAGGAAAGATTGCAGTATATGGGAGGTAATCAAGATGAGTCACGAAGCAATACTTGAAAAGAAGAAATCTGCAGATGTCAAAGAAGAGCCTAAACCAATTCTTCCAGAGACAGAAGTAGTCAAAGAAGAACCAAAATCAACGAAAGGAAAAAAGTAGGCAGGTGATCCAATATGAGTAAAGAACAATTTGCCCTGTTCGGAAATGGACATAGAGAAAACATCTTAATGACTGTTAACTCTGGAGTTTCTGTAACATGCAATTTTAGAGCATCTGGGAGCGACACCGCTACCGATAAGTATTACAATCTCAGGAATTCTGCTAAAAAAGTTTCTATTAAGGTAAGTAAAGTAGCAACAATTACTCACATCAATAACCAAGAATTGAAGAGTCCAATAACACTTGGAACTGCTTCAGATAATACTTGGAGCGTAGGTATGGAGTGGGAAACGATTGTTGTCAGAGCCGATGTAGATGCAACAGTTTTTGAGATTTATGCTAGTTAGGTGATAATCATGGCAAATGACGATATAAAGGAAATGGCAACGAAACTCGGAATTTCTGAGAAGAATCTTGCTGTTGGCCTAAAAAAAGATGAGAAAGGCACAAAGGACAATATTAAGAAAGCGTATAAGCTTATGGGGGGTGATTGAGAATGGCTGATCCTTCAGGGATGATTCCACACCTCTTAGGTATTTTGCTGGATGGAACTGGTATTGCAAAAAGTAAAATTGTTGCAGTTAACCAGACTACAGGCGAAAGACTTGCACTTCCTACCAATGGTGACAAAGTAGTAATCTTTGACGCTGCAAACTTCGATTCAGGCTATAGCGAAGGTGATGTTATAGTCTTTGAGAATGTTGGTGGAAGCACAGGGCAAACAACAATTACTATCAACAGTGCGACTGGTGGGTTTCAGCAAGCAAGTATTGTTTGTACTGCAGCTTCAACTGTGTCCACGACTTTGTGAGGAAAAAAAGATGATAAAGACAAAACTAACAACAATGATTGTTGCAGTCCTCATATTCGTGATTGGGGCATTAGCAGTCCATGGAATGAACATCGGACTTGATGAGCCAGATGCGAATGAGTGGGTGACTGATAACTCAGTTGATTTCAGTTTCACACCGTATGCAGAAACAGCAATTATTCCTTGGTGTGCAATCTACATCAATGACACTGCTGGATGGACTTCGCATGGTAACTATTCTAATGTTCCTAATGGAACTGCGTTTACTCGTGGAATAGCTGTGCCTGACACAAACGATTTAGCAAATATTTGGAATGTTCAATGTTACAACGGAAGCACATTGGTGGGTAATGATACCAATATTACTTTCGGTGTTGACGCAAATGTTCCTTCGATTTTGTTAAACTCTCCTGATGATGACACTTATCAAGTTTCAACTTCAGAGAATGACACTATCACATTAGTGTATACACCTACAGATGCAAGCAATTTAGCAGCTTGTGAACTATATAACAACCTTTCAGGAACTTGGAAAATAAATGTGACCAACACTTCACTTGTTAGTGGAGAGACAGAAACATTTGCTAACCTTGCTCAAGTAGAAGGCAGTTATATCTGGAATGTGTGGTGTAATGACTCAGCAGGAAATGCTGCATGGGCCGAAGACACTAATCGAACTATTACTTTGGACACTACAGCTCCAACTGCTATGACTTGGGTTTCTCCAGCGAATAACACAGTGAGCGATGACACAACCCCTTATGTTATCTGGACTCAGACAGCAGACGCAAACTTCGATAAGTATGTGGTTTCTGTAAGTCCTTATGAGAACATGAGCAATGTGTTCCAGACTCAAGTGATTACTTCACAGACAGGAAACGCAACAACCCTTACAACTTTGAATAATTTGTATGCTGAACAAGTATACCACATTCAAGTTAGAGCTGTTGATAAAGGTGGACTTAATGGAACATCAACAATCTTGTTTTATGAACTAGATACGGATGCACCTTCGGTTTCGCTTCAGTCTCCGAGTGATAAAGAATATACTTCAGACACTACACCTGATTTCAATGTGACAGTTACTGACACTAACCCCGACACTTGTACTGTGATTCTTGGGACAACTGATGGTAACGATTCAACTTTGAGCAGGAATGTTTCTGCTGTAGGTATCTTTACAAGTGGTGTTTCAAATAACATTACTATGGGAACTGCTTTAGCTGAAGGTAGCTATGTGTGGAACATTGAGTGTAATGACACTGAAGGAACAGTAGTTAATGGAAGTAGTTCTTTACTGAACTTCACTGTTGACACAACAAGTCCTACAGCACCTAACCTCAGTAACAATGTTGGATGGTATCAGACCAATAACACTGATTTGACACCTACACTGACTTGGTTGAACATTACTGAAGCAAACTTTGACCATTATGAAGTGAAAGCACTTTATGCTAACAATCAGAGCGTTGCTTATGTATTGAACATCACTGATTTTACCACAGAAGCAGCTATGGTCTTGACTGTTGGGAACACTTACAATTTCACTGTAGATGTTTATGACAAGGCAGGAAATACTGCTGCAGACCCAAATAGGTCTTCAACAACTAATTACTTCGTTGATGATGTTTGTGGAACTCTGTATGTTGGATGGAATACTTGTGGTGCAACTTGGATTACTGGTAGGAACTTGTCACAGATAGGTTATGAAACAAATGCTAATTTCGTGAGTGTTTGGAACAAATCTAACCATGTCTGGGCTACTTGCAACCACGGAACTGCTTTGACAAATTGTGACCTGAATGTAGGTATCAATCAAGATGATACGCATGCAGTGTGGATTTATGTCAATGAGTCAGTCAACTGGAAAAACAGGACTTGGACCAATGCACAACCTTACGCTAACATCACCCTTTTGAATAACACAGATGTAAACGCTGTAGGATGGCATCTTGAAGGAAACTTCTTCAAAGATGGAAGATTGTTCGGTGACATGGGCAGGAACTTTGGTCAGCAAAATGTGACTATGTTCTCTATGCGATACAATGTGAATGGATCAAGCATACCTTATGTGAACTCAGGACTGTTCGCTACTTTGCAGAACACTACAACTTGGGATTATGGAAGGTCTATGTGGATTTATTTCAATGGCTCGGTAGATACCGAGTGGGATGTTGGAGGTTGGTAAAATGAAGAGACTAATTACTCTACTAATGTTGGCTTGTATGATGACATTGCCTGCAGTTGTGGGTCTTGTGCAGTATACAGGCACACCTCAACTGCCTTACTTGGTGTATGGTCATGTTGAGTGGAACGAACAGATGCTTGCTGGAACAAGGCTTCAAATCACTAATGAAGCAACAGGCTACACAACAACTATCACTACGGATGCTAATGGTTATTGGCAGCAGGATGCTCAGAATTGGCAGACTACTGCTTCTGGCAGGCCTCCTGTGATGTATGGTGACTTGGTTAAGGTCAAGGCTATAGATGGTTGTGGAACAAACGATGTGTGTGAGAAACAATTTGAAGCATACATGAATGATGAGGCTAACTACGCTGTAGTAAACTTGGCTATTACTGGAGATATTGTTTGTCCACCAGTGGTTGCTCCTACTTGCAGTCCTTGTCATGGTGGCGGTGGCGGAGGAGTTTATGACTGTTCAGAAGATAAGTGTGAGGAACTGTTTCCTCCTGAAGAATGTCAGGCTTGCGAAGTTTGTCCTGCCAAAGAAGTGTGTCCAGATGAGAAGGTATGTCCTTCACCTGTGATTTGTCCTGTAGATAAGGAATGCACAGTTGAGGAATGTAAGGACACTGTTTGTCCTGATGTGCCAGAAGAAGGGAGTCTTGTAGCTATTATTGCTGCTATAGTTGCTTTCTTTGTTGGTGCAGGCGGAGCTCTCGGATATAAGAAGCTCGAAAAAGACGGCAAGATACTCAATAAGTGAAATCATTGTTTTTGTTTTGGTCAATGAGTCCTGAGAGGATGAGGCCGATTAATTTGACCTGAGAGGTTGATGGAAAGATGAGAGACAAAGGTATTAAGCACGGGAAAATTCTATTGTTCACTATCATATTCTTCATATTAGCTATGGCTGTTTCTGCAACAGACCTTATTCCTTCAGGGAACATTGATGGTGTTGGAATCAGAAAAATTATGAACTTCACCAATGTTACTGCTGATAAGTTTTGTATGGATAACGGGACTTGTGGCACAATAGCGGATTTTAAGGCTGGTGAGGCTGATACAGATACTAATCTCGGAATTAATGAGACTGGTCTAAGAAATGAATCCGGAAATGTGGGGCTTAATAATGATTACTTGACTGGGTTGTTCTATACTCAGACTATTCTTGATAATTCTAATGCTAATACCAGGGCAAGTATAGTGGATAACAGGACTGACCACGAAGTAAGCTTTGCTCATAGGTGGAGTCTTAACGCTACTGTTTTCCAGAATGAATCTGGTAGTCTTGGAATTGTAGATGGTTATTTTGCAGGACTGTATTATTTCAAGGCAGACACATATAATAAGTCAGAGATTGATACTAAACTTGAGAACGTCACAGGATATATCAATGATGAGATTTCTGATTTAGGAAATATTACTTACACCAAAACTGAGACAGATACAATTTCAGAGAATGTAGCTTCAACAATAGGACCAAACATGACATATCACAATGAAACTCAGTCCCACACTAATATTACTTCTGGTGGAGGATATGTAAATGGAAATGTTTCAGTAGGTAATTTAACAGTTAGAGGTGGTCAGTCTATAATGGATGAAGATATGGAATGGCATCACTTAGAAAAAGATTTGACAACAATAGATGCTTTGCTTCATAACACTGGACTTGATAGGGTTAGTTCAAGTTTTGTAGATATTGGTGGTGGAGATAAGAACTTGACTTTGACAAATGCTGATGGTGTTAATCTTGAGTGGAATATTGACAGGATGCATTATGATGCAGGTGCTTCTATGATGAGTGTTACTTTGATAAATGGGACTAATGCAAGTCCTCAAGCAAATTATGTGACTGTTCAGGCTAGTGGTTCTCTTCCGGTACTGATGGCAGAACCTACATATCCAAATGGAACTCCTCACGTTGATGTTGCTAAAGTAATGGTGGGAGATGATGGATATATTATTTCTTGGACACCTATCTTAATTAGGGCTTATGAAGCGATTTATGAAACTTATGAAAGGTTTGAAGAGACTGGTTGTTTGTATAAAACTGGTTTTGATGCTGGGGCTGATGCTGACGAATTGAACATATCAACAGGAAGCATGCGGTGTGTCTTGCAAAACATCAATACTATAAATACCCTTAACCTCTCTGCAGGCTTTTTCTGGATTAGGAGTAGTGGTGTTTATGAATGGTGTACTGATTTGACTTGTATTGATGAATATTCGGATGGGACAGCTATTGCAGCAGACAAAAGATTTAATGTTGTCTTTGGGGTGGTCGCAGTAAATAAGACATGGACTGGCTTAGTGGCTGTTACTCAAGGTTACCCTGGCGGAGGAAAAGAATATAAGAATGCGAATGATGCTGAACAAGATAAGTATGGTGTTATTGAATATTTTCCACCTGACGATAATGTGAAAGCAGCATATACATCAATAGCAAGAACTATTGTGGATTTAGATTCTGCAGAGTTTGAACAATTCAATTCAGACCTGTATCTAAGATTTTTGGGAGGAATTGTGACATCTGGTGGTGGTGCTCCAATATCTGCAACTACAGACCACGGTAATCTTGATGGTTTATCTGATGATGACCACCCACAATATCCTTTGAGTGATAGTATCGGAAATAATATCACTGGGCACTTAGCTGATGCGCCTCATGGAACAATCCTTGCAGGAGACACGAACTTAACAACAAATTCTAGCACAACTATATCTTTGATTCTTGATAACTTGCTTAGTTGGATACAGGAAAGCTTCTATACAGAATCAGAGATTAACACCATAAATTCTGCTTTGGGAAATAATACTGTGAGAACAACAAGTGCAGCGGACCAAGACAGTAGTAAACAAATCAACAAGACCGATAGTTTTGGTGGAAATGTTACAGGAACTTATGATGCATTATTTGTGGATTATGCTTCAGGAGTTGGTTGTGATAATGTTGGTGGAGCAACAAGTGATTTATGCACCTTGGTTGATAGTGATACTAATATTGGTGGTGATGATAATTTGACTTCTAATGCTACGGGAAGTATATCTTTGATTCTTGATGGTTTACTGAGTTGGATTGAGGAAACATTTTACACAGAGACTGAAGTAAATAGTTTAAACGCAGATATCATGAGTGGAATAGATGGGAATGTATCTGATGTGAGAGATGAAGCAACAAAGTGGAATGTGACTGCTACAGAAAAAGCAATCAATGACACAACTGCTATCAGTCCAACAAGAGTAGAAGTTTTGACTACAATATATACTGGAGGTAGCGGACAAATCACGAGAACTAATTACACTATAAGTGGGTGTGCAGAATATGAGAACACGTCAGCAGTATGGACAGAGTGTCCTTAAAGAATAATGGAAAATGGCAAACATAAGCAAGATTGTTACGGCAACGCTGATTACGATAGTGGTAACTTTGTTCGTTAGCAGTTGTTCTTGTGATATAGAACATCCAGAGCCAAGACAAGACGTTGTTGGGAGTGATATTTGGACTCTTAGTTCCGATAACAAGACTATAGAGATTTCTTCTGCAGATTTTAAAACAGTAGCTGGACCTAGCAATAAGTTGAGGTTTAACATTAATTCTACAGTGAAGGCAGTTTATGTTGGAGATATTAAGAAAAGCGAAAAGTGGGGATATCCTAAAGCAGGAGAAGCAATATTGAAATCTGATAGCAAACAATTTATATTAGGAGACTATGTGTGTCTCGAAGACCAATACATTGATAGTCACCCTGGAGAGTTAAGGAATCAGAGGAATTATACTGGTTGTGCAATGTGGGAGAAGCAAGAAAAAACAATTACTATCTTTAATGATACTGATGAATCTGGAATATTTAAGTTATATCCTCAAGGAAGAAAGATTAATGTTTCTACTAGGCACTTATTTGATTATGGAGACTTTGTTAAAGTAATGTGGGAACTTGATGATTTAGACCCAGCTATACAAGATTTATTGACTGGTCTTACTGCTTATTATGGGTTCGATAGTGATGGTAGTGATGATGTTGGTGGAAATACTTGTACTTTACAGAACGGAGCTTATATTAATACTTCTGGAAAGCTCGTGAATCAATCTATTACTTTTAATGGTAATAATGATAATTGTGCTATTGGTGATGATTCCGATTTCGATTTTGGTACTGGAGATTTCTCTATAAGTTTTTGTATGTTTGCTTTTGGTTCTGGTGGTACTGAAGATTATATTATACATCAAAAGATTAGTAGTGGTAATTATAATCAGTGGGGATTCAGGGAGGATAGTGGTGGTACTCTTACATTTTTTACTTATGATAATGGCTATACTCGTGTCATAATTAATGATATTCCGACTAATGAATGGACTCATGTTGTTGGAACTAGGGATGGAACAACTATGACTGTTTATATGAATGGGGTGTTTAATGAGAGTGCTTCAGGAACAGTTAGAGATATTAGTCCTACTACTGGAAGTATTTATCTTGGTACGGATAATACTGGAACAGGGAAGGAATGGCAGGGTAGTCTTGATGAACTTGGTTTTTGGAAAGGGGTAGAGCTTAACGCTTCTCAAGTGTCTAGTTTGTATAATGAGAGTAATTGTTTAGGGTTTCCTTTTGAGATTCCTGCACCTATAGATGATCCTCGTGCTGCAGCGACATATTATATTAGTCCTGGTGGTGATGATTCTAATGATGGTAATACTACTGGTGCTCCGTTTAGGACTGTTGATAGATTAAATGATGAGACTCTTTACCCGAATGACACGGTTCGGTTTGAAAGGGGTGGAACTTGGTTGTTACCCCAGTGTGATTTTCCTGTTTTGACTGATGGCGACTCTACTGGTTATATTACTTGGGCTGATTATGGAAGTGGTGTTAAGCCTGAGATTTGGGGTTGTCATAACGCTACGAGCTGGACAGAGATTGCTACTAATATTTGGAGGGCTGATAATGATTCAGGTCTTGATATAGGTAATATTCTTTTTGAAAACGGAACTGTTTATGGGAGACGTAATACGTCTATGAAGAACTTGACTGTCCAAGGAGACTTTTATTATAATGATTCCAGTAACTTAGCTTTTGTTTATAGCACAGATAATCCTACAACTTATTATAATGGCACTATTTGTTTGGCTGTGAATGATAACATTTTTGATATCAATAATATTGAGTATAACAGGTTTGAGAACTTGTCGTTGAGGTATGGTGCTAATCATGGTATTGAAGGCCAGACGAGTGACCATATCTGGATTAAAAGTGTTGACTGTTATGATATGGGGGGTACTTGGGCTGGAGCACCTACACGGAGGGGTAACTGTTTTCAGTTTTGGAAGAACAGTGACCATGCAATGGTTGAATATAGTTTTTGTAGTGACGCTTTTGATGTTTGTTATACTTGGCAGGGGACTACTGGCACGAATTATGATGCTGACAATATCACTTTTAGGAATAATATAGGGCAGAAAAGCGAGTATTGTTTTGAAACATTCAATAGTGATAGCGGTGTTAATGCTGATGTGGATTTTGTCCAAAATACTTGTTATGATATTGGTGCTGGAAAGTTTTCAGAACAAAGGATATCTACTAGGTGGGGTGAATGTTTCACGTCTGCTACTACGTTTAATTTGGACCTTAACTTTTCTGATAATATTTGTTATAAATCAGACAACCGTATTTTGAGGAGTGATAGTAGTTGGGATGACTTTAATACATTGCTTAGTGATTACAATTTGCTTTGGAGAGATAATGAGAGTGGAATGACTAACGAATTATTCCTTTATAGCAGCGCAAAATATTATACTTTTGGAGCATATCAAACTGCAAGTAGTAAGGATGGTAATTCTATATTTGATGTTCCTTTATTCATTGATGCAGAAGGGGGCAATTTTACACAATACAATAACAGTCCAGGTTGCAGAGTAGGAAGTGATGGTGGAGATATCGGGGCTTTTGATTGCTTAGATGAGAATGCACCTATAACAGATACTTGTACTTATGGTGGCTCTGGAGACTTCAGAGTTGATATGGCTGACCATTGTGTGATATCTACAGATGTTGATATCGGAACTAATTGCTTAGAGCTTTTCGGAACAGGTAGTTTTTGGGTAAGTGGAACTCTAGAGACAGGATGCACACAAGGGGTGTATAGTGGTAAGTTCGGAACAAGACCTAGCGGAAAGATATTGAGGAGAACATAGAAAATGATTTATACTAAAAAAACTATATATGGATGTGATGCTTAATGGCAACTGCTAATATTGGTGGTGCTACAGGATATATTTCTGCAAGCACCTTGACAGGGAGTAGTGGGGATTCTAACAGAACTCTTGTTTTGTCAGAGACAGATATTTCTTCTACTGGTATGCAAATCTTCATCAACGGAGTGTATGCTCACTTCGGACTAGATTATACCTTCACTGATTCAACAATTACTTTCTTGAACGCAATATTTGATCAACAGATTATTTCTGGAACTTATGTGACTGGTTTCACTACGTCTGCTGGTGTTGATTATTGCACGATGCAGGATGTGTATGATGAACTTGATGGCAAGACTTCTTCAGATATTTCTGAGGATAGAGTGACTGATGCGATTCAGCAAAGTGAAGGATTCATTGATACTAAGACTAGCACTTCGTTTAAGGAGATTACTGTGACTGATGAGGTCCATACGGGTGACCGTTATACTCTTGATATGAGTCCGGACTATCTTGATACTCACGGAACTGATAGCGGAACTAGGAGAGATACTTTGATTGGGCGGCTTAATAACAGGGTGAAGACCAACTTTAATCCGGTTGTTTCGATAGATAGCTTGTCTATTAACATGGCTGGCGGTGCTTCTGCTGATAGCTGGACTGAGCTCACTGAGCAGACTGGTAGTGCAGGAGACTTTTACATTGAGAACTCTGAGGAAGGAATCATTGATTTCTTATCTAATTATCCTAGGATTGGCAAAAGGAGTTGGAAACTCACTTACAATTATGGTTATGACAGGGATAGTTCTGATAGGCGAGTGATTATGCTTTTTAGGGCTGTGAGGAGACTTACGGTGTTGTTGTCTGTTAGGCATATTATGACTGCTAAAAGTAGTGGTGCTGTGTTTGATTCTAGCCTTGATGTGAAGATTGGAACTATCGAGATTAAGAGTGGGGCTAAGAGTTCCAGGACTTATCTTGAGAGTATTGCTCCTGAGATTACTGATTTGTGGAATCAACTAAGTGCGTTAGGAATTGAGGTGTCATAAATTGGGAATTGGTAGTGCTGTTCAATCAGCTATCACAGCCACAATTGACCGTATAGGGAGTACTTTGACTATTACTCCTTATACTGATGCTATTCAGAATAGTGGCTATGGTGGGCAGGTAGAGACTAATGGGCCTCCTGTGAGTGAGATTGCTGTTCCTTTTGAAGAAATCAAGATGATTTTGAAGCAGAAGTTTGGTGATTTGGAGAGTGGAAAGTTTCAGTTGGCTCTTAAATCCACTGCAGTATTTGAGATATCTGGAGACACGAAATATAAGGTGACTTGGCAGAGCGAAGTGTATGATATTGAGAAGCCGTTCAGGTATAGTATGGATAATACTTTGGTGGCTTGGATACTTACACTTAGTAAACGATTTGATTAATATGGCAATAAAAAAAGGGAAGAAACTATCGGAAGAACACAAGCGTAATAAAAAGATGAGTAAATCCCATATTGGGAAATCTCCTATTAATAAAGGAAGAGAGAATAAGAAGATACAAGGGAAAAATCATCATAATTGGAAGGGGGGGATTACACCTATCAATCATATTTTCAGAACAAGTATGAAAGCAAGAATATGGAGAGAAACTGTTTTTCGAAGGGATGATTTTACTTGTCAAAACCCAAATTGTAAGTATTGCCATAATGAAATTGGTATAAGATTAAATGCACACCATATAAAACCGGTTTATAAGTTTCCAGAATTGATGTTTGATGTTGATAATGGGATTACCTATTGTGAAGGGTATCACTTAAAATCTGGATTACATAAGAGGAGGTTTGACTAAATGGTGGTTATAACTGCAGCAGCGATAAGGCAAGGTGTTTTTGCTAGGTTAAGAACTCTTATTTTGGCTAATCTTCCAACGTATACTTATAACTCTGGAACTATTACTTATACGATGGTTGCTAGTTTTCCTCGTGACAACCCCTCTTTTCCGGTGGTTGTTTTGAACACTGCAAGCATCAAGATGATTCCTATAAATCTTAGTGGGGACACTCAGGATTATGAGGTGGAGGTACAGATAGACTTCTATGCTAAGGAGCTTCATGGGAAGCTAGCTATCGATACTGGTCAGGATGAGCTTTGCGCATCATTCATAGCTAACCGGTCAGCCTTTGACACTGCTGATGGCTTACTCCTCGGTGACCCTTTTTGGGATGACTCTAACATTTCAGAGTTTACTAGCGGTAATCAAGTCCTTAATACTGGTAGTAGCATTGTGAGGTTTGTATTGAAATGACAGGGATTATTACTATGACAAGTAATGCAAAGGCTGTATCTATGGGGATGAGAAAACTTCCTCAAGCCCTCAAAAATGCTTACTTCAGAGGTCTGAGTAAGATAGTTAGGAAAGGAGAAATTACGGCTAAAGCTCTTGCTCCTCAAGGTAGGACTGGTCAGTTGAGGGATGGAATATTCCGTAGGTTATTCAAGGAGAAAGCCCAATTAGTTAGTTTTGTTCCTACAGATTTCCCTTACAACTTTTGGGTTAATGCAGAACCTGGGTTTGAAGTCCTTAACTTTACTCGTTATCAGCCATTCTTTAGTTTTCCTCAAAGCGTGGTTTATGGTGCGGCAGCTACTAGCTCGAAAAATAAGGCAATTAATTGGGATAAAGGTGGAGCAGGTAGGGGATTCTTTACGAGGGCATTTATGGAGATGGATGCTTCAATAGAAGCTTTGTTCACTCCAGAAATAGAAAAAGCGCTTAATACAAGGTGATACACATGAAAGAATACAAATATACAAAAGATTTTGAAGACCACAAAAAGGGAGAACTTATTGAAGCTGACCGAACTAATTATCACGAATACATACATCCTCTTGTTATGAGGGGAGTGTTGAAAGAGACAGGAAAAAAAGCAAAGAAAGAAGAGAAGCCAGTTATTGATATGGATTTGAATAGGGATGGAGTGGTTGACCACAAAGATGTTTCTATTGGTGCAACAGTGATGGCTCATGCAAGAAAAATAAAGAAAGAAGGAGTTGATTAATTATGGCAGGAAACGTAAGCCACATACATGCAAGAAACGCAGCTCTATATGTCTCTAAGGCAGCAATCACTTTTGATGCAACTACAAGCCTTGATGGAGAGACAGGAATTGGGTCAGCGTTCAAAGTAAAGACTTTGACTATTACTCCGCCTATGACTGAGGCTGAACTACTCAATTTTTGGGGTAGCGATACTTTAGACACTGTGGGCGCAGGGGTAGTTACAACTGGATCATTTCAGCACCAAGCACTTGTAAGTAAGGCTTGGACCGAAGGCAAAGTTACTGGAACGCTCTTGTTTTCACATGATGAAGCAGGAGCTACTACTCCGAATGACAGTGCCGTGGTGGACAACATAGAAAGTTTGTTCCATGGTAAAGCGATCAACATCACTGACACCCCTGCATATAATCGTTACAGTTATGGTGATGTCTTTGCTGCAGCGACTAATCCTCCAATTCTTGTTGGTAACATGATTTTTGTGTTTAACAACGGAAGCGGAATCGTGAATGTTGGCATGGTTAATGTGAGAGTGACTAAGATGGGTGACATTAAGCCTACTGGTGCTGATGGTCATTGGGAGCAAGAGTTTGAGGCGGTGTGCTTGGCAAAAGACTTCGTAATGGAGAAGGAGGACTAAAATGGCGAATCAATTAACTACACCAGTCCCTATAAAGGTTGGAAACGCAATCATCTACATGGACAAAGCAGCAGTCACTGTGGCTGCTGCAGCTACACTTGTAAGTTTGTTCACTGCAGCTACTGACATTCAGAACCACGTCAAAGACCTCACCATAGCTCCGCCTGAAGGAGCTGTTGATAAGATAGATTTGATTGGAGAAACAACTAGCACTATGCAGCCTTTGCAGACTCATCAGAACTATGTTTTGGAAGAGAAGCCTTTTGGTTTAGCTAAGATAAGCGGAACATTGCTTGTTAAGCCTAACGAAGACTTCTTTGAGCTTGCATTTGCTGGGGCAGGAACAGCAGCAGTAACAGCGAGTTATACTAGGTATCAGTATGGTGGGAGTGATGCGGCTAAGAAGAGAGTGCCTTGTGCTATCTTGTTGTTGTGTAATGTTTCTGCCACAGATGTTATGTCTGTGTTGCTTAATAGCGCTTACATAACTAAGCTTGGAGACATCAAGGCTACTGGTGCAGATGGACACCTTGAGCGAGATTTTGAGGCTGTGTGTGCTCCTGAGAACTTTGTGATTGATTACCTTGATTGAAGTGAGGGATTATACATGACTGAAGATGTTGAGAAAGAGAAAAGGATGAGAGAAACGAAAGAACACCAAGAATTAGATAACTTAGTGTATCAATCGAGAAAGAATAAAGAACAGAAGAAATTTGATAAAGCGCATGAAGCGATTGAGAAGAAGTTTCCAGGAGTATTAGACACCCCTACTGAGGTGGCTGAGTTTCAGACCTTGAGGGCTAGTGGGTTTCCTGTAAAGCTTTTTGATGAGTGGAAACAAGACGTTAAGGCAAGGTTTAGTGACATTCATTGGGCTAAGATATGGAGTGACCACCTCAAAGCACAAAGTTATGACTTAGTTGTTGGAAGCGCTGTTGAGAGGGCGAGTGAGACTCCTGAAGAAGAAACCGAAGAAGAAAAAGAAACTGAAATACCCTTGATAGGGTAGGAGAAGATGAAGAAAATGGGAAATAAATACCAAGAAGCAGTAGGGAAATGGGAACACACAATAGGAAACATTACCCATGTGATGGAACCTGAAGAAGACGACAATTATCGTTTTTTAAGGGCGAAACAAGCAGGACAAAAAAGTAACAGCGACGAAGTGTTGTTCAAGAAAGTGGGAGAACTATACTTTGACATGGTAACTAGGAGTGAGCCAACAATTTTGGAAGATCCAGAAGTAGTGAAGAGCTTAAAGGTGTGGATAAGCATAAATATAGCTCAAATAGTGGAAGATTTCCTAGTCGACTTCAGATGGGTTACGAAAGAGGGGCTTGCAGAAAAAAAGTTAAGAAGCCCCGTAGCCACCGTGGAGTGAAGGGGCAGTCTGAACAAAAAAAGGAACTGCTACAGATGTTAGCAGAGATGGAAAAAGAAGACGCAGAAAAAATTGATGAGACTGCTTGGATTGCGGAGAGAATAGCAATGGTGGAATACTACTACGGTGTAAGGATTGATGGGCATTATCCCATAATGAAGCGGTTTAATCAGCAAGAGCACTTAGTTAAGGCGTTTGAACTTGACGCTAAACGGTTTGGGTTAAGCAAATGACCACTAAAACTATAGATATTATGGTTAATGTAATGGGCAACGCAGCCCAAGGACTAAACGTTGTCCGCACTAATATTGACGCGGCTACCAGGGCCATGTCAAACTTTAATAAGGCCACACAATTATTTGCTTTCAACGAGCGCCTTAACAAAGTAGGTATGCAGATGAGTGCCGTTGGCCGAATCACAGAGATAGGAACTGGAAAATTTGTTAAGATGGAACAAGCAGTCAAGCTTGTGTCTGCTTCTATGGGGGGGCTGAACAAGAGAGCGGCCACGTTCGACATGAGACTCCTCTCGTTACTGTTCGGAGGGATGGCTCTTAAGAGGGCGTTTGGAGGGATGCTTCGCTCAATCTTTGACACTTTTAAGAAAGCAGAAGACAACACATCCGGTCTTAACCAAGCAACTGTTAGACTTAATGCTTCGTGGGAGTTCTTGAAGTTCTCAATAATGGATGCTCTTAACAATGACACATTTATTGGGTGGATAGATAACCTTATAGAAATCATTAACAAAATGAGTCAGTGGAGTAGTGCCTCAAAAATAGCGGTGTTATCAGTCATTACAGGCCTGTTCCTTGTGGGGAGTACTATGATGCTTATCGGCCAGACAAAGCTTGGTTGGGACGCAATCATGGGGGTTGGGGGATTTCTCAACACGCCAAAGGGGATAGGGACTGCTACTGCTGGGATTCATGCTAAGACTCTTGGAAAGACTGGTGTATTCTCTGCTATCAAAAACTTTTTGGCAGCTGGATTCGTTATTAAAACGATATTTGACATAGGAGATTTCTTAGATGGAGAAGCAACTCTGCTAGACACTATCGATGAAATAGGAACTAACCTTGCACTTATAGGAGTTCTTACTGGGAATGTGTGGTTAATTACTATTGGGGTAGCGATGAAACTTCTTCCTGCATCAGATAAATTGAAGGAGGTAGGTGCTAACATGATGAAGTCAGGAAAAGCACGTCTCGAAAAAGGGGCTTTTAGAACTCCCACAACTCAATTTCCTGATCCTGGTCAGTTAGCAGGGGGAATAGAAACAGTTACTGGAAGTATTTTGAGTGGGTGGGGAATTATGGGTGGATGGATAAATGATTACATAGAAGGGATAGATTCTTCCGCTAAAATAATGACTAATGATATGGCTCCAGCCACCGAAGGAGTGACTGATGCTTTAATTGGCACTAAAGAAAAAAAGGGTTTGGCTGGTGGTTTTGAAGATGTGGGGAAAGAAATGGAAGAAGTGGCCACAAACAAGACAAATAAACTTATAGAATCTAATAACAAAATTAATGAGTCCACGAAAGAAATGACTCGTATACAGCAAGAATACAATAATACTCTTGCTAAAAGTAGGAGTGCATGGGAATCTCTATCTGAACGAGTAGAGAGTTTTGCTGGTAATTCTTCAGTTACAGGAGATGGATAAAGATGGGAGCGATATATATTCAGGACACA
>Ga0208904_1000785_pt1 | contig 24017 bp, 24 predicted proteins | sample AntAceMetag02UKB_FD_184774 | JGI IMG/M metagenome (GOLD analysis project Ga0208904, IMG submission 184774) | Saline lake microbial communities from Ace Lake, Antarctica - Antarctic Ace Lake Metagenome 02UKB (SPAdes) (version 2) | ecosystem: Environmental > Aquatic > Non-marine Saline and...
AGTGTTGGGTTAGATGAAGAAACAATAAAAAGGTATGTAGAACATCAGGGCAAACAGGACGCAGATCAGCTCCGAATGGAGCTGTAATCCCCCAAAAGTACCACGGGTTTTACCCGTGGGTATCTATTTTATAGGCCAGCGAATGGTAGGTGATTTTATAAGTCATGACCACATTTCTTCATGGGATATCCATGTGCCGTCATGATTGGCCATTCTTTCTTCAGCGATAGCAGACAGACCAATGTCTTCTAGTACATCCAGCCCCATTTCAAGCAACTCCTTCGCCTTGGTCGCAACAGGCACGTCATCGGCCTTGGCAAGCATTTTGAGAATTCCCTCCACGTCATCGGATACAGTTATGTTTATCCGTTTTTTCTTTGTTGGCATTGTGATTGTGGTCATATTTTAACAGGTTAAGTGTATCACAAGTGTCGCACCTTTGCAAGTCATCAATGGCGCGTTCCCGCGCAGCATTAAACCTTCACTCTATACTGCAGAGCTTCCATCAAATGCACGGTTTCAATCTGCCTCGCCGCATCCAAATCCGCGATTGTCCGTGCCACCTTTATAATCCGATGAATCGCCCGACCAGAAAGCGCATATTTATCTGCGGCGGTCTTCAAGATTTCCTCAGCCCTGCCCTGTAGCTTCTGACTTTTCACCATGCGGCTCGGCATATCTGCATTTGTCATAGCCACAAGCGACAGCTGATTTCCCCTGCCACTGCGCTCCTTCCTCAGCCGCGCTCGCTGCCGCTCGCGCGCCGCAGTCACCATCTGCCGCATCTGCGCAGAAGATGTTTTGCTGCGGCCCGTCAGTTCTGTAAAAGACACGCGCGGGACCTCAATGTGCAAATCAATCCTATCCAGCACCGGACCAGAAAGCCGCCCTTTATACCGCGCGATGTCGCAGGGCCTGCAAGTGCAAGTTTTTTCCTGGTCGCCAAAGTGGCCGCAAGGGCACGGGTTCATGGCAGCAATCATCTGGAAGCGGCACGGAAACCCACTTGCTTTTTTACCACGCCGCAGGAGGATTTCCGCCGACTCCAAAGGCCCGCGCAGGCTGTCCAAAACTGTGCGTTGGAACTCCGCGAACTCATCCATAAACAGTACCCCGCGATGCGCAAGCGAAACCTCGCCAGGATTCAGCTGCGCGCCACCGCCAATCAGATTGCAGGCCGTGCAACTGCTATGTACAAATCTAAACGGCCTTCTCACAGAAAAGTGGTTCACGGTTTTGCCAGCAATTGAGTATATGCGAAGAACTTCAAGCAGTTCTTCGCGAGAAAGCGGCGGCAGGATGGAAGGAAAGGCCCGGGCCAGGATTGTTTTCCCGCTACCCGGTGGGCCGGTCATTGTTAGATGGTGGCCGCCTGCCGCCGCAACAAGCAGGGCCCGCTTGGCCGATGCGTGTCCAGAAATATCTGCAAAATCCCACTCATACTGCGGCTCCAAAAAATCGCTACCCAGATCGCCACCAAAATCGCCCTCACATTCATCCGTTTCGTGGTGCTTTCCCGCCACCTTGCTACCAGTAAAATAATCCACAGCCTCACGCAAACTTTTCACGGCAATAATTTCCACGCCATCAACCAGTTTGGCCTCGCGCAAATTCGCGGACGGCACAATCACTTTCCGCATGCCTTGTTCCTTCGCAAAAATTACACCTGGCAGCACGCCGCTCACACCGCGTACGCCGCCGCCCAAACCAAGCTCGCCAATCACCATCACGTCCTCCGGCACCGCCGGAATAGCGCCTTCAACTGCAAGCAAACCGAGCGCAATCGCCAGGTCAAAATGACTCCCGCTTTTGGAAAGTTCCGCCGGGGCCAAATTCACAATTTTCCGAGTCAGCGGAAACTTAAATCCGCTCGCCGCAATGGCGCTGCGCACCCGCTCCTTGGATTCCTGCAGGCTCGTGCCCGCCATACCAATCACAGCAAAATGCGGCATTCCGCGCGTCACCTCCACCTCCACTTTCACAGGAAGCGCCTCGAGTCCGTGTAGACAATATGAATTGAGAGTTGCTGGCATTTCGCAGGGGTTAAGAAAATCGCATCAAAAGTTCCCCAAGCTTCTCATCAAAATCCATTCACAAAAATGCCCGCCCGCCACGCCCAGACTAAAAAGCGGTGTCAGAGCTTGGACAACAGCTACTCCACCAAATGCTCCTCAATAGTCACCTCCCCATCCCGTTCCACAAAGATCCCCAAAAACCAAATCTCTCCGGGACGGCGATCACCACTCCGTTCCCTCCACCTCCAAATCGCACGCCGCATGCGCCGCAACTTTTCACGTGTCAGAGCTTCGACAACACCCCCAAAAGTTTGTGTCCGCCGGCCCTTAACTTCCACAAATCGCAGCTCGCCACGCCGGCCATGCACGTCGCCATCACGCACCACAATGGCATCAATTTCCCCTTCGCGGAAACGCACATTTCTTTCGAGAACATGCCAGCCCTTGCCGGCCAACCAGGCAGCAGCCGCGTCCTCGCACCACACGCCAAATTTCCTTTTGTCTAGCCAATTATCCATGTTTTAAGCGTACAGAGCTTGTCCACATTCGCAAAAAATGCAAGAATTCAAGACCCACATTTTGGGCAAGTTTCGCGGCTCTAAATTTCGCGACTACGGCCATCATGGCCGCAACTTCGCAACAGCGACTAACGCAACTTCGCGACCGCAACCACCATCCCATGAACGACAACATTAAAGTGCCACCACACAGTCTCGATGCGGAGAAATCCGTACTCGGATCGGTGATGATTGAAAAAAACGCATTCGTAAAAATTGCGGACTTGCTTAGCGCAGATGACTTTTATTACGACACGCACTCAATCATATACAAGGCCATGTTGGAGCTTTTCGCAAAACGCTCCCCGCTCGACCTTCTCACGGTTGGGACTTGGCTCAAGGACAATAATAAGCTGGACGAAATCGGCGGCAACACATACCTGCAGGAGCTCTGCAACGAGGTGCTAACGGCCTCTCACATTCACCAATACGCGCTGATTGTGAAGCAAAAATCTACCCTGCGGAAACTCATCACAGCAGGTTCAAATGTGGCATCGCTAGGTTACAGAGAAGAGGACGACGTGGACGATTTGGTGGATCAAGCCGAACAGCAAATCTTTGGCGTATCGCAAAATTTCATGCGCAATAAATTCGTCCATGTGAAGGACGTACTCGCAGGCACTTATGAAAAAATCTCAGACCTTCATGATCCTGAGGCAGCCGAAAAATACAAAGGTATATCCACGGGCTTTCATTCGCTGGACAACATTCTCACTGGACTCCAACCCTCAGATCTCATCATTCTTGCGGCCCGCCCATCCATGGGTAAAACGGCGCTCGCCCTCAACATGGGTCTCAACATCGCGACCACAGGAAAAACCGTTGGCCTGATTTCACTCGAGATGTCCAAAGAGCAGCTGGTGGAACGTCTATTTGTTTCCCTCCTCGGAGTGGACAGCTGGAAAATGAAAACCGGGCAGCTCACGCAGGACGACTTCATGAAGATGGGACAAGTGATGGACCAACTAAATAACTGCCATATTTTTATAGATGACTCTGCCGGATCATCAATTTCCGAACTCCGCGCAAAGGCCCGCCGCCTCCAAATGGAGCACGGCCTAGACATTCTGATTGTAGATTACCTCCAGCTCATGTCTCTCAGCAAAGCTGGGACTTCAATCACAAACCGTGTCCAAGAAATTTCAGAAATCTCGCGTTCGCTCAAACAGCTTGCCCGCGAACTTCACATCCCAATCATGGCGCTTTCCCAGCTCTCACGTGCAGTTGAGCAGCGGCCCGTTAAAATCCCGCAACTTTCTGACCTCCGCGAATCTGGTGCAATCGAGCAGGATGCAGATGTGGTGCTCATGATGTACCGCGAGGATTATTACGAAGAAGATACAGACCGCGCCGGGTTCACTGATATTTTCATTCGCAAACATCGTCATGGTAGCGTGGGCCGAATTGAGCTCATGTTCAAGAAAGAACAAATGCGCTTCTTCGATATCGACCGCAAGCACGCTGGTGCAGATGGCCGACCCCGTTCTCCTAATGAGGCTCCGGTTAGTTTTTAGGTGTCTTACCCCACAGTGCCACTAAGCCAAAAATGACCGCTTTTAGTTTTGCAATTTCCCTCTCAAGCCTCGGCACTTCGTGTTCCACAAACTGTAGCTTCCAAAGCGCAACAGTCGCCATATTTCTAGAACTGATTGTCGTTGCCATTTGGATTGTGACATTCACAGGCTGAGGATTTTCATCGCCTTCATCAACAAAAGGCATAAGCTCTAGCTTGGCGCTGGGGTGCAAAATCACATCAACTTTTAAACCCGTCATTATTTCCGCAGGCATCATAAGTCTCTCCGAAGAGTGCAAGCTGAAAAAAGAATGCTCCACGGCAGTTCCTCCCACATATCTTTCAACATATATGTACCCTTGCATGATCAAAATATTAATCTCAATTTCCGGATGCTCAGGCGGCGACAGCGTAATCTGCTTTCCGTGAAACCTCTGCAGATCAAGCTTAATAGACTCTCTCAAAGGCATGGTTTCTGGCTCACCATGGATTTGTTCAAACGGATTGTCATAAGGTTTACCCATAAGTCTACTTTTTTTTAGCTGTGAACGGATTTTTCAACTTTCTCCACACAGCAATAGCACTATCAATCAGTTGACCAAGCTTTATCAAAACATCAAACCAGGCTTGTGATCGAGCAATAGCTGAATCGGCACGTTCTTTAGCCCGCTGCATTTTCCTGATTTCATGCGCCATGAGAGGATCCATAACTTTAAGAGTACAAAGGAATGCGGAATCTTCAAGCCAAACGTCTTCAGGGTTTTGCTCAACTCCAATTATCAAGTCCTCACCACAATTAATCATTGATAAACCTGGGATAACTAAACAAGGGTCAGTCTGAGCTCGTAGATCAGCTTCTTCAATGCAACCCAGTGCTTGCAGATTGCGATCTTCATCCAGTTTCCACACAACAGGTAGCTGACCATACAAGACCACAAAATACTTCACACTAGAAATAGTTTCACAGCCCCCCCCAATGAGTTCCAGGCAAAGCCCCTTTCTGCCCTCAAGCTCAAGTGCTTTTAATTCCAGAACAACAGTACTCCCCTCTTCAATTAAGACAGCTTGATCTAAGTCACATTTTTTTATTGGATGAATATTAAGTGGTGTGGTTTCCGCTTCATAGTCCGGAGCGTCACCAGAGCCCTCGCTACCATCACTTTCCGCACTTTGATTCCAAATAGCCGCTAGCCCACTTCGTATAGCCGCCCTAGCTCCAGTTTCAGTCCCGGTCCCGGGAATGGGTCCAATAACGCCAAGGTCAGCCAAAGGTTTTTGCCCAGGCCCGTGAATTATTACAGTCGGTTCCTCTGCCAAATCCAAATCCTCACCATTGGGTTCAGTCGCCGCCTCGCTTCTCCCCGAGTCGTGTCTTGGATTGCTCACAAAAACAATGTTTAAAAATCAAGACGCAACTTTAGTGCAAAACAGGTTTAGGTGTCAATGGATCGTAATATATCAATAAGTTCTTCCTCAGGGAGTGGTGCGGGTCCAGCAGCTGTACATCGTGCACTGAGTGTTCCTATGGCCTCTGCTTGGTTCAACACTCTGTAAAGAGAAGGTTCATTTGCTACTTTTGCCAATGGATTTGGTGTGTTTGCATCTGCAGGGTTTCCAATCGTACCCCTTTGGAAGGCAATCATTTTTAGTGTCGGGCCGGCCTCTTCTAAGGTTTTTTTAACATCTCCTCTGGCTGCAGAGTTTAAACGGGAAAGATCTAGAGGAAGCTTATTTTTATACTCAGCTCCAGCTATTATGTACTCATATGTGTTCCCATCAGTTTCAACTAACACGCAATCATTCCACGCGCAAAACGAAATCGGCGGCAATTTGTCTTTTGCTTCTTTCCCGTGCAAGGGCTGTATGTCCTCTAATTCCGCAGGTAGGTATTCTTGATGCGGCAGAAGATAAACAATTTCCGTCCCATCGCCTTGAGGCACTACCAAAACAGGACCTTCTTTTGACCACCGAATGGCCATCAAAGTCCGTTCATGTTTGTATTTACGAACAATAATTAATTGAGCTCCCTGGCTACGAAGCTCATGAGTGTTTATCAAAGTGCTTTCTTGTAGCGGCAAAAAATTCAGCTCATGTAGCAGCTCCTGAAATGCGGCCTCATCATTTGGGAAGCCCTGCGGCAATGAACGAATCAATCTTTTTTCACTCATTCTTCTTGGTGGTCACAACAGCTTGTATTCTGACTGGGGCTTAATTTTTCAATAATAAGTCCTACACCAATTCCACTTCCTATTACAGCAGCTATTGCAGCCGCAGTAAGCAGCACAACACCACCTACAAGCCGTCCATTTATTTGGATTTTTTCGTCTTTCGCTGTGCCAGGCTCAGGGTCAGTAGGTTCAACATTAGCAGGCTTCCTCAGCCCACCTACATTCGGATCTTCTTCGAGAACAATTACAAAAGAATTTCCGGCGGGAGCTTCCTCCTTAAGAATCATTTCAAAAGCTAAACGTATCTCGCCATCATATAAATTATCTTGAGAAAAGGTCCGGGCCTTAATGACATTATCTGCTGTTGGCAGATCAGCGGTCCTGTTGATTTCTAAGAAGCCACTCTTCTTAGGGTCTTCATCTGGGGGCAAAAAGAGAAGCCTTCCACAACTAACAACAAGATATCCTTGAGGGTGCGCCAAGGAAGGATCCTGACTTTCTGTTTTGCCAATCATTAGTCTGTGGGTCCCCTTGAAAAGTTCTGGGTACGATTTCGCATCAAATACCAATCGGGGGGTCATAGGCCCCAGAAAGCTCTGTTCTCTGGTGGGCATCATGTTTACCTCAATTGGTGCATGAGGATTTCTGCGAGTTGATTCAGCGCTCGGCATATTTGATTTATTAAAGGAGCGAATTATACAAAAAAACCGCAACCTAGTCAAACGCACTCCACGCATGCCACCAAAATCCCACCTCGCCAAAGCCAAGGCCAACCTGTATAATACGCCTCGAATCATTCCAATCGAATCTTTAGCACAAGAAACTTTATGGCAACTTCAGAATATCATGACAGGCTCCGCAAAATGAACGAGCTCCGAGAAATGGGGATTAACCCCTATCCTTCTAGGTTTGAAGGTAAGCATAGCGTTGCAGACGCGCTCGCACTCGGCGTCAAAAAACGCGGCAAGGATGCACCTCGCGATCTAGACGCAATCATCGGCCCCAAGAAAAGCAAAAAGCCAAAAAAACAGATCACGGTTCGCGGCCGGCTCATGACAATTCGTCAGCACGGCAAACTTTCATTCGCAAACCTCAAAGATTTTACCGGCACAATTCAGCTGTGTTTCATGCAGGATGTGCTCGGCAAAGATGAATACAAACTGCTTCGCAAACTGGATATGGGTGATTTTCTCGGCGCAAGCGGCGAACTTTTTTATACCAAACACGGGCAACTCACAATTCTTGTCCGCGAATTTACAATGCTCGGCAAAACCCTCCGCCCCCTGCCAGAAAAATGGAAAGGGCTGCAGGATCAGGAGGCAATTTATCGCCAGCGCTACCTAGACCTCGTGGTGAACGACGAGAGCATGCAACGCTTTTTGCTGCGCTCCCGCTTCATTGAGGTGCTGCGCGAATACTTCAAAGACCACGGATTTACAGAAGTAGAAACGCCGGTCCTCGCGACCAAAGCGTCAGGCGCAACCGCGCGCCCATTCAGCACACATCACAACGCACTCGACCTAGACATTTACCTTCGCATCGCGCCTGAGCTTTACCTCAAGCGCTGCATAGCCGGTGGTTTTGAACGCGTCTATGAATTCGCCCGATGTTTCCGCAACGAGGGTATGGACCCCTCCCATCTTCAGGAATTCACAATGCTCGAATATTACGTGGCCTACTGGGATTACGAGGACAACATGAAATTCACCGAGGACTACGTCATGCACGTCATCAAGGAGCTTTTCGGATCGCTAAAAGTGCAGGTCCGCGGCCGTGACGGCAAACTTAAAACAATCGACTTCAAGGCGCCGTGGCCTCGCATAGATTTTGGAAAACTCATCAAGCGTGACAGCGGCATCAACATTTATGATTACGAAGACGACGCACCTGCCCTCCGCAAAGCAATCCTCGCGAAGAAAAAGGAGATCGGCACAATCGAAGACCTCAACAAAATGGGTTATGGAAATCTCTGTGACGCGCTGTACAAAAAAGTCAGCCGACCAAAACTTATCAAACCAGCATTTGTCATCAATCATCCGGCCAGCACCAAACCGCTTGCCCGCCGCTCGGACAAAAATCCTCGCGTCTGCGAAACTTTCCAGTTGCTCGTAAATACTTGGGAAATTGTGAACGCATATTCTGAGATCGTCGACCCAGTCGACCAGAAGGATCGTTTCATAAATCAGGCAATGGCCAAAGCTGGCGGCGACGAAGACGCAATGGACATGGACGTGGATTATCTAACTTGCATGGAGCACGGCATGCCACCAATTTCAGGCCTCGGCCTCGGGGTGGACCGCCTAATCACGCTCCTCACAAACCAGGAAAATCTCCGCGACGTGACCCTCTTCCCTCTCATGCGCCCAACCGACGAAGAACTCAAAGCCGAGCGCAAACTTCGTGAAAGGGCAAAGAAACTCGCAAAGCGTGCAGCCAAAGCTTCAAAGAAATGAAATTCTTACGAAACATAACTTGGGACGAGATATACGAAACCTGGCGTCGAGCAGAAACCGCCGGTGATATTTGGCGAAAGCATTACAGTGACCGTGGCTTCAAATCCTGGGAGGATTTCCGCGGCCATCAACTTGATCAAACAGACCTGCCCAAGCGCGAATGGAAACTTTACGAACTCCAACCAGAAGAAGTATTCACCTTTCATTGCGGACCTTTCCCCGGGTGGCGAGGCCTAGCAGCAGACATGGGCAGTTCAAGTTTTGGAGTGCTCAGCTTGTCACCGCACTTTGACACACATGCAAAAATTCAGGACATGCGTAGTGACTTCCCCGCGGAGGTCCAGCTGATTGGGATCCAGGTTCCAGACCCGGACGAAATCCGCATCTTTGAAGGACACCACCGCTCAGTCACACTTTGCCGCTTGCTTGAAGCAGGCACCCCGCCACAAACAAAACTCACCATCGCCCTTTGCGAAATGGATGAACTGCCGGAAGTGAGGGCAAAATAATTCCTGTGCCCCCACAAAATCCCATGTTATTATGCATGCGAACTTTACAAAAACCGCATGTACAACCCATATGGCCCTAGTGGCTACCAACCCAGCCCTCGCCCACGAACTCCGCAAAAAAAGAGCAAATTTGCCAAATTCAAGCTGCCAAAATTTGAAATCAAAGGCTTCAAGCTGCCAAAATCTTGGCCAAGCTGGCTTCGCTTCGGCAAGAGCACCGGCCGAAACACCGGTAGTCACCGCGCAACAAACTGGCCAAAAACCATCGGCACAATTGCCGCAATTCTCATCGGCCTCATGCTCATTGCAAGCTGGCTTTTCCTTGGCGAGTTCCGATTCATGATGACCAAGGCCCCTTCCCTCACCGGCTTCCCTTTTGGCAGCCGCACCTACATTGTCCTCTTTCAAAATAATTACGAGCTGCGCCCCACCGGCGGTTTCATTTCCACTTACGGCGAGCTGACTTTTAGCCACGGCGTCTACACCGGCATCGAGTTCCATGACGTTTATGCGGAAATTGACGACCACGATTACATCGAGCCACCCCTCGTGCTTAGCGTTCTTCTTGAGGACGAAAACTACGACGGGCACACTTTCCGTGATGCAAATTTTGACCCCGATTTCACAATCGCAAAAGACGACATAATTGATTTTTACAACCTGACAAATCCGGATACAGAAGTGGATGGCGTGATTGCCGCGGACTTTGCTTTCTTGGAAACAATGGTCGGGATGTACGAGCCTCTCTTTGTTGAGGGCTACGAGCTGACCGAAGAAAATCTTTTCGAAACTCTGTCCACCGTGGTTTCAGACATTGACCGTCATAGCGAAGACGCGCTCGCGGAACGCAAAAACATCACGGCCCCAATCGTAAAAACAATCATTCAAAAAACGCTGATTTTCCCGTGGCGAGCCTCCGCAATGCTGGACGCCCTTGCTGAAGGATTTGAAGAAAAGCACGTCATCGCCGCGTTCAACAGGAGCGGCCTGGCCAAAGCTTTTGCGGCTCGCAACTGGGACGGAGCACTGCCACAATCTGATGCCGGCGACTTCCTCGCCGTCAACGACGCCAATTATGGCGGCATGAAATCCAATCGATACATCACCCGTGACATCCAATATGAGCTCGAAGTCACTGACTCAATCGACCTTCTTGGCAACCCAATTGTCAACGCAGAAGTTTCCGTCACCCTCTCCCATGAGGGCACCTGGAACACCCCGCTCAGCGGTCCATACACCGGATACCTTCGCACCATGGTTCCGCTCGGCTCGGATGTAACTCTTGATGGCAGCATTGACGCAGAGCGCGAGACCGCCGAGGTATTTGCAGAACTCGTTGAACTCGACCCAGGCGAATCCGTGACTTACACTTATGCTTACGAACTCCCAGAATATGTTTGGACAAACGGCGAATACAATCTCCATCTGCACAAACAGCCCGGCACAAATGCAGACAGCTACCGCGTGATCGTTCGCACCCCGCAAGGCATGAGCATCTCGGACACATCCGACTCCGGCAGCTTCGACATTCGTGAAAATGTAGCATTTTTTGACACCAACTTGCTGACAGACAAAAACCTCAGCTTCACACTCGTGGAGGACGAAAATCCACCGCACATCGTGATGCATGAAATCACGGCTCTAAACGAAATCACAATCATTTTCAATGAGCCCCTCGGCACGGACTACGCCGCCGACGCTCTCAATTATGCAATCGTGGATGTCAATCACGCAAACACCGCAATCACCGACGACATTTACATCCAAAACATTCGAGTGGACGGCGCCGCAGTTGTCATCACAACGCTCGGCATGACCCCTCAGCTGGATGAACGCTACGAGGTGGTTCTCCGCAATCTCAAGGACACCAAAGGCAATTCAATAGTCCCAAATCCAAGAACTGTAACAGTTGTGCAATCTGAAAATCTGGACACCGAAGAGGAAGAAGATAATGATGAGGCATCTGCGGACACCGCAGATACTGCGCCCGCGGAAGAAACCGCGGACCCAATCGAATAAATAAACCCAATCAAGATCATGGACAAAATCGCAATCCTCGACTTCGGAAGTCAGTTCGCACACTTGCTCGCAAACCGCGTCCGCAGGCTTGGCGTTTATTCAGAAATCTTGGATGCGGAAACTCCAGCGGATCAGCTCGGCGACTACAAAGGAATCATAATTTCTGGCGGCCCCGCTTCTGTTAATGCGCCAAATGCACCACAAGTTGACCCGGAAATTTACGAGCTCGGCACCCCGATTTTGGGCGTGTGCTACGGCCACCAAATCACAATGAAAATGCTCGGCGGCGAGGTGCAAAAAGGCACGGTCGGCGAGTACGGACTCACAAGCTTCACGGTTGAAAAAGCCGAGGGCGTGCTCAGCAAGCTCGAGCAAAAAACATACAAAGTCTACGCTTCGCATTTCGATACCGTTGGCAAGCTGCCACCTGGCTTTGAGTCAATTGGCCGCACCCCAGACGACCCGCTTTCCGCAACCGTAAACCGTGCACGCAAAATATACACCCTCCAGTTTCACCCCGAGGTCACGCACACCGAGTGTGGCATGGAAATCATCGACTCATTCATAGATATCACCGGTGCTGCCCGCGAGTGGAGCATTGAAAAATTCATAGAACAAGAAATCGCCGCAATCACAGAAAAAGTCGGCAACAAAAAAGTCTTCATGCTTGTGTCCGGCGGCGTGGATTCCAGCGTTGCATACGCGCTGCTCGCAAAAGCCATCGGCCATGATCGGATTTTCGCCATGTACGTGGACACCGGATTCATGCGCAAAAATGAAACCGAAGAAATCAAAGGCTTCCTTGCGGAGGCCGGAATTCCAGATGACAGCCTTCACGTTGCATCCGAGGCAGACGAATATTTTGAGGCGCTCAAAGGTATTTACGAACCTGAAACAAAACGCAAAATCATCGGCGACAAATTCCTGGAAATCCAGCGCCGCGTTGCGAAAAACCTCAACCTCAATCCAGACGAATGGCTGCTCGGACAGGGCACAATCTACCCAGACACAATCGAGTCCGGCGGTACAAAGCAAGCCGACAAAATCAAGACGCACCACAATCGCGTCCCTGAAATCGAGGAAATGATCCGCAAAGGCCTCATCATCGAGCCACTCAAAGAACTCTACAAGGACGAGGTCCGCATGGTTGGGACCCGCCTCGGCCTCCCTGACAAAATGGTTCAGCGCCATCCTTTCCCCGGCCCCGGTTTGGCGGTTAGGTGTTTGTGCGCGGAACATGCTGAACCTCAAATAGATTTTCAAAATGCCATCGACGATTTCAGCGCAACACTCTTGCCAGTCAAATCTGTGGGTGTCCAAGGAGACGAACGAACTTACCGCCACCCTGTAGTACTTGAAGGTGAAAACGACTGGGAAGCTCTCCGCAACATTTCTCCAAAAATCACAAACAGCTTTAGCGAAATCAACCGCGTCCTCTTTGCAGTTGCCACTCAGGGCGGCCCAATAGAGTCCGTTGATGTGACTCCCAACTATCTCACCCCAGAGCGCATTGCCACCCTTCAGGAGGCAGATAAGCTTGTTATGGACGCACTCCCAGCGCTAGATCCGGAAGGTGAAGTTTGGCAGTTCCCAACAGTGCTCCTCCCAATTTCCATCAACAGCAAAGGCCAGGAATCAATCGTCCTCCGCCCAGTCAGCTCAACAGAAGCAATGACCGCCAATTTCACGGAGCTCCCGTGGGACGGCATCAAAGAGCTCGCGCAAAAACTCCTCCAGCTGGAAGGAATCTCAGCCGTCTTTTACGACATCACAAACAAGCCACCAGGGACTATTGAGTGGGAATAATTTCTGTCCAGGCAGACCTACCCCAACTTAATCAGCTCAACCTTCTCAATCTTTTCTCCCAAGAACACGGAGCCCATTTCGCGGAATTTGTCAGGGCAATCGCTTGTGAAAAATCGCCGCCCATTTTTGCCGTCGCTGCGCTCAAGCAAGCTTTCAATTTCAGTATGCCGTTTCAAATAGCTCTGCAGCTTATCCGCCACAATTGCGCCGGTGTTCAAAACCTTTGTCCCCTTCCCCATGATTTGCTCAATGTCCTTCTGTAAAATTGGATAATGCGTGCACGCTGGCACCAAAACTTCAGGGTTCCGTGATTTCACCTCGCGCAGATACGATTTCAAGATTCGCTTTGTTTCGCCCTTCTTAGCCCAACCTTCCTCAATCAGCGGCACAAGCAGCGGACATGCCTTTTGGAAAAGCTCGCAGTCTGTTAAACACTTGCGAATCTCCTCCTCGTAAACGCCACTTTCAACCGTTGCTGCAGTTCCAATTATCGCGATTCGTTTTATTCCATCAGTCTTTCCACTTTCACAAACTGACTCCGCAATCGGCACAACAACGCCCAAAATGTTTCGGTCCGTGACGCCTGGTTTTACAATCATTTCCTCCTGAAGCTCCCTGAGCGCATTAGTAGATGCTGAATTGCACGCCAAAATCACCAGCCGCGCACCCTGATCAAACAAAAATTGCACCCCCTGCCGCGTAAAGCGCGTAATATTCTCTTTTCCATGCCCGCCATACGGCGACCGAGCACTATCTCCCAGGTATAAATAGCTGTATTCCGGCAATTCCCGCAGCAATGCAGACAAAACCGTCAACCCGCCAAAACCTGAATCAAAAACGCCTATCATGATGTAAAATTAGTCTATACTTGCGCTACAACCGCGCCACCCTATAACCATTGCGATTTAACCTGAAAAATGGTATAATGTAAAGAAGTAATTTAGACGCGAAGTGAAACAGAGCGTCACCGAGCAGAGCAGTAGCGAAGCGAATGCTCCCTGTTCCCTCCCTCTACCCGAGGTCAAGGCGCCGAAGGCGCAACCTAAACCTGAACTATGGACTTCCAAGAAGCAATCCGAAAGGTAGAAGAACGCGGCGATTTCAATCGCTTCGCTGAAGTGAAGCCGATTTTCGAGCAGCGCCTGTCTGAACTCAAACCTGGTGATTACACCGAGGAAGGCCTTTGCCAATACTACCTTCTGGTTAGCTATCTTAAGGCCAATTTGGTACATGAAACTGAGGAATCGGTAGAGTTTTACGAAAAAATGGAACGCGCATTTCTCAAACAAGAAGAAGTTTACAAAAAAGAGCATAAAAAGTTCTCTTGGAGTGAAATCCAGGATTTCTTCCGATTGATGGAGCGTTGCTATGGTTCGCTTGAGTTCCTATATCTCAAGCACGACTTTAAAACGCGCCACCGCATGGCGTACGAACGGAAAATGCAATTCCGCAAGGATGCGGCTTTTTTCAACAGGGATCTTTGGAGCTGGATGGAATACAAGGCCCTTGAGGTCACATGTAATTACGGAACTAGCCTGATGCGTTGGGCCGTGACAACAGTAATATTCACAATTTTAATGGCCTGCGGATTTGCCATCATTGACCAGTTTGTAGACGAAGCAGCGCGCACAGTCGCCAGCAGCAGCCACATATTTGCCGAAGCCATAGACTACTTCTATTTCTCCATGATCACCCTCACGACGGTTGGTTTTGGTGACATTGCACCAATCAGCGTTGCAGCAAAAATGCTTGCCGTGGCAGAAGCCTTCTTCGGCTTCCTTATGCTTGGTATTTTTATTGGCTTGATTCAGCGGAAGCTATAAACCCTCAGCAAAAAAGAGCAACCACTCCGTCGCCCTTTTTTGAAAATGTCTATAAAGCCTTTGACTAGCCTTGCAGCAGAAGCCACAAAAGCGGTTGTAACGCCAAGAGCCCAAACAGTAAACCAATGTAGATGTTCTTGTTCAATCTTTCGCCTTTAATTTCTTGCTCAAGCATGTCGATTGCCTCAGTCTGCCTGCCCATTTTATTGCTCACAATTCCCTCTTGCTCACGAAGTGCTTCAGTTTGATCTTGGTAGTCCAAAAGTGGCACAGAATGTTTTAGCTGAGTCTCAATTTGTCCGAGTCTGTAATTAGAAGCCTCAAGCTTGTTGTGGTACTCGCGAATCTCTCTGCGTGAAAGGTCATAAAGTTCTTCAAAAACTTGCTCACGTGCATTCTCAGTCGTCAAAGCTTTGACTGTAGCTGTCTCTTCTTTGTTTTCAACAGCGCCAGTATCAGCGTCAATAATCGTCTTGTTCTTCGCAGTGCTGTCTACATGCCTATGCGCTCGCCCTTCAACTTTTGGTGAAGCACCGTGCATGTTTTGAAAGCGGGCAACTTGGAAAGCTTGCACGTCGTCTTCATTCAGCAAAATGTTACCGGCTTTTTTACGCGCAGCAATTTTCTTTGAGCGAATGTATCGATCAAGTGTGCGAGTGGAAATTTCCAAAATATCTGCCGCTTGTTTTCTTGTAACGGTAAATTTTGGGCTTTTTGTTGGCATGTGGAGTGGTTTAGATTGTATCTGAAGAAATTTTATCATTGCATGTCCACTTTGACTAGACCTTCTTCTTGCTAGTACACTCTGATTATGTTCAAGGAAATTTACAGATTGATTTTGTGGCTTACCCTAGCCATCGTGCTCGGAGCAGCCGTGCTATTTTGGTACCTTTTTGGTGTCCACATTCAGTCGCGAGAAGTCCCAGATCGCCTAGCTTTTTGGATGGAACATTCTTGGTCCACTGGCCTGAGCTCCGGTCAAAATGGTGATTACGCAACGCTTGCCCAGCAAGCCAGCACCTATGGGATCACCGATCTTTTTTTTCACGTGGGTCCAATTGAGGAGGACGGAAGCCTTGCCGATGACCTCGCAATTTTCACTCCTGGGCTCGAAGCAATCGGCACCACAAATTACGCTTGGGTTGGACAAGTCCGCAGCCAAATTGATTTGTCTAGTCAGACGGTTCGTCAAAAAATCATCGAATCAAGTGAGTGGTTAATTGACCAAGGTTTTGATGGCATCCATTTAAACATTGAGCCCGTGCGCCCGGATGACAATGACTTTATGCTGCTCCTCCAGGAACTCGACGACGCCTTCGCCACGGCCACAGCTGATGCCGCTGGCACGCCAAAAATTTCAATCACAATTGATGAATGGCAACCGCACTTTCTCAGCCAAATTCTGGCTTGGTACATGGACGAATCCATTGAAAGTTATTGGACAAAAAACCAAATCAAAGAGGCCGCTCTGTACGCCGACCAAATCGTAGTCATGACTTACGACACAAACTTTAACGAGCCGCATTTATATACTTGGTGGGTTGAACAGCAAACCATCGCACTCTCGCGCTTCATTGACGCCGCCGCCCCAGACAGCACAGAGCTTTTCATTGGCATCCCAAGCTACGATGAAGGCGCCAGCATCAACCCCATCGCTGAAAATCTTCAAAGTGGCCTTGCAGGATTCCTTATTGGGGTTCAGAATCTACGCAGCAAGCTAGGCAATATTTCCGGTGTCGCCATCTATCCGTACTGGGAAATGGACACCGCCGAATGGGCCGCACTCCAATCCTTTCAGCAAAACTGACTCACAAAATTAACCTGTAAAACCACCTCATGTCACTCAACTTCACAAACAATACCGATGTCCACATAGACAGCCCCCTATTCCAAACCTTGCTGGATCGCGCCGGCAACTTGGAAGCTAATTTGGAGGGCAAAGAAGTGGAATTGCTACTCACAAACAATGATGAAATCCGCGAGCTAAATAAAAAATACCGCAATAAAGACCAAGCAACGGACGTGCTCTCGTTCGCATTTGAGGATGCGCAGAGTGCTGATTCAGCGCAAGCGCCCAGCGAAATGCTTGGCCAAATTGCAATCTCAGTCGACCGAGCTACGCAGCAAGCGGAGGAAATTGGTCAGTCGCTGGAAGAGGAGCTCAAGTTCCTTTTCGTCCACGGTTTGCTGCATCTTCTCGGCTACGACCACGAGTCGCAGGAGAACGAAAAAGTCATGCTAGAACAAGCTTATGAAATCCTTGGACGCAAATAAATCGCGCCACGTGCCACACCAAACTGCCATGAAAAAACTTCTAATCATTCTCGCCATAGGCTTCATTGGATACGTGCTTTTCATACCCACAATTTACCAACAAAAGCAGGCCGAGCTTGAGGCTCTTGGGTTGAACGTGGACATCATGAGCTCTGACGCCAACAACAATCAGAATGACTAGCTTTAATTTAAGCTCCAGCCCAACCATATGAAATTCCTTTAGGGTTAGATCCATAATAGAATCTTCCAACAAGATTTTGGGCAACACCAACTTTTCTACTCAAATCTCTAGTGTATTGTTGCATAATCATCTTGATTTGTGGTTCTAGCGCACCAGCTTCTTCTAGTCTTTTACGTGCCTCCTCTAAAGCTAAATTCATTCCAACAGCCAGTATTTTTTGAATTTTACAAGGCGCTAAACCTCTCAAAGGAGCTGGATTGAAACGTCTATATCCAACCATCCCTTCAATCGCATTGGTGTAAGCATCTTTAAATGATGGATGCTCCTCTAGCATTGCTGCAAAACGAGCAACAACAACCGGCAAATGTGCCAGTTTTGCATCAAAAGGTGCAATACATTTTGGTGATTTTCCGCAAGTTGCAAATCTATTATCAGCTACCCACATTTCAACTTCTCCACGCTCATTGATTTGCGGGAACCAAGGGTAAAGAACGCAGTCTTCCGGTTTAACTCCAGGTTCTTTCCCAGCATTTTCATTCGGGCCACAGCCTGTGCAGTCATCAAGGCTGTTGGAGCACGATACATGCAACATACCCTCATACGTGACTCCGACTACTTCTAAATGACTCATATTCATGCCAGAAGCTTTAGCTTCTAGCCATTCTGCAAACGGCTTAACAATCAAATTTCCCTCAGATGTTGAAGGATGTACCTTGCAGCATTTGCCTCCACACTCACGGCAGTGAGGCACTTTTGCATCTATGCCAAACTTTGTATACATTGCAGCTTCTTCTGCAGGGCGCCTTTGATGTTTTGCTAAAATTTCATCAGGCAATGCAGGCTGTAGACCTTCTCTTTCAACAGGTTCTAATTGTTGCACCACCAATCTTGCATTTTCTAAGTCTGGACCACTAAAGTCACCATCTTGTGCCAAGAGCGACATTATTTTGTCCAACCTGTCTGGGCGCGTTTCAAGAGCCTTACATGCTGCCGAACAGGGAGGAGGTGTAAGTAAAGGCACTTGTAGTGCTTCAGCAGATAAGCCAGGGGATTGGTCCATAAGATGAAATTAAAACATATACTTTCCAAGTGCGCCAACCGTAACACAATGTTGACATATTGACAAGAGTATTTTTTCCCTTTACTATAAAGCCGTCTTTTATAAGCCACACATTATGAATGTTACAAACATTGTCCAGTTAGAAACTTTTCTAAAAGAACTTGGCCTTACAGAAAAAGAGGCAAAAATTTATCTGACTTTATTGCAACTGCAAGAGGCTTTGCCAAACTCTATCTCCAGAAGGTCTGGGGTGAAGAGACCAACTACTTATGTCATTCTCGAGCAGCTTAAAAAGAAGGGATTGGTCAGCTTCAGTAAAAGAAAAGACAGGACTTATTTTAGGCCAATTGACCCAAAATTTTTACTTAACGAGTATCAAAAAAAATGTCAGAAGCTCGAACATCTTTTGCCAGAGCTGAAAAGTTTAGGAAGAATTGATGCTGTTACCCCCCAAATGTCAGTTTTTGAAGGCAGGGAGGGGATTATTCAAATCATGGAGGACACGCTCACATCATCCACGGAACTTTGTTGCTGGTGTAATGGAGATCTGGCCCTCAAATCTCTTAATGATTATTATCCGGAATACCTCAAAAGAAAGGTTGAACGCGGCCTTTGGCTTCGTGGCGTGTTCACATATGACCAAGCATCTCTTCTCGACAAAAGGCGCGGGAAGCAGGAACTGCGAGAGGTTTATTTGATCCCCAAGGAACGCTACCCTTTCACTAACGAAATCAATATTTACGACGACAAAGTAGCTATTATTTCTCATGAAGATGAAACGGGTGTGATCATTCAGAATGAACACATTGCAAACACGCAACGCGCTATTTTCCAGCTGACTTTTGACTACGCAAAAATTCTTGAGCTATCTCTTCTGACAAATGAAGACAAAGCATACATTGCTGATGGCACAAGTGATGAAGAAGGGTCCGAACATTAATACCCCCAAACCATATCCCGCTTAGCGCCACCGTCCTTAACTTTCCGGAATTCCGTTAGGTTGTTCGTGCTGCTGTCATCCTCAAAGAACACTTCGTCAAAGTCAATTTGGTGTGTGTAACCGCCATCGCTATCTGCAACCCAAACGCCGTCTTCGTCGAATGAGTATGCAACCACGTCATGCCAAACATTTTCGCCATCAATATAATACGGCACAGCAACAATCATAGGCACGCCCCATGCGAGCTTCCTAAAAAAGAAATCCGCAGAGGCATTGTAGTTGAAAATCACATCCACGCTAAACGTCTCCGTAAAAGCCGCAAACTCATCTGCGCTCCACATCCAAGATCCATCCCAACCTATCGTCGACTTCAAATTCTCAATCCCAATGACCAAGTCACTGAGCCCGCCTTCAGTAAATTCGTAAGTCATCAAATTTATCATTGAAAAGCCATAGCAAGCATACGGATGGCCAGTCTGGCTTCTCGCCGGAAAATCAAAATCAGCAGGAATTGCCGCCTGAATCCCAGTGGCCAAAACTTCCTCATACGTCAGGTCCGCATCGTATTCCTCCGCCGTCACCGCGTCCCCGTCATCCGCCAAAAGCGCCCGATACAAGTACTCACTCATCTGTCCGCGGCTAATAATCTCGTGTGGCGAAAGCCATCCATTTACCTCAATCAACATCCCCGCCTCCTGCGCCGTCGCAACATATGGCGCAAACCAATCGCTCCTGCTTACATCTGAAAAATCCGTGCTCAGCGCCGCCGCCTCCGTGTCCCAATCCAGCACGCGCTCAATCACTGCCAGCGCCTCGGTCTTTGTAATATTCGCAGCCGGCCGGAACCTCCCGTCACCATAACCCTCCACCCAATCTTCCTCCGCCGAATAGCAAACGTAGCGCGCATACCATTCGTCCGCCACGTCATCAAAGCAGCTTTTAAATTCGTCCTCATCCGGATCCAAACCCATCCCCGCAACAATCATTTTCACGAATTCCGCCCGATTGATAAAACTCTCCGTCCTAAAAGTCCCATCGCTGTATCCCTCAATCACGTCCTCCCCGTACAGGTAGGAAAGCGCTTCATTTACCGGATGATTTTCAAAAACATCGTCAAAAGGGTGCGCCGCACTCGTAGCGCTTGCAGTAAATGTTCCAGCAGGAAAAAGCAAACATGCCGACACAACAATCGCGGCAAAAAGCAAGAAAATCCCCGGGGATTTTCCTGACAAAAACCTGAATCGTGTAGTCGAGCCGCCAAAAATTGTGGAAAACTTCATATGGATATGGGTGAAGAATGAATTCTATCGGCCAGTCTTAAGCCAGCCCTACCGATTATAAACTTCCGTCACAATGTGCCCCATGTACTCAGCATTCATTATCAAAGTTTCCTGCCCTTCCTCGTTCGCCCCCATTTCGTAAGAATGAGTCATGGACGAAACCGTGAAGCCAGGGCAATCACTTTGGACATAACTCATGGTCATTGTTTCAGGCGCGTTCTCTTCCACAATATTCACGGTGTAGTCTCCAGTTACCGTACACACTGAAGTCGAAGAAACAAAAGTCCCATCATCCAAAAACGTCAAAACAGCCGCACCAGTATTCATGTCCGCCCCGTCAGTGTAGGTTGCAACGCGATTCCAGTCAGCAAGGTAGTCCGCTACCTCAAGTTCCGCTTCGATATCCGCGTCGCCGTTATCCGCAGCACCGCCGCATCCTGAAAAAACAATTGTAAGAGCAAGTAGAAGAAGTGCAAATTTTTGCATGTGAGTCTGCATGTGGCGTGGGTTAAAATAAAATCAGCTAAAAAGCTTAGCCATTCTACCGCCAACGCGATCAATCGCAAAACGCGATTCGCTTGATTCCAGCAATTATTCTGAAGCAGGTAGATTCGCTAACTCAGCATCTTCGACCAGGGCATCATCTGCAGCTATCTCGCCATCGCTAGCAAACCAGCCACTAACAACATCAACAGGTCCATTGCCCGTATTCTTTCCGTATTGCATGCAAGCAGATCCAATTGCAGTTGCTGCAACTGTGGCAACAAGCCCACGCAAAGCCCAGCCTCTCAACACGCGACCTCTACTAGGATATGTTAAGCCTTCGTGGATACGAGTTATTGCTCTAGTGAATCTATCATGCTGTCTCTGTAAATTAGGGTCAGCATTGCTCTGAGCGCTTTCGTCACACATAGCTAGTATGTCGGCATACGGACCGGTAGTAGGATCGTCTTCACCAGTGACCCTAAGGATTGTCTGTTTAAGATGCTCTATACCTGCGAGATCATTAGCTGGACTGCCAGCCTCATTTATGGCTTTGAAGGCTGCCATAACATGTTCACGGACACCTGATATATGTTCTGCCTCCTCTAATGCAACTTGAATTTTAAGATTGCATCTAACAATTGGCGAACCATGGTCATGAGCTGCATCTCTAATTGTTGCAGGGACATCATCTTCTCCAGCAAAGGCTTCAAACGTTTGTCCATGTGCAACATCTCTTGATGCATCTTCTTCCAAAGGTTCGCGAACTTTTGGATCTGCAATTACCTCAAATGGAGATCTCGTGGTGTCTGCAACTCTGTCAAAGCGTCCTAACAAGTATGCTTTTATTGCTGCAGTAAGGCGATTAACACGTCTAGGCTCATCAGTAACTTCAGGCCCTTCAGTAGTGCCATCGGCCTCCGTACCCTCTGCACCAGTATCATCATCATTGAATAGGTAGGGGTCTACGTTTGTTTCTGCATCTGCCATAATTTTTATGTTAAAAGCTAATTCGCCGCTAACTCTAGCCGAAAACCGAAGTTTGTCAAACTTTTTCTACTCTACTTCTTGAGCCGGTGTTTGATCTTGGAAACATTGCTTAACTTGGTCGTATCTCCATTTAGCAGCGGCCAAGTGGGTAGATGGTCGGACTTACAGGACAAATCATTCACTTTGTTCATGATCTACTCCCGTCGTCACTCGGTCATGTGAAAGCAAGCTTCCCCACGACCCTCGTTCCTAGGTCGCATCGAACCTTTCAGGTTTCTCGTCCTGCGCCGCTACCGCGGCATAAAAACAAAAGCCCACCTGGCGGTGGACGTTTCTTTTTAAACAATGGTCGGGGTTACAGGACTCGAACCTGTGACCTCTCGCTCCCAAAGCGAGCGCGCTAGCCAACTGCGCTAAACCCCGATATCTCAAAGCAGACGGAGTATAAGAAAAATCCAGCATAAGGTCAATTGATTTAACTCAAATCCTCATTTCCTTTAAGTCCTGTGATCCTATAACTAGGGTGATCTCGGTCGCCAGGGTTTATATTTTCTAGTTCAAAATGAGCTGCAACACCTGCATTAAAATCATCAACATATTTCCCCCAGTGAGATACCTCCTTTGGGTGTGGGTTTGCTACTGTCTTGTAAGTACTTGCAACAAGCAAACCATCTTCACCCTCTTGAGCTCTTTGCAAAGTCACACGATACTCGTTTTTGCCACCTTTTTTCTTGTCATAAAGTTCATGATAAGTATGCGCCCTATCTTCCAAATTCGCTGATACCAATCTCTTCATGCCTTCAAAAAACTCTGCATCCAAGTGGCGCAAACCATTTTTAACTAAAAATTCTGCATAAGTCCCAGGGGTTTCCCTTTCTTCACGACCTGCCTTTACCCTTACTGATCCCGTGGAGACTCTGCCTTTAGGAGGCAGGCTTTTTTTGACCCCAATATCAAAAGACGTTCCATTGAAAATCAAAAGACGTTCATTGTTTGCATCCTTCCACGTATGGCCGTATGTCGAATCAGCCTGCCAGGTGTATGCAATTTCCTTGCCGTCAACCTCTTTGCGAAGCTCATATGCCCCAATATTTTCAAGTGGGATTGCAGCTTCCGGCCCCCCCACAACATCATGAATACGTGAATCACGCACATCTGCCCTATCCATACCACGCATGACAATGCGCTCCATATTACCAGATAAAATCTCCTTTGTGAAGAAGTCATTATAGTCAATTGGTCCAAGTCTTTCATCCGCGCCACTGTTAGACCCAACCGCAGCTGCAGACGCATCATCCACAGGTTCATTTGCCTCTCGGATTCTTTCATTGAAGCTTTTGCGTGGAGCCGCTGCAACTACTTCCGGTTCAGCTTCTGGTATTGGAGTTGGCTCGGCAAGCTTTACAGATTCAACAGCTACCGTAGGGGTGTGCAAGTAATCAAGCAGGCCTATTAAACTCTTTTTATTCTCTTGACCTTCTGCCTCCACAAAATCCAAAGCTTCAATTGACGAAGAGGTTTCCTCCCCATTTGTGTCTATTTGTTTGAAAAGGATTCTACCTGTATTCATTGCAAAATAAGACCGGCCCTCTGATTGAGGAAGTGCTTCAGTAAACTGAATTGCTTTTTGCACAGAAGCAGCATCTTCCAACGCAGCTCTCACATTTGGATAAGCAACAGTGTATCCAGCGCCAGTCATTGTCCAGCCATCAGTTCCTTTCTCCACCTTAAAGCTAACATCTGAACCTGGCATGGCAGGGAGGCTAATATGTATTTCCTCACGCTCAACTGACATACTAGTATATTTCACACCTTCCTTTTTAAATACCGCCGAAACTCCCTGGGCGTAAGCCCGTGGGATGGCGAGTCTCCTGCATCTTCTTCGTGTTAAGATAGAAGCATGAAGAAAGAATTAAGGAGGTCATCACATTCAGTATATATTTGTG
>Ga0208904_1000786_pt1 | contig 24015 bp, 29 predicted proteins | sample AntAceMetag02UKB_FD_184774 | JGI IMG/M metagenome (GOLD analysis project Ga0208904, IMG submission 184774) | Saline lake microbial communities from Ace Lake, Antarctica - Antarctic Ace Lake Metagenome 02UKB (SPAdes) (version 2) | ecosystem: Environmental > Aquatic > Non-marine Saline and...
ACTTGGATTTATTGCTATTGCTATTTTAACTATTGTTGGAGTAGTAATAATTAATGAAGGTCAGCGCAATATTCCTGTTTCTTATGCTAAACAAATTAGAGGGAATAGGTCATATGGTGGCACAACTTCACATTTGCCAATTAGAGTAAATATGGCTGGAGTAATGCCAATCATTTTTGCAATTTCAGTTGTATTATTTCCGCCAATGATTGCTCAGTTTTTTGTTCACGCTAAGACTACCTTTATTGCCACATCAGCCGAGTGGGTGATTACTATGTTTAATAATCAATTAATTTACGGTGTAATATATTTTATTTTAGTTTTTGGCTTTACTTATTTTTATACTGAAGTTATTTTTCATCCAGATCGTATGGCAGAAAATTTACAAAAACAAGGCGCATTTATTCCAGGAATTAGACCAGGGAAGCATACTGAAGATTATTTAGGAAAAACTACTTACAAGATTATTTTTGTTGGTGCTTTATTTTTAGCAAGTATTGCAATTTTGCCTTTAATTATGAGATATTTTACTGGTATGCAATCATTAGCGATAGGGGGAACTAGTTTACTAATTGTAGTTTCAGTAGTTATTGAAACAGTAAAGCAAATTGAATCTCAACTTTCCATGAGGGAATACGAAGGGTACTAAATTACATTTGACATTTAACACCTGACTCTTAACATTTGATTTTGAATATTATTATTTCAATAAAGAGACTGCTTGCAGTGTCGAATGACACTGTGGATAACTTTTTGTCATCTTAAATAAAAAGTGTTATAATATATACAATGATGATTTAATCATTATTATTACAGTAGTAAAATTATCATCATTAGGAAAAACAGCTAACTCCGTCTTACTAGGCGGAGTTAGTTTTTTTAAATTTATAATTTGGAATTTATACTAAATATGTTATGCTTAGATTAACTATAAATAGTGGCGTATACAGCATTCATATAGTTAGATTGGTTTTAAAATTATTAGATTATATAAAAAATTATTGTTTCATTGTTAAATTGTTAAATTGTTTGCAACCTTACTTAAAATCGTTGCGAACAATTTAACAATTTAACAATTTATACCTATGTTAACTTACATTCTTTTTATTTTGGGTTTTATGCTATTAATTAAGGGGGCTGATTATTTAGTGGAAGGTGCTTCTTCGGTCGGAAAAAGGTTAGGACTATCCCCTCTTTTTATTGGTTTAACTATTGTTGCTTTTGGTACTAGTGCACCAGAATTATTTGTTAATATTATGGCTAGTCTACAAGGAAGTGATGGTATTGCGGTTGGTAATATTTTAGGAAGTAATATTTCTAATATTTTATTAATTTTAGGAACATCAGCTCTAATATATCCTTTAGCTGTAAAAACAAATACTGTCTTTAAAGAAATTCCTTTAAGTTTATTAGCAATTATTGTTTTAGGGATTTTAGTTAATGATCAATTAATTAATGGTAATAATTTTAATGTTTTAAGTAGGGCAGATGGATTAATTTTAATTTCTTTTTTTATTATATTTTTATATTATACAGTAGGAATTATGAGGGATGTGGAAGCTCAGGAAATGCCAATAAAGCAATATAATAAAATGAAATCTTGGATAATGATTTTGGTAGGATCGATTGGTTTAGTAATAGGTGGTAAATGGATTGTAGATGGTGGTATTCTTATTGCTCAAAATTTTGGATTAAGCGAAGCATTGGTTGGTTTAACAATAATTGCTATTGGTACTTCCCTGCCAGAATTAGCAACTTCAGCAGTGGCCGCTTATAAACAAAAAACAGACATTGCGATTGGTAATGTAGTTGGTTCTAATATGTTTAATATTTTTTGGGTATTAGGTTTAAGTTCAATTATTCGGCCAATTAGTTTTTCACCTTCTTTAAATTTTGATATTTTAATAGTGATGATAGTTACTATAATATTATTAGTAAGTTTATATATTGGTAAAAGAAATGTATTACAAAGATGGGAAGGATATGTTTTTATTATTTTATATTTAGTTTATATTTCATTTTTAGTATTTAGAGGATAATAATATGGGTTTATATTCATTTTTAAAAAATACTGCTACTACTAAGCATAAAGAACGTAAGATGAGCGCAGAAATTCCTAAGCACGCTGATTCAAATTTTCAATTTAAACGAACAGAATTTGAAAAGTTTGTTAAAGATATGCGAACAACAGACCGTCAGCAGATGGAAGATCTTTTTGGCAAAGATAAATTTAAAAAGTATTTTCAACATGGTGGTAAAAGTTGGCGGGAAATAAAACAAGATTTAAAAAAAGCTGGTAGTAAATATGATCAGATACGTAAAGATACAGAAAAAGAAATTATTAAACAAGTGACTCCAGATAAAGGTAAACGACGTCAAATTATTATTCAAAGAGCACTTGATCCTAATTATTATGACAAAAAAAATGACAATGGCAATAAAGCGGTTAGTGTTGAAGCGATTGGACAAAAAGGAGCAAAACGTTTAAAGTTAGGGAAAGTTGAACGACCAAGAAATTTTGCCTCTGATTTATCAGGTGATGTTAAGGTAGGTATCGGAGAGACAATGAAGAGTCAAGGTCCAAACGTTAGTACTAAAACACCTCGTGTTCAATTAAAATCGTAAAATAAAAACATGAATAAAAATACAATTATATTACTTGGTCCGCAAGGATCTGGTAAAGGCACTCAGGCAAAAATTTTAGCTCAAAAATTAAATATTCCACATATTTCAACTGGAGATTTATTTCGTTTAGCAATTGATAGTGAAACAGAAATGGGCAAACAGGTAAAAGAAGCAATTAATAGTGGTCAATTAGCGCCAGATGATTTAACTTTTAAAATTTTAAAAGAAAGATTAATAAATGGTGATTGTGCTAATGGTTATATTTTAGATGGATATCCTCGCACAGTTAATCAAGCAGAGTTATTAGATGAGCTTGTTGAAGTAAATAAAGTTATTGAAATTTATATTTCCAAGGAAGAATCAATTAAAAGATTAACTAATAGAAGAATGGATCCTAAAACAGGAAAAATTTACAATTTATACACTGCGCCAAAACCAACCCCTGATATTGCTTCAAGTTTAATTCAACGCGATGATGACAAAGAGGAAGCAATAAAAAAAAGATTAGAAAGTTATTATACTCAAACAGAACCGTTAATTGAATTTTATAAAAACAAATTAATTAAAATAGATGGAAAGAATAGTATTGAAAAAATAGCGGAAAATATTACCAAAATTTTAAATATGTAATTTAGCGCAAATATTTTAAATTACATGCAAATATACACTAAATAAATTTGTAGCATTCGTATGTTTGCAAGTACATATTAATCCGTACAAAGTATTTGCATTATAGGGTTTGACGTCATATTAAATCCGTATAATTAAACTTGAACCATGATTAAATTAAAATCCACAGAAGAAATTAAAATTTTACGAGAAGGAGGGGAGATTTTAGCAGGAATTTTAGATCAATTATCTAAAATGGTTGAACCAGGATTAAATACTGTTGAACTAGAACAAAAAGCAGTTAGTTTAATTAAGGAGGCTGGAGGACAGCCTTCTTTTAAAGGTTATAAAACTAAATATGATAAAAAGCCATTCCCAACAGCGCTTTGTCTTTCTATTAATGAAGAAGTGGTGCATGCTACTCCAGTGCCTGGTAAATTTTTAAAAAATGGTGATGTTGTTAGTTTAGACATAGGAATGAAATATAAAAAATTATATACAGATACTGCTGTTACTTTGCCAGTAGGGGAAGTTGACGAAGAAGTACAAAAATTAATAGACGTAACCAAACAATGTTTACAATTAGCTATTGCTCAAATTAAGCCAGGAAATAAGTTGATTGATATTGCGCGAGCTATTCAAATAAATGCTGAAACAAATGGTTTTGGTGTAGTACAAGAATTAGTGGGACATGGAGTGGGCTATGGAGTCCATGAAGAGCCACAAGTACCTAATTTCGACAGTGGGGAAGATAATGTAATGAATTTAGAACTAAAACCAGGACTAGTTATTGCTATTGAGCCAATGTTAACCATGGGAGATTGGCATGTAAAAACTGGTAAGGATGGCTTTAGTATTTTAACTAAGGATGGTAGTTTATCTGCTCATTTTGAGCATACTGTAGTAGTGACAGAGGAAGGAAATATTGTTATCACTTCTTTAGAAAAATAAATTTAAAAATTCTAAACCCTAAATCCAAAATAATATCAAAATTCAAATGAATAAATTTTCAAAACATCTATATTAGTTTAGTTACCGCGTCCGCCTGTCGTATATAGTACTGACGGCAACAGCGGTTAGGCGGGTTTGAATTTTAATATTTGAATTTATTTTGAGTTTTGTGCTTAGGGTTTTAAGTTTTAATATTATGATTAAAAAATATTTAGGCGTTGATTACGGCACTAAAAGAATAGGACTATCAATTGGCGACAGCGAAACTAAAACTGCGGTTGTTTTTGGTACAGTAAATAGTATTAAAGATTTAATTAAGGTAATTAAAAAAGAAGAAATTAATTATGTCATACTAGGCAAGCCGTATTCAGTAGCTAATTTTGAACATAAGTTACCAGAAAATTTTAAAAAATTTGTTAATGAATTAAAAAAAGAATTACCAAAAAAAGTGACATTAGATTTTGAAGATGAGCGACTTTCTTCAAAGTATGCTGATTCATTAGCTGGTGATAAAAAGACTAAAGCAAGTAGGGATGAAATTGCAGCCATAACAATTTTGCAAAGTTATTTTGATAAAAATTAATGGAAGTAAGCCAAAAATCAAAAGCAATTATTTTAAAGCGGGAGGCGTTTTTAGAAAACAACTCGCGCGTTTTTATTTATTCCCAAAATTTTGGGAAATTGGATTTAGTTGCTCGTGGTACACAAAAAATTTCTTCCAAACTTGCTGGACATATTGAACCTTTAAATTTATGTGAGATCATGATTATTAAAGGCAAGCAATATAATTATTTAGGTAGCGCTTTGTGTGAAAATAGTTTTTTAAATATAAAAAAAGATTATGCCAAAAGTTTAATTACTGGAGAAATTATAAAAACGGTTGATGAGGTAATTAAAGAAAAAGAAAAAGATGAACAGATTTTTTTAATGCTGAAAAAATTTTTGGAAATTTTAAATAATAATGAAATTAATGATATTCAATTAATTTTGTTAAAAAGTACTTTTATTTTAAAATTAATTTCTTTGCTTGGTTATCAACCGAATTTAGATGATTTTAGAATTAACAATATTAAAGTTTCAGAAAATGTAATTAATATTATGAAAATTGTTTTAACTAAAAAATTTGAGGAGATTTTAAAACTGGATTTTGAAGATAATTCAATTAAAGAATTTGAAAATATAATTAATAAATATAAATTGTATATATTTGACTAATTTTGGTATTTTGTCTATACTAAAGAGTAGAATTTAAATAAAATTTATGTATAATACTCAAATATTAACTAAAAATAAAATAAACAGCATATTACAGGAAGTAAAAATTTTGCGTTCTGCTGTTATTGGCTGGATTGGAAAAGATCCAGAAGGCGATTATAATCCAGATTTTGTTAAAAAAGTGCTAAAAGCTAGTAAAGAATGCCCAGCTTATAAGTTTAAAGATAAGAAATCATTTTTACAAATATTAAAAGATTAGGTATGATTTCCGTAGTGTTTGAAAAGGATTTTGTAAAGTTAGCTAAAAAATTGCCAAAAGAGACACAAAATAAATTATCAGATTTATTGTCAGTTTTAACTAAAAATCCTTATTTTAGCGCATTACATACCAAGCCGTTATCTGGAGCATTAGCAGGTTTTTATTCTTTTAGAATAACTAGAGAGTGGAGAGTTATATTTCGATTTAATAGTATTGAAGAAATTCAACTTATTTTAGTCGGACATAGAAAAGATATATATAATAAGTTAAAGAAAAAAATATAATAAAATTTTAAAGCCATTATCCTGTCATCCGACAGGACAAGGACCTTAGCAGACACTAGGGAACGGCGCAGGAAGAAAGCTTTTTAAGCAAGTAGAACCTGACGGGTAAGCCCGTAACAGCTGTAAATGAGAGTCCTAATTTTAGGAAACTAAGGTGGCACCACGGAGAAATTCGTCCTTAGATATTACAACTTTTGTGATATTTGAGGACGGATTTTTATTTTTTAATAAATGAAATTAGAGGAAATTTGCTTCGCGAAACTAAGAAACTAGGAAACTAATAGTTTCAATTAGTTTCGCGCGAAGCGCAAGTTTCTCAGTTTTTATTTTTTTATGTTACGTACAAATACTTGCGGTGAATTAACCGCTAAACAAGCAGGAGAAAAAATAACATTAGCTGGCTGGGTACATCGCCGACGTGATCACGGTGGATTAATTTTTATTGATTTGCGTGATCGCTATGGCATTACTCAATTAACTTTTGATTCGGGTAAAATAAAAGAAGCGGATAAATTGCGCAGTGAGTGGGTGGTCCAAGTGGTTGGTAAAGTTGTGAAACGACCAAAAGAAATGATTAATAAAAAATTACCAACTGGTGAAATTGAAATTGAAGCAGAAGAATTAGTGATTTTAAATCAGTCTAAAACTCCCCCGTTTGAAATTGATGAAGAAAAGGATATTGATGTAAATGAAAACTTAAGATTAAAATACCGCTTTATTGATTTACGACGTCCAAAATTACAAGAAATGTTAAAAGTGCGTGATGAAGTTATTAGACATATTCGTGCTTATTTTCATAAGCATGATTTTCGTGAAGTGCAGACTCCAATTTTAGCTAGCTCTTCACCAGAAGGGGCGCGTGATTGGTTAGTGCCATCTCGTTTATATCCGGGAAAATTTTATGCTTTACCACAAGCGCCACAACAGTTTAAACAATTATTAATGGTGGCTGGAGTTGATCGGTATTTTCAAATTGCTCCTTGTTTTCGCGATGAAGATCCGCGCATGGATCGTCACTACGGTGAATTTTACCAATTAGATATGGAAATGAGTTTTGTAGAACAAGATGATATTTTTAAAATCATGGAACCGATCATGATTGAGTTGACTGAAAAGTTTAGCCCAAAGAAAGTTATTAACTTAGAAAAGGGAAGATTTAGACAGATACCTTGGAAAGAATCAATGGAAAAGTATGGATCTGATAAACCAGATTTAAGGTTTGATTTTGCTATAACGCCAATTACTGACATTGTTAAAAATTGCGGTTTTAGTGTTTTTACAGACACAATTAAAAATGATGGTGTAGTCCATGCTTTAAAAGTTGACGGTGGCGCAAAGTTTTCTCGTAAAGAAATTGATGAGTTAACTGAAGCTGCTAAAATTTTTGGTGCTAAAGGATTGGCTTACATTATTATGGATAAAGAACCAAAATCACCGATTTTAAAGTTTTTAAAACCAGCTGAAGTAGAGGCTATTATTAAGGCAGTTGATGCTAAAGAAGGTGATATTATATTTTTTGGTGCTGATAAGTGGAGAGTGGCTTGTGAGAGCTTAGGTGCGGTACGAGATGAGTGTGGTAAACGTTTAGGGCTAAAAGACCCTAAAAAAGCTACTTGGGCTTGGATTACAGATTTTCCAATGTATGACTATTCAGAAATTGAAGAAGGCAGAATTGACTTTGGTCATAATCCTTTTTCTATGCCTCAAGGTGGTTTAGAGGCACTAGAAACAAAAGATCCTTTAGATATTTTAGCTTATCAATATGACTTAACTTTAAACGGATTTGAATTGACTAGTGGAGCTATTAGAAATCATGATCCAAAGATTATGTACAAAGCCTTTGAAGTTGCTGGCTATAGCAAAGAAGATGTGGATGCAAAATTTGGCCACATGATTCGTGCTTTTGAATACGGCGCTCCACCTCATGGTGGTAATGCTCCTGGTATTGATCGTTTACTAATGGTATTAAACGAATGGGATTCTATTCGTGACATTTACGCTTTTCCAAAGGACGGACAGGGTAGGGATGTAATGCTTGACGCACCATCAGAAGTTAATGAAGCGCAGTTGAAAGAGTTGCATATTAAGATTAAAAAAGATTAATTTTATTTAATATTAGCAAAAAATTGTTTTTTTTATTTGACAATATATAATAATGTGTTACAATTATACACAGGTATCAAGTTATGACTGCATTAGTCGAATCTTGATTGTAGGTGGGTTTGATCAACCCTACCTCCGAAATATTTTATTTCGGTTCATATTATTACCTATAATCATCAAAGCCTCCGTTTTCACGGAGGTTTTTGATTTGCGTTTAGCCACTTTATATTATAAAATATTAGTTAGTGGGCGTGTTATGAGGTGTAGTCACAACTTGATACCTTGTGATCTCGGGTTCGATTCCCGACACGTCCACAACAGGAACAGAAGTTTTTAGCTTCTGTTTTTGTTTTGAATAATTATGCTATAATGTTTATATAATTTTTAATTTAAACATATGGATTCTCAAAATTCAAATTCAGCAAAATTTACATTTTTGTATTTACTTTCGCTAGTGTCATTGGGATTTTTTGCATTTTTTGCTGGCATAATAGTATTTCAAGTTATTAATAAAAATATTGTTGATGTTGTAGAAAGTTTTAGCATGCGTTATGATGTTACTTTATTACGTTATGCAATTGCAGCAATAATTGTCTCAGCTCCAGTTTATTTAATTACTGCTCGGCAAATTAACAAAAATTTATTCACGGGCACGCTAGACAAAAATTCTGCTATTCGCAAATGGCTTACTTACTTTATTATTTTAGTAACAGCTTTAATAATGGGCGGATGGGCAATTGGCACAATCTTTAATTTTTTAAACGGTGAGTTGACTTTAAAGTTTATTTTAAAAGCGCTAACTGTTTTAGTAATTTCAGGAATGATATTTTATTATTATTTGCGTGATATTAAACGAGAAAAAATTAAGGATACAAAAGATAAAGTTAATCAAATTTTTTTATATGTAACAATTGCTTTAACAGTATTAATTTTCATTGGCGGAATTTTATTTGTAGAATCACCAATGGAAGCGCGCAGAAAGCGTTTTGATAATGAAATTGTAAATCGTTTAAGTGGGGTAGAGAGTGCCATTCAGCAATATTATAGTGAAGAAAATAAAATGCCAAAAGATTTAGTAATTATAAAAGATGAGATTGATTATATAAATGAAAAAGATTTAGTAAATCCAATTACTAAGCAAGAGTTTGTTTATAATATTATAGATAAAAAGAATTATGAAATATGTACTGATTGGCAAAGTTCAAATATAGATAGCACGGATAATCGTTACGAATATTTAAATGGAAAATGGCAACATGAGGCTGGTTATCAATGTGTTAAGAAAAAAGCTTTTGATGAAAAAGAAGGAATGTTAATGCCAAAAAGACTTCAATAAGATAAAATAAAAAAGATCTTTTAATCACTTAAAGGTCTTTTTTTATTGAAATAATAAAATTAAAAAAGGGCGAACTCATTTTTTGTTTCATGAGTTGCCCTTTTGTGTTTCCGTGACGGGAATTGGATCACTTCACCTAAAGAATCGGCACCTTAGGTGGTGATTCTGTCGCTTATCCCGTAGATCGATGTCCCATCGCTGTTCGTGGACGGCGTGACGTGAGACATGGAAGCGCTTTCGGCCGCTGATCCGTTTGTAGTTGCGGAGACCGAGCTCGGACTACCGCGAGATCGGTCCGTTTGTTTTGTGTACATGATTTGTTCTCCCAGTTTTCATCTTGCGGTTTTCTGGCCACGATTGTCTGGGGCGAGACTACACCTTTGTTGGTCATCATACTATTAATTACATAGTACTATACTGTTTTTTAGACAGCGCTGACCACGGAACTATCGGATCTCATTTGCATTTTTCATACCTCGATACTAAGTTTTTATTAACAGGATTCAATTTCTTGCGAAAAGATCATAAACCCTGTTTAAAAACCGTGTCGTTTTCGGAGCCGCATCACCGTGTGAGACTTGAGAGCGAAAAGCTGAAACTGGGGGAACCACGTGTAGTCATAATTTTTCTCCTGTGGAAAAAAATTGCGGGGGCTACAGTGAAATGCTGAATAGAAATAGAAGAAGTTAAAGATTGAAAACAGCAAGACTTAAAAGCAAGATTTGAATTTTTTCAGGCGTCCTGATCTTTTAGATAGGATCTGTCCCTGCCCCTGCTTTTTTGCTGATATTTATCCTGTTGGCTTCTATTTTCTATTCTCGAAAAATCATCTTACCTGTCTTATACTAACTCAGCCCTCGTGTGTCTAATCATTTTCACCTCCATTGACCATGTGACCATGCAATACATATAACGTATCGCCCAGATATTAAAAGTACGATTTATCTTTTCCATCTGATATTATTGTACCTTTTCTCCCATGATTGTCAATATTTTTTAATTCCTCCTCCTCTTCTTGTTTACCTGTATCTGGCACTATTGGAATAGTAGCCAAGGGAAAGGCAGGTAAAGGATTTTCTTTTTCTGGAGCTTGTGGTGGTGGATTTTCATCCTTATTATTAGATGAAATTTTTGTTTCGTCTGCACTTACTACCTCTGGAATGATAATCAAAATTACTAAGGCCGAAAGTATAATGATGGTCCAAATTAATATTCTTTTTTTCATTTTATTTCCTCCCAGTTTATTTTAAAAAGCGATACATTAATACTGATATTATCATAATGGCTTATTTATGTCAATGGTTTTGCCTCAGAGTGGTAATTGAGGTATAATATATATACACATAACGCGTAACCCATAACGCGTAACATACTATTATTTAGCGTTATGTGTTTTATGTTGTGCGCTATGAGATAAAAATATGTCAAAATCTAAACGTAAATTACCTAAAAAAGTCATTTCTTATTTAGAAAAGGCTGGTGTGCCACATGATATTATTGAGCACAAAACTGTCTATACTGCTTATGACGCAGCTATGACTATGGGTAAAAAAATTGAAGAGATTGCTAAATCTTTAGTTATAAAAGCAGATAAGGATTATTTTTTAGTATTATTACCAGCTAATAAGAATTTAGATTTAGAAAAAGTGAAAAAAAATATTTCTAAATTAAAACAGAAAAATATTAAAGTAGTAAAAATTCCTGGAGAAAAAGTAGTTCAAAATGCTTTAAAGCTAAAAAATGAAACTGTTAGTGCCTTTGGAAATATGCATAAATTGCCGATAATAATGGACAAGGCTTTGTCTAAAGCTAAAAAAGCAGTATTTAGTTCTGGTGGAGTTAATCATTCAGTGGAGATGAAAGTGAAAGATTTTTTGAATTTAGAAGAAGTGAGCGAAGGAGCGGTTAGCGTGGCAAAGAAGATTAAGAAGCAGGTAAAGAAGAAGGTTGTAAAGAAGAAAGTTGTTAAAAAAAGTAAAAAGTAACTTTTTGTCATTTCGACGAAGCTAAATTTGAACAAGCCCCATAGGGGTGAAGTGAAAATTTAGGTGAGGAGAAATCTATAATAGTTGTATCAGAGCACTATTGTAACTATTATAGATTTCTCCTCATCCCGCTTCATCCACGACTTCGTCGTGAACTACGCGGAATTCGTCGAAATGACAATAGGAGAGGTTATGCAAATACGAACGGAAAAATTTGAAGGTCCGCTAGATTTATTGCTATCGATGATTGAAGATGAAAAGTTGGATATTACAGAAATTAGTTTAGCTCACGTGGCGGATCAATATATTGAGCATGTAGAAAATAATAAAAATATTGACCCAGAAGAAGTGGCCAATTTTTTGGTAATTGCAGCTAAATTATTATTAATAAAATCAAAAACATTATTACCTTATTTAATCAAAGATGAAGAGGAAGAAGAGTTGATAGACTTTACTAATCAATTACGAATTTACAAAGATTTTTTAGATGCCACCAAAAAGGTGGAAGATATTTTAGAACAAAAAAATATAATGAAGGGGCGGGGAGTCATGATTACAAATACTCAGGAAAAAATGTTTTATCCGCCACCAAATATTTCGCTAGGAGTCTTGCAAGCTACAATTTCAGAAATTATTGAGCGATTAAAGCCACAGGAGGTATTAGCTGAAGATACAATAATTAAATCAATTAATATTGAAGAAAAAATAGCTTTAATTAAAAATAGTTTGAAAAAATTAAATAAAATTAATTTTAGCTCTCTTTTAGAAAAAGGAAATACTAAAATAGATGTGATTATAAATTTTATGGCAGTTTTAGAATTAATGAAAAAGAAAGATATTTTAGCAGATCAGAAAATTTTGTTTGGTAATATTGAAATTCAAAGATTGTGATACTAATCTGCTAATAAACACTAATCCACAAATTGCGAATAGATATTTGTAGTATTAGTGATTAGTAGATTAGCATTTATTCGTAAATTAGCATCGCATATATGGAATTAAAACAACAAATTGAATCAATACTTTTTATCGCTGGTAAACCATTGGCTTTTAAAAAAATAGCTACCGTCATTAGCCAGGGAGTTAAAATGGAAGATATAAAACAAGCAACAGTGGAATTAATTAATGATTATAAGAAGCAAGGTAGAGGAATTCAAATTATTCAAACAGATGATAAATTGCAAATGGTAACTCATGGTGAATTAAGTGAGTTAGCACAAAAATTTACCAAGGAAGAATTAACCAGCGAGCTAACAAAACCTTCAATTGAAACTTTAACTATTATTGCTTATCGAGGACCTATTTCTAAAATTGAATTAGAGCGTATCCGTGGCATTAATTGTTCGCTAATATTACGCAATTTAATGTTGCGTGGTTTAGTGGAAGAACAAAAAGATAATAAAAAGAGAGAAAATTATTACAGCATTACCACTGATTTTTTACGACATCTTGGCGTAAGTAGTGTTAAAGATTTGCCTGACTATGATAAATTGCATAATAATGAAGATATTGAAAAATTTTTAAAAGGAGAAAGTTAATATGATTATAATAACTAGCATTGTTACCACAATAATTTTATTTTTTCTAAACATAAATCCGATTACTATTATTCAGGATAATTTTTTTATTGATCAAACTCAAGCCTCTGGAAAAGTTTTAGGCATAGTAGAAGAGAATGTAAGTTTAACAGAAAATAATTTAGCCACAGAAATTTTAAAACAACAAGCGGTTTTTTTACCAGTTGTTAAAGAAAAAAATTTAACACCAGTTATGAAAGATATTCATATGACTGAGCCAGAAATTTTTGCTGATTCTGCCACAGTATTTGATTTAACCAGTAGAACAGTTTTATACGAAAAGAATGCAGAAGATGTTGCTTCAATTGCCAGTATTACTAAATTAATAACAGCGCTAGTGGTATTAGATTTAGAACCAGACTTAAAACAAGAATATACTTTAACTGAAAATGATCGCCGAGAAGGAGGACGGATATTTTTATTTTTAGGTGATACTGTTACTATTGATGATTTATTTAATATTAGTTTAGTTGGTTCTGGTAATACAGCTACGGTAGCTTTAGTGCATGCTTTAGGATTTAATGAGCAGGAATTTGTTATTAAAATGAATGAAAAAGCCAGAGAGCTAGGATTATTAAATACAAAATTTGTTGATCCAATCGGTTTAAGTTTTAATAATGTTTCTACTGCCTACGAAGTAGTTGAAATTATAAAGACCGCTTTAGAACAAGAAAAAATTAAAATCACAGTTACAAAATCAAATTATATTTTAAAAACTAAGCAAGGAAAAATTAAAAGGATTGAAAGCACTGATCAATTATTAAATCAAAAAAATGATTATCAAATTATTGGTGGAAAAACTGGCTACTTAGTTAGCGCAGGATTTTGTTTTGCTGGACAATTTAAACAAAATGGTCATGAAATAATATCAGTTGTATTGGGTAGTAATGGAGTGGAGCAACGTTTTGTTGATACTCATAATTTAGTTAGTTGGGCATTTGATAATTATCTTTGGCCCTAACGTTATACTAATCTACGAATAATATACTAATCCGCTAATCACTAATACTACGAATACATATTAGCAATTCGTAGATTAGTGTTTATTAGTAGATTAGCATAACACTTAAACATGAATTATTTAGAATTATTTAAAGGCATTCCGCCAGAAATTGCTACTTTATTAACTGCTATGATTCCAATAGCAGAAAATAGAATAGCTATCCCTGTGGCTTTAGGAGTTTATAAAATGTCTGTTTGGCAGGCTATTTTTTGGGCAAGTATTGGCGATGTTATTGCTACAATTTTTATTGTATATAGTCTTGATAGGATATACTCCTTTATGAGCAACAGAGCTAATTTTATTGATAAAACTTTTGATTGGTTTTTTAGTAGAGCAGAACGAAAATTTGCTAAGAAATATGAAAAATGGGGCGAAATAGCTTTATTATTATTTGTAGCAGTTCCTTTACCAATTACTGGTGCCTGGACTGGAAGTATAGCTTCTTTTATTTTTGGTATTAAGCCATGGCGCGCTTTGCTATTTATTAGCTTAGGCGTTATAATATCGTCATGTATAGTGGCATTAGCTAGTCTAGGATTTATTAATTTTTTATAAATATATGTCTAAAATTATAATTGCTAATTGGAAGATGAAATTAAATATTAATGAGAGTTTAGAATTAGCTAAAAGTTATATCAGTGAAATAAAAACTGAAGACAAGGAGGTAGTAATTTGTCCTTCTGAAATTGTTTTATCTCAAATTAAAGACATTATCAAAGATTCATCAATTAAGTTAGGAGCGCAAAATGTTTTTTGGGAAGAGTTAGGCTCATATACTGGAGAAATTTCAGCTAATATTTTAGAAGAAGTTGGATGTAGCTATACAATCATTGGACATAGTGAACGTCGTCACTATTTATTAGAAAATTATGAAATGATTCATCAGAAATTAAAAGCAGTATTAAATCACAGCACTCTTACTCCGGTTATTTGCATTGGCGAAACATTAAAAGAAAAAGAGGCGGGCAAGAGAGAATTTGTCATTGTTGATCAATTACAGCAAACTTTAAGCGGTGTTCAATTATCTACTGATCAAAAGATAATTATTGCCTATGAGCCGATTTGGGCCATTGGCACTGGACAAGTCATTAAGCCAGAAGATGCAGAAAATATGCATGAAATTATACATGCTGCTTTAGTTGATTTATTTGGCATTGATATTGTTAAAAAACAAATGAAAATAATTTACGGTGGCAGTGTTAATGAAAGTAATATTAAAAATTTTACTGGCTTAGCAAATATTGATGGATTTTTAATTGGTGGGGCTAGTCTTGAAATTGAAAAATTTTCAACTATTATTCAAAGTATTACTAATATATCTATTTAATTTATTTTTTTATGCTAGTACACATTAAAGATTTAATTAAAGACGCTGAAAAAAAGAAATATGCTGTTGGCGCATTTAATACTCAAAATTTAGAAACAACTATCGCCATAGTAAAAGCAGCCGTGGCTAAAAAATCACCAGTTATCATTCAAGTTTCAGAAACTACCATTAAGTATGCTGGTTTAAAACCGATTACCCATATTGTTCAAACTATTGCTAAAAATGAATCAACTAATGTACCAATTGCCCTTCATCTTGATCATGGTAAAACTTTTTTAAGTATATTAGAATGTATTAAAGCTGGATTTTCATCAATACATTTGGACGGTTCTGAACTTCCATATGATGAAAATGAAGCGTTGACTGAAGAAGCAGTTGCTTATGCTCATAAAAATGAAGTTTGGGCACAGGGAGAATTAGGTACTATTTTAGGAAAAGAAGGCATGCTTAAAAGAAAAAATAAAGAAATAGAACCAGATGAATATATGACTGATCCAAACAAAGCAGTGGAGTTTGTTAGAAATACTAAAATTGATACTTTGGCAATATCAGTAGGGAATATGCACGGGATGTTTATTGGTCAAGAACACGTTGATCTTAAGCGTTTAAAAACTATTAACAAAAAAGTAAAACAGCCTTTAGTTCTACATGGAGCTTCTGGCATACCTGATAAAGAAATTAAGCAAGCAATTAAAGCTGGCATTAGGGTGATTAATATTGACACGCACTTACGTAAGGCTTTTACTGATAGTTTGCGTGAAACGTTAAAACGTGATAAAAAAGAGATTGATCCTCGCAAAATTTTAGCCCCGGCTGTAGACGCTATCCAGAAAGCAGTTGAAGAAAAAATAAAGTTATTTGGATCAGCTAATAGAATTTAAATTAGATTATAATATATGTTTTTCAACATCATTCCTTTATTATTAATTTTAGCTTCTTTAATAGTAATTGTTTACATTATTAAGAAAAAATTTCCAGCAGTTGTTAATATTGATATTAATAATATTCCTCAAGAAAAAGAAAAAAGAGTAAAACAGCAATTGTTAAATAGCCGTCTTAAGCGTAATTTGAATAAATGGTTTAATTGGTTTAGTAAATCATTAAGGCCAATTATTAATAAAATTACTGAATGGTCAAAAAGTTTTTATCAAAAATTATTAAATTTAAGAGAAGGTTATTCCAAGGATTCATATCATGCTAATAATACTGACGAGGTTGATCAACTATTTTTAGAGGCAGAAGAATTTAAAAATAAAGAAGAATATTCTGAAGCAGAAAAAAGATATATTCAGATTATTAGTTTAGATAGTAAAAACATTGATGCTTTTAAAATGTTAGGACAGCTTTATTTAGATACAGATAGGGCAGAGGAGGGTAAGGAAACTTTAGAACATGTTTTGAAATTAACCGAAGAAGATGCAGAGGTTTATGCTAATCTAGCTGAAATTTCTAAGCAAAAAGATAATTTACAAAAATCTAAAGATTATTATTTAAAATCAATTCAGCTTAATAATGAAAATGGGAAAAATTATTTTAATTTAGCTGAAATTTATAAAAATTTAAGTAATTATAAAGAGGCAATTAAAGCTGTAAAGCAAGCCCTTAAAATAGAACCCAAGAATCCCAAATACCTTGACGGAATGTTTGAAATTAGTATAATAGCTAAAGACAAAGCTGAGGCATTAGAAGCATACAAGAAGCTTAAATCTATCAATCCGGATAATGGGAAGTTGGGGGAGATGAAAGAAAAAATTGATGAATTGTAGTTAGTAATTATTTAAAATGGGTCGGTCCGCCCAAGGCGGACGAGCAACGAGAGCAAACTGTCCGCCCAAGGCGGATAAATAAATCTGTTGCTTACCTGCCTTGGGCGGGGCTTCTTAATTAAAACGGGTCGGTACCAAAGCGGTCAACTGGGGCAGACTGTAAATCTGCTGGCTACGCCTTCGCAGGTTCGAATCCTGCCCGGCCCACCAAATATAAGAAAATCTCGCTTAAAAGCGAGTTTTTTTGTTAGCTAAACTTATTTTATCCCCTTTTGTCAATTGACCTTTGCTTAATTTTGACTTATAATTTAAGGCGAACTTAACAATTGTGGAAAAATAAATCTTCCATGGAATAGCCGTGGTATTTTATTTTTCACAATAATTAAATGGACAAAAATTTAAAAAATATCAACAAAGAAGTTCCGCCTTCGTTGAAAAACTTCGGCGAGACAAGTGAAACTCCTTTTTGGCAACCAGGACTATTGATGTTTTCCAGAATGTCTAGTTGGATTGTTGGACCGATTGTTTTAGCGATATTTTTAGGTAAATGGCTAGATAAGCGATATGATACTGAACCATGGTTATTTTTGTTGACTGTTGGTATTGCCTTTACCGTATCAATGATTGGTCTAGTTAAAGACGCTTTTAAAGAAATGGACAGGCTTACTAAAGAAGATAAAAAAGATGACACAAATAGAAAATAACAATTTACATAGCACAGAAGAAACTACAGAAACTCATACAGAAACTCAAGAAATTCACCACGAACAGACTTTATTTGCTGAACCGATTTATAATTATAATGGTTTTCCTGTTACTAATTCATTGTTAGTAAGTTGGGCAGTAGTTATTTTAATTATTCTAGGTTCAATTTTATTAAGAGTTTTATTAAAAAAAATTCCTGGTAAAATTCAGGGTATAGCAGAAATGGTGTTTGAATGGTTTTTGGAAACTTTTGATTCTGTTACTGGTAGTAGAAAAAAATCATTAATGTTTTTTCCATTGGTATTTTCATTTTTTATATTTATTTTATTAAATAATTGGTTTGGATTATTACCTGGCGTTGGTACGATTGGACAAGTAGTTAGCGAGCATGATGAATTAATGTTAATCCCGTATTTACGCGGTGGTACAGCTGATTTAAATACTACGCTAGCTTTAGCCTTAATTGCTGTAATTGCTTCGCATGCTTTTGGTATATTTAAAATTGGAGCTTGGACACATTTTAACAAATTTATAAATATTAAAGCGTTTTTAGAAATTCCTGGAAAAATTATTAAAGATCCAACTATAATTTTAGTAAATCCGATTAAAGCTTTTGTAGGTATAGTTGAAATAGTAGGTGAGATTGCTAAAGTAGCTTCACTAAGTTTTCGTTTATTTGGTAATATTTTTGCTGGTGAAGTGTTATTAGCCTCAATGGCAGCGATGGTTGCTTGGTTAGTACCGATTCCGTTTATGTTTTTAGAATTAATTGTAGGAGTAGTGCAGGCTTTGATTTTTGCTTTACTAACATTAGCATTTTTGACAATTAATACGATGGAAGAACACTAAGAAATTTTAGATTGCAGATTTTAGATTTTAGATTAGAAACATCATTACAATCTAAAATCTAAAATCATAAGTCTAAAATTAATTACTAATTTTGCATCTCAAACCGACTTTAAATAAAAAAATATAGTCGACAGTAATTGAGTTGCAATCAGGAGAATCTTATGGATTTAACAATGATGGCCAAAGCTATTGCTATTGGCGTAGGTGCAATTGCACCAGCATTAGCGATTGGTAAAATTGGCGCTAAAGCCATGGAATCAATCGGACGTAACCCAGAGGCAGCTGGAAAAATTTTAGTTCCAATGCTTTTAGCCGCTGCTTTTGCAGAAGCTATCGCTATTTACGCGTTAGTTGTGGCTTTTTCTATTCAGTAATTTTATAGATGGGAGTTTAGTGAATTTTTATTAGACTCTCAGAATAAAATTATTTAAAAGCACCAAATTTCAAATTCCAAATTCCAAAGAAATTCTAAACTTCAAATTTTAAATTATAAAATCCCACAGTAGCTTTGAAATTTATAATTTATTATTTATAATTTTTTTGGAATTTGGTGCTTGGGTTTTGGAATTTAATAAAAATATGGGCGAAGTTATAAATACATTTCATGTGGACGTTAGATTATTAATTGCACAGGCAGTGAATTTTTTCATTGTTTTTGCAGTTTTATATTTTTTCGCAATAAAACCATTAATGAAAGTTTTAACTGAAAGATCTAAAAAAATTGAAGATAGTTTAAAAAATTCAGAGAAAATTGAAAAAGAATTAGCTAATACGCGGGTTAAACGAGAAGAAATTGTTAAAAAAGCAAAAGTTGAAGCAAACGCGATTTTAACTGAAGTTGAGAAAAAAGCTGATGAGCGTAAAAAAGAAATGATGGTTAAGGCCAAAGAAGAAATTGAAAGTATTGTTAATAAAACTAAAGAAGATTTAGAAATTGAGAAAAAAATTATGATAAAGCATGTTAAAGAAGAAGCGGCTGAGATGATTACTTCTTCAATGGAGAAGATTTTAGGTGAAAAAGTTGATAGTGGAGTTGATAAAAGTTATATAGAGAAAACGGTTAAAGATATTGAAAAATAAAATAAAGACCACTATTGCTTTAGCGGTCTTTCACGAACTTTAGTAGAATTACTTCCTGCTCCTGTGCATTTAAATCCAGAACGGTTGATGTTTTTATGTTCTAGTAATACTCCATAAAAAGAATCATTCATAAGTTCTATCCATTGTTTACAAACAGGGCACATACCTTCATAAGCTCTGTTCATTTTTACCTCCCTTTTTAAAGAATATATTATCATATCACATTATATTTATTTTGTCAATAGTTCATAATTATGAAAATATCACCAAAACAATATGCGCAATCACTATACGAAATTGTCAGTCAAACTGAGGATTGTGATGTTGTGATTAAAAATTTTGTAAAAGTTTTAGTTGCCAGAAATCAATTAGGCAAAGCAGAAAAAATTATTCAAGAATTTATCAAGATTTGGAATAAAGAACAGGGAATTGTAGAAGGTGATTTAGTTAGCGTTAGAGAATTAGATAAAGATATGATTGATAAATTAAACAATTCAGTTGCTGAAGTCTTAGGTGCAAAGAAAGTGAATTTAAAAAATAAAGTTGATAAAAATATTTTAGGTGGTTTTGTAGCTCAATTAGGTGATATAGTAATAGATGGAAGTGTAAAAAATCAATTAAATAATTTAAAAAATAAGCTAGTAAACTAATAAAACTACAAATTACAAATCAAATACAAATATACAAAATTATAAAACAAAGGTTTGCTAGATTTGTATATTTGTAAAAAATTTGTAATTTGTAGGAATATAATATGAAAACTAAAGATTTTATTGTAGAACAATTAAAACAACAAATAAGCGACTTTAAATCTGAAGTTAAAGTAGAAAAAGTTGGGACCGTAGTTGAAGTTGGTGACGGCATTGCCCGTATTTCAGGTTTATCTGAGGCCATGTCTAGCGAAATGCTTGCTTTTGAAAGTAAGGGCGACACTATTTACGGTGTAGCTTTGAATTTAGAAGAAGATTCTGTAGGCGCAGTAATTCTCGGTGATTATTTAAAAATTAAAGAAGGTGATACTGTAAAATCTACTGGCAGAATTTTAGAAGTACCAGTTGGTGAAGGTGTGGTTGGTAGAGTAGTAAATGCTTTAGGACAAGCAATTGATGGTAAGGGCGAAATAAAATCAGACAAATTTTATCCAGTGGAAAAGATTGCCCCTGGTGTTATTACTCGTGAATCAGTATCTCAACCAGTACAAACTGGTATTAAGGCAATTGACGCGATGATTCCAATCGGACGCGGACAGCGTGAATTAATTATTGGTGATAGACAGACTGGAAAAACCGCGATTGCCATTGATACAATAATTAATCAAAAAGGGCAGGGCGTAAAATGTATTTATGTAGCAATTGGCCAAAAAGAAAGTAAAGTCGCTCGCTTGGTAGCTGAATTAGAAAAGAATGGCGCTATGGAATATACAACCGTAGTTGTCGCTGGTGCATCTGATCCAGCAGCTTTATCTTACATTGCTCCGTATACTGGTTGCGCAATGGGTGAATACTTTATGGACAAGGGCGAAGATGTTTTAGCTGTTTATGATGATTTATCTAAACATGCAGTTGCTTATCGTCAAATGTCTCTACTTTTAAAACGACCGCCTGGACGTGAAGCATATCCTGGTGATGTATTTTATCTTCACTCAAGATTATTAGAACGCGCGGCTAAATTAAATAAAGATAATGGTGGTGGTTCATTAACTGCTTTACCGATTATTGAAACTCAAGCTGGCGACGTATCTGCTTATATTCCGACTAATGTTATTTCTATTACTGACGGACAAATATTTTTAGAAGGTGATTTATTTAACCAAGGTGTTCGTCCAGCTTTAAATATTGGAATTTCTGTTTCTCGTGTTGGTAGTGCAGCTCAGATTAAAGCTATGAAAAAAGTAGCTGGTAAAATGAAACTAGACGCAGCTCAATATCGTGAATTAGCCGCTTTTGCTCAGTTTGGTTCTGATCTTGATGATGATACTAAACAGAAATTAGAATTAGGAAAAAGATTAACCGAAGTATTTAAACAAGGCCAGTATGAACCAGTTGCAGTTAGTAAACAGGTTTTAATTTTCTTTGCCGCGAATGAAGGTTTGCTTAGCGATGTACCAGTTGAAAAAATTATGGAATTTGAAAAAGGTTTATATAAATATGCAGACACAAGTGGTAAGGAAATTTTGAAAGAAATTGAGAAGACAGGGGAGTTATCTGATAAAGTTGTGAAAGAAATGAAGAGCTTAATTAGGGATTATAAGAAAGAGGTGGATTATTTAGTTAAAGAGGAAAAATAAAATCATATAAATCATATAAATCTTTTGCTTTTCAATTTTTAATAATCGGCAAGGATTTATAAGATTAATAAGAAAAAAAATCACCCCTCACCAGCGCCTAAATTGATCGGGCATTGGTGAGGGGTGGGTGTTGTAATCAGTTCATAAAAGGATCGTGTTTTTTTCGTTCTTCCATTTCCCTTGAAAGAGAAGGTCTTTTGCAAAGAAAAGTAAGAAAGTTATGCATTAAGACAAACGTCTTAACAATGAAGTTAAAAAAAGTCCAAAAATTAAACATTTTTAATTTCTCCTTTCTTTGATTTTCATTTATGTATTAATGTTATAGTAGCATAATTATATAAAAAAGTCAAGTATTCTAATAAAAGAGTTCTGTAAAATAAAAAAATCACTCCTCACCAGTGCCTAAGTTATTAGGTTTTGATGAGGGGTGGTTGGTTGGTATCATTTTAGCCTGCCCGTTCCAGCAGTCCGTCTAATTCTTTTTCAGAAGTACTGAGTTTTGTTCGAACATCTTCATCTTGAATGGCTTTCTTGATTTCGTTGACAGTACCTTGAATTACACACAAGGCGTGTCCTTCTCTACGAAGAAAGGTAAGTTTCTCTCTTAGTACCCGAATTTCTGCCCGTTCCAGCAGTCCGTTTAGTTCTTTTTCAGAAGTACTGAGTTTTGTTTGAACATCTTCATCTTGAATGGCTTTCTTGATTTCGTTGACGACACGTCGAACATCAACCAAACCTAGGATATCTTCACGAAGATTTTTAAGCTTGTTTTTCAGAACATCAAGATTAATGTTGTTTGTCTTCATTTCATTCTCCTTGAAAAGATATGATAATTAGAAAGAACATTATCATAGAATAGTAGCATAATTATATAAAAAAGTCAAGTCTTCGCTAAAGCTACGGCTTTGCAAAGCAAGTATTTTAATAAAATAATAGCTAAAATAAGCTAAAATATGGCATCAACTAGAGATATACAAAGACGGATTAAGTCCGTAAAAAATACCAAAAAAATCACGAAAGCGATGGAGCTTGTTGCTGCCGCAAAAATGAGAAAAGCAGTAGAAGCGGTGCTGGCGACTCGCAGTTATGCTAATTTAAGTTGGTTGACAGTGTTGAATTTAGCTGAAGTTGCTAAGCAGGATAGAAATTTACATAAATTATTAAATCCCTCCTCCGCTCCATCCGTCGCTAAAGCTATGGACGGTAAAAAAGCTACGGCGGGCAAGGCAAAAAAAGTTGGAGTGATCTTAATTACCTCTAACAAAGGACTTTGTGGTGGATTTAATACTAGTATAATTAATAAAGTTGTAAAATCTATAAAACAACCCTCCCAAGCCGACGGCAAGGCGGGCAAGCAAAAAACAGAGTTTGTTTTACTCGGCAAAAAAGGTGCGCAGATAAATTATAAATTTGGTTATAATCTTGTAGCTGAATTTGATAAACCAGATGTAGTAACTGACGTGGAAGAAGTAATTCCAGTTGTGAAAATTTTAATAGAAGATTATTTAAAAGGTAAATATGATAAAATAATGTTGGCTTATACTGATTTTGTATCAGCTGTAAAACAAGTTCCAAGAGTTAAGCAATTATTGCCGATTGATTTAAATGAGCGAGATGATTATCTTGGCGTGATTGGTGATGAAGGAAAAGCAGGAATGACCAAGGAAATTATTGAAGAGAAAAAAGAAAAGTATTTTAAAAATAAAGAGTACATATTTGAACCAAGTGCTAAACAGGTTTTAGACGAAATGATTCCGCGTTTAATTGAAATTCAAATGTTTCAAGCAATGTTAGAGTCTAACGCTTCTGAGCACAGTGCCCGAATGATGGCCATGCGTAATGCGACAGATGCGGCTAGTGATATGATTGATGAATTAACATTAACCTATAATAAAGCGCGCCAAGCTAGTATTACTGCAGAGATCGCAGAAATTGCTGGTGGGGCATTGGCATTACAAGATTAAATTTATATATAATTAAATTAAAATAATATGGAAAATAACAAAGGTAAAATTAAGCAGGTCATCGGTGCAGTTGTAGACGTGCAATTTGGA
>Ga0208904_1000791_pt1 | contig 23978 bp, 25 predicted proteins | sample AntAceMetag02UKB_FD_184774 | JGI IMG/M metagenome (GOLD analysis project Ga0208904, IMG submission 184774) | Saline lake microbial communities from Ace Lake, Antarctica - Antarctic Ace Lake Metagenome 02UKB (SPAdes) (version 2) | ecosystem: Environmental > Aquatic > Non-marine Saline and...
TGTTTTTCCAACCCCAGGATCCCCAATCAACACAGGGTTATTTTTAGTCCGACGGGAAAGCACCTGCACGACCCGGCGCACCTCTTCATCCCGGCCGATAACCGGATCAAACTTATTTTCTCGAGCCAAATCTACCAGATTCTGGCAGAATTCCGAAATCATCTCCACACTTTTTTCTTCGCCTCGGGACGTGATCCGCTGTCCTTTACGGGCTTTTGCGCAAATATCGTGAATCCGCTTGCTGCCAATTTGAATTTTCTTAAGTAGTGTGGACGCCTCTGTCCCGGTATGGGCGACAATCCCCAGCAGAATGTGTTCCGGGTTCAGAAAATCGTCCCGCATCTGGTCGGCTTCGGTCTCGGCTTTTTTGATGATCTGCTCGCAACTGTAAGAGAGGTAGACCTCTTTATTCGAAGATATATTCTTTTCGTAGCGTTTGATATATTTCTGCAGATCGGCTTCCAACTGCTTTATTTTCCGATCCGCCTTCAGTAGCACCTGGGGTATAACCCCTTGTTCCAGGTGTAACAGGGCCAAAAGCAGGTGTTCCGCTTCCATTCGCTGCTGCAGGTTATCAGACACAATCTTGTGAGCGACATAAATGGTTTCCTCGCCAAGACGAGTAAAACGCTCAATGTTTAGACTCAAATTACCTCACTTAGTCAGTTTGTTAAATCAATGTTATTAAGAGCTTAACGTCACAACAGGACACATCCGCTGCCAGGTATTTTTTCAACTCGCGGTGACCTCTTCAGAATTACCGCAAAACGATTGTGAACGCAATATCTGATCTCCATTCCCATAGGGTTTTCTGCTGTAATAGTGTTTCCCGTGGTGCACCAAGAGGGCGTGATATTCCTGGAAAACAACCAGATCTTTTTCTAAGAACGATTCAAAGAGCTTTTTGATTGAATGGTAACTGGCAGTTTCGGAGATCATTCCCATTCGGGAAAGAATCCGCCGGGTATACGTATCAATCACAAAACTGGGTCGTTTTAAGGCATACAGCAGGATACAGTCCGCCGTCTCGGGCCCGATCCCTTTTATGTCCAGTAGCATTTTCCGAACCGTCTCGGTGGATTCACCTTCGAGCTTTTTAAATGGAAATCCCTGGAGAAAACAAACGAAATTACGTATATATTGCGTTTTCTGATTGTAATAGCCGGCGCTCTTTATTGCCAGTGCAATTTGCTCTATTTTTCCGTGCAGCAGCCCCTGCATCGAAAAGAGGTTGGCTGAAGCAAGAGACGCCATTGCCGACACAACATTGTTCCAATTGGTATTCTGGGTTAATATGGCGCCCACCGCAATTTCCAGTTTCTGAGTATCGTCCAGAGGAATATCATAGTCGCCCGGGTGATACCCTCTACTATCGCAGTCTTGAAGAGGTCCTCCGTCAGCAAAGCTGATTGGCCACCAACCCTGGGACCCATAAGCTTTGAGGAGAGTCTGGTAGATAAGAGGAATGTTTGCCTGGAGTGTCATAGAGTAGCCCCTTCCGATTTAGAAGGCGTATTGGTTAATGAAAAATATTCAGCCAGCAGCATGCCGATTGAACTCCCTGCTTGAGAATAAGTGAACGATTCGAATCCGGTCAAGCATTGATTTCGCTGGCTAAGGATCGGCTAAGATGTGAAGTTATTTATTAACGATCCCATAAGTTATCATAATTCGGGAATTTGGACTGGACGTTATCTCAAAATTAATCCTAAGAGAAAATGTATTGACAATTAGCACACATTTTCTGTAAATTGCTGGTATGAAAACATTCAAATGGGATGAAGAAAAAAACATAAAACTGAAAAAAGAAAGAAATGTATCTTTCGAACAAGTTGTATTTTGTATAGAAAATGACTGTATTATTGAAATAATCAGACACCCTAATCAGGTGAAATACAGCAATCAAAGAGTCTATATTCTTTTAATTCAGGATTATATATATTTAGTCCCCTTTGTTGATAGTGAAAATGAGAGATTTCTTAAGACAATTATTCCCAGCCGTAAATTCACAAAACGCCACTTGGAAGGAATGTTAAAATGATTAAACTAGATAAAAAAGAAAAAGAACTACTCGAATCTGTTGAAGCAGGTGAGTGGGAGTCCATCACTGATTTGAAAGATGAAATAAAAAAATCTAAGCAGTACGCTAAGGCTACATTCAAAAAGGACAAAAGACTGAACATAAGAATATCAAAGCACGATTTAGATGCTCTGAAAGTTAAGGCTTTGGAACATGGGATGCCATATCAGACGCTCGTCTCAAGCATTCTACATAAATATACAACTGGTCGTTTAGTCGAAATGGATAATACATAGAGGGCAAATCTCCTGAACATCCACCATTTTGCCCCAAACCCTTCTATATCTGACGCTGCGCCTGCTATAACCTCATCAAATCATAGCTATTTCTTTGTTTATTAAGATTTTTACCTGAAGATTCGTTTGTCCCGGAAGTCCATTACGGAAGTGCCCTTAGTATTGCTAGGGAATGGGCTATAAAGGGCTGGGATTTGAGCTGGATATTTTTATTTCCTATAGTAGTGTGACTTCGGTTTTTCTTGGTACGATAAATGCCTAGCGTAAAAACACAAAGAATTGGATTTCTAAATACAATAAATCATGTGAAGTTTGAATGATATCGTCCAAATACTATAAGGGCAAATTATATGCTTGGAAAAACCAAAGTTACACCACTATAGAATTATTATTTACTTTTCCGATTAAGTAAAGATTGACACTCTTTAATCAAATATTCTTCAAGTTCAGCTCGACCAAAATTAATCAATAGGTATTTGACGTAGCAATTTTTTAAATATTCGTTAATTTTAGAATCTTCATGTTCAGTTAAATACATTCGTTTATCAGATTTTGCATTTGAGGATTGCCCTCCAATAGTCCCGAGAGAAAATCCCATTCGTCTTTCTCTCGACAAACGACTATCGTTATGATAGTTGAAACGTAAATTCAGTGACTTAATCAGGAAAAACCGAAAGTAGGTGATTACCAATGCATCACCAGTAGGAGGGGGAGTAACAATGAAATGTCCGAAATGTGGATTTGAGAATACAGAAAATGCACTATTTTGCAGCAAATGCGGTATTAAGCTTGAACTAATTTGTCCTGAATGCGAGGCATCACTTGCACCAGGAAGCATCTTCTGCAACAAATGCGGCTACAATCTAAACGAATCCTCCCCCACTCACAAAGAACTCACATTTGAAGAAAAACTGGATAAGGTTCAGAAATATTTGCCTAAAGGCCTTACCGAGAAGATCCTATCCCAGAGAGACCGAATCGAAGGAGAGAGAAAACAGGTGACAGTCATGTTTTGTGACCTGGAGGGATTCACTCCACTCGTGGAAAAAATTGGTGCTGATGAAGCCTATGTAATCATGGACCAGGTTTACGAACTCCTAATTCACGGTGTGCATGATTTTGATGGGACCGTCAACGAGATGACAGGTGACGGTATTATGGCCCTGTTCGGGGCTCCTATTGCTTTGGAAGACGCCCCTCAACGAGCAATTCGTTCAGCCCTGGGCATACATCGGGAAATGGCCAGATTCAACGATCACTTGAGAGTTGAGAAAAAAGAGTTTCCATCACTTAGAATGCGCATAGGTATTCACAGCGGGCCGGTGGTGGTGGGCACCCTGGGTAACGATCTGCGAGTGGAATTCAAAGCAGTGGGAGATACAGTCAATCTGGCCTCCCGCATGGAACATCTTGCCGAATCAGGAACCACCTATATCACTGAAGATACTTTTAAACTTACAGAGGGTCTGTTTCGTTTTGAGGCCTTAGGAACCAAAAAGATTAAGGGCAAAGAGGAACCGGTCATTGTTTATCAAGTAATTGCAACCAGTTCCCGGCGTACCCGTTTTGACGTTAGTGCTGAACGAGGTCTTACTACTTTAGTAGGTAGAGGAAGGGAACTTGAGATTTTGCTGGATGGTCTTGAAATGGTCAAATCAGGCCGAGGTCAGGCGTTGTCAATTGTAGCTGAGGCTGGCACAGGCAAATCAAGACTGCTGTATGAATTCAGGAAAGCTATTGCCAATGAGAATGTGACTACACTGGAGGGAAAGTGTCTGTCTTTTGCCAGGAATGTGGCTTATCGTCCTATCATCGAAATTCTAAAAGCTAATTTCAGGATCGAAGATGATGACGAAGACAGTGTTATCCAGGAAAAAGTTGTAAAGGGCCTTCAAGTGATAAAAGCAGATGAAGCACCTACCCTTCCCTACCTGCTGGACATACTGACGGTGAAAGAAAGTGGTATCGATCAGCTCAACATAACGCCCGAATTAAAAAAAGACCGTATTGTTGAATCCTTGCAAAGGGTTGTTGTCAAGGGATCGGAGCAAAGACCCTTGATTATGATTTTTGAGGATCTGCACTGGGTCGATAAAACTACAGAAAACGTATTAAAAGAACTTTTAGAAACCATCCCCGGATCCAGGGTGTTACTCTTGTTCTCTTATCGACCTAAGTATGTCCACGCCTGGGGAGGAAAGTCATATCACAGCCAGATTACTCTCAACCGTCTGTCCAACCGGGAAAGCCTCTCGATGCTCTATCATATCCTTGATACCAGGGATATTGAAAGAGATCTGGAGGAACTGGTTCTGAACAAAACCGAGGGAATTCCCTTCTACCTAGAAGAGTTTGTCAAATCCTTAAAGGACCTTAAGATTATTGAAAAAAGAGAGAAATATTGCCTGGTCAAGGATATTCATGATTTGGCCATACCTTCGTCTATCCAGGATGTGATCATGGCCAGGGTTGATGCTCTGCCCGAGGATGCCAGAGAAATACTTCAGGTAGGTTCGGTAATAGAAAGAGAGTTCAGCTATCCGTTGGTTCAGCAAGTGACTGACCTGGATGAGAAGGATCTGTTGTCACGATTTTCAGCATTGAAAGACTCAGAGCTGATCTATGAACGGGGAATATATCCTGACATTACCTATATCTTTAAACATGCTCTGACCCGTGAAGTGATTTCGGATTCTATTATTACAAAGCGGAAAAAGGAACTTCACCAGAAAATAGGAATCGCAATTGAAGTGTTGTTTCGTGAGAAAATCGAAGAGCACTATGAATCTTTAGTTGAGCATTTTATCAACAGTGAGGATTATAATAAAGCGGCAAATTACTCAAAACTGGCAGTAAGAAAGGCTTGGCGATCTTATTCGTATCACGAAATCGTCACATTTCAAGGAAAGGTAATATTATGTTTTGAACATTTACCTCAGACTGAAGACATTGAAGAGAAAATTATTCGCTCAAGAGTAAATTTAGGGCTTTTCTATTCAGAAATAAACTACATTATCGAAGCAAAAGAAGCAGTCGAACCTGTTTTAAAATTGGCCGGGCAAGAAGGTTATGAAAAATACCTCTCTCAGATATTGACCATTATGGGTTGGTATTACATGATAGTTGAGCCAGATATCCAATTATCTGCAGAGTACCTGGAAAAAGCTCGGCAAAAAGCAGAAGAGGCGGACGATAATATTTCCAGTTATTTTGTCTACGTGGCTCACGGATGGCTTTTTTGGATGGCAGCTGAATTTGAAAAAGCCGTTGATGGCTGGAAGAAATCCAGTGAATGTGAACTTGGAAAAAGCTTAGGCAATATTTTGCAGCAAAAAAGTGGTTTGAGCCATATCTATTTTTATCTTGGTAAAATCGATTTGTGTTTTGAGTTAAGTAGTGAAGTCCAAAGGTTGGCAGAAAAAGGCGGCATTGTAGACTCAACTTCTACTGGAAAGACTGTCATGTATTCAAGTCAAGGGCTATCCTACTTTGGTAAAGGGGATTTTAAAGCAGCAGAGCGTTTTTTTCTTGAAGAAAGTGATTTCACTTTTAAACACCATTACTACGTCTGGTATATATATGTGAATCTACTTTTGGGTGATACCTACTTTGAGCTTAATAACTACCGGGAGTCCGAAAATCGGTTCAAAACTGTTGTTCAAACCAGTAAACAGTGTAAAATGCTTCCACAATGGAGAGACGTCGCCATCATTGGAATGGCTCGGGCTAATGTTATGAGGGGAAAAACCGATGTCGATCTGGAAATGCTCCAGGAAATCTCAGCGAAAGAAGATAAAAACTTTTGTACAGGTTTGAAGGCAAGATATATGGGAGAGGTTTTACTAAATTTTGACGATCAGTACATGCCGGAAGCTGAGTTATGGATCAAAAAAGCCATATCTGCCAATACTGAATCAGGGATGAGATTTATGCTGGCTCAAGACTACGCACGTTACGCCGAATTCTACAAACGCCAGAACGATATCCTAAAAGCACAGAAACAGATAAACAAAGCGATTGAGATCATGAGAAAATGTTGTGCTGATGGTTGGGTGGAGAGGTATGAGAAGGAGTTGGCTGATTTATCATGAAATCTAAACTGCTGTGATTCCCCCATGGGGGACTTCTAAGAATATTTATTCCATTCTGGGCTACACACCGACCACCCTCCCCGGAAACTCAATAATAATAACATCTAAGTTATTTCCACCATTTGTCCCCCAAACCCTTCCATATTTACTGCTGCGCCTGCTATAACCTCATCAAATCATGCCTATTTTATTGCTTATAAATATTTTTATCTGAAGATTCGTGTGTCCCGGAATTTCCATTCAGTTACTTTTATGTCGCTACAAAATGGGCTTTTCCGGGCTGGGATTTGGACTGAAGGATTTAATAATTTGAAACTCGAAGTTATCCCGTCTTTCTAGATACTTATAACTGGAAGAAGAAAGTTTCCGAAATATGCTCTCTAACCTAAATCCACGATCAAAAATAACTAAAAAACCGTTGGCGCCCTTTTAATAAAGGGAATATGGTTTTGTTATGACACACAACCATTCACCAACGGAGTGATCTAATGAGAAAAAAATCGCCACTTTTTGTCAAGGTCGAACAGGAACATTCCCGACTGACGAAGGATATGTCGGGCGGGCGTTTCCCCAGTGGCAGTTTTGGAGAAAACGCGGCTTGGTGGTATTTGAGTATTATCTCATTGAACCTGCTGAAACTGTTTCAAAGACATGCCCTGCCGAAAGAGTTGAAACAGGTCCGGTTAAAGACTTTGAACGCCAGACTGTTTCGGATCGCAGTAAAGGCGAGAGAAGGTGGCAGACAGCTGATCGTTAAAATCGGTCGCAGCCATTCACCGTTCGAATTGATAACCTATGCTCAAAGTAAGATCCTTAAGTTGGATGAGAAACTGAGTTCGAACGGATTGTGGCTTAAAAACCAGTCGCAGATTCAATAGGGGCCATATTGAAATGAATAGAAATCGCTTACGAATCGCATCTCCCCTTCAACTTGCAGAGGAGCAGTACGTCTGGAATTTGATATTGTTTCCCTGTATTCTGATTGAATTGAGGAACAACACGCCATTTTTTTAAACATCTGAAAAATCGCACATTTCGATGCTTTGGGCCACCGAAAAATGTGCCTTTTTTCGGAGATGCAGTCGAGCAATCAATTTTGATGGTGGATTTAGGTTAATGATTCATGTTTACCTTTTTTAAAAAAAATCATAGAATTGCGTTCAAGTTAGCTGAAAATGGCTTTTGATTATTAGATATATACTGCGAAGGCAGAACTGACAATTTTCCTAACGGGAAAAAGATGGATAGCAGGATCCCTAAATTTTTATTTGACAAACGTGACCACGAACTTCTTCAAATCGTTAATGATGTCCTGAAACAGGATCAGACTCGAGGACATGTCCGCCAAACCTACAATCCCTTGTTTCACCCCAATGGCATTAAGGAGATGGCGGAATCCAAAGGGTTACGAATCGCGTATGCGGTTGTTTCCCTGGTTAGTTCTCTCGAAGGTGAAGACGCGGATCGGCGTGTCAGCGCCTTGCGTGCACTGCGTCATGAAGTAGTCGATACAGCCCCGGGCAGCATGCCCAAAAACACAGCCAGGGTTTTACTGGAAATTATGAAAGAGCTGGTCAGATCCCACGGCAATGTCCGTCGGCAGTTGGAACTGGCACACGACTTCCGAATTGCAGCCACTGGTAAGCCCCATATCGTCCGTCGCCAACTTGTGCAATACCATTTGCTGGAAATGCCCGAACAATGGAACCAGATAGCTTTTGACGATCATGTTCATGATGCAAATACGAAAGGCCGCAAATCATCCACCCATCTGATCATGGATGCCTGGATAAAGGGTATCAGACGCTTGCGTGTTATTCACTACAACTACATCGCTCCGAGTTTCGCAAGCGAACTGTTAGCATCAGCGGAAATAATGGGAATCGATATTCGCATAGGGATTGAATTTCCAGCCAGGTTTCGAAATAAATATATTCAGTTAATCTGGGTGCCACGGAACTTCGCCAGTGCACATGAATTTATGTACTTTCTGGTTGAAGAGCCTGTTAAACGAATCATGGAAAAAGGCCAACAGGTGTCTGAATACCAACAGGCCCATATCATGCAGCTTTTTGCTGAATTCAATCGAACTCATTTAACGAAAATTGGTGACGCATGCGGAATTGAATTACCGCCACTAGACGAAAAAGCCTTTTTGAGATTTGTTGGCATCGGGCAGATGTCTAAACTGCATCTATCCAAATTCACACACCTGCATATTTCAAAAACTATCCAACAGTTCCAGAAACAAAGACCTGATCAACCGGTAGAGGACAATGCCATCGGTAGCGTGGAATCGTCTGCAACCTCCGAAAAAATCAGCCATATCGACATTGAACAACTGATTGAAAACTACCTCAAGCCAGATCAAAATCCGGAACTGCGTGATTCGGAAAAATTCTGGGATTCGGATATGGTTCCTGAATTTTTAAGACTTAGCCCTTCTGAACTACTGGACCAATTAATCCCGTTACGCTCTGGATACAGAATTACCCTGAATCTGACCAACCTGAATGTCGCTGATGTTTTAGAGATCATATATGATTGCAAAGGGGCCGTCACACGGCTTGAAATATTCAACCTCAAGGACCATGCTGCCGATCTGACAGAACATTTAGCAGATATCAGCGAGCTTCAGGCAGCAATCAATAAGAAGAATGTGATTATTCTCAAGCGGGTAATCAACGCCATCATTGATAAATTATCTGCCTTGAATCAAGCAGATTACGATGAACGTGCGCATAAACTGAATGCCATTTTACATGACATAGAACGATTCGTGGCGATATATAAAAATCGCTGGCTGAAAGCCCGTATTGGTAGTGACTCAACCGGACGCTCACCTAAAGCGCACGGGATGGGCCTCGCATTGATTGAAACTTTACCAGTGCGGGCTCAGCGTCAAATCGGCAGGCGAACAGGCCCGACACGTGATATTATTCCGGTTAACATGGCCGCTTTTAGACAATTAACATTCATTCCAAAACCGAATAGCAATGTTTGGGCACGGATTTTTTCCCGTCTTGCCCACCATCTGCCTATTTTTCAAGGGATTGGGCATAAGCAGGTTTTGGGTTGGAAAGTTCAGGATACCTCTATTCGGATGCAGACCCCCGGTAATATTGTGACGCTTGGCGGTATACAGCAGGGTGATTCAGATCTACTCGACGCTTCACTGTCATCATTCCAGGATGCCCCGCAGCATTTTAGCATGCGCTATCTGAATTCTCGGTTGAAGAACTTCCTGAAAGTACTGATTGGCTTTATCCCGGCTTTTGCAACATTTGCCTTGACCAAGAACTGGTGGCTATTGGCATATGGAGGGGCTTTTATCTGGTTTGCCATTACAGGACTACGCAATATATGGCAGTCTGTATTGGGCGGCGGCGGTTTGCACCGTTCCCCTCTGTTGCGCTGGAATGACTATGTCAGTTGGGACCGCCTGACCGACTCACTGATGTACACCGGTTTTTCAGTTCCTTTGCTCGATTTACTGATTAAAACCATCATACTTGACAACGGATTAAATATCACGACGACCACACACCCGATTATCCTATACAGCGTTATGGCTTTGGCCAATGGCATTTACCTGTCCAGTCACAATGCCATCCGTGGATTGCCGCGTACGGTAATCCTTGGAAATTTCTTTCGTTCAGTTCTCTCAATCCCGGTTGCTGTTTTCTTCAATGCAACAGCAGGGTTAATAATGGGTGTTGCAGGGATAGCAGCTACTGATTTTATTCTTCAAAAATGGGCCGCAATTATTTCTAAAGCGGCTTCAGATCTGGTGGCTGGATTTATTGAAGGCTTGGGTGATCGTTTCGATAATATCCGCCTCCGTTTTCGCGATTATCGGTATAAATTGGCCGATCTGATTGATGTGTATTCGCGACTAGAAGTGATGTTTCCTGAAACTCAGACAACCGAAATTCTCAACTATCCATGTCAACCGGTGGATCAACCTAAAACTGAAGTCCGTGACCTGGAGCAGATGATCATGGTTCATGCCTTGGATCTGCTTTATTTCTGGATGTACCAGCCAAGAGCCCGCACTGCATGGTTAAAACTACTAGATTCAGTTAGCGAAGACGAATATGACATCTTGATTACATCTCAACTAGTCCTTGAACGTAATCGAGAGATCAGCCAGATGATGATTGATGGCATCCTGGGAAAAGACTATACAAAAGCATTGGCTTTTTACCTTTCACGCTCTCCTGAGTATCTCCGCTTTATCAAAAATCTGGCGGCGTAGTCATTATTGAATTTGGACCCGACCTCACAACAGCTCGTTATTCACTTTCATTCCTCATGCTTCCAACTGAAGCCTTAGTTTTCTGAGTCCTGGCATTTTTCGGAACGATAAAAAAGTCCATGGCGGAAACTACATCACGATGATTTTTCAGAAAAGTCATCCAAGACTGCTGTTTTTTCTTATCTGGATTATTTGATTGGAATTTCCTTAAATACCTTGATACAGTCGCTTCTGAGATATCATTAAACCCAAGCATCAAGAGTTCTGAGTATATTCGTGGTACTCCCCTGCGATTCGATAAATAAGATCTCGGATTTCCTTTTTGGTTCTCTTTCTGCCCGGTTTTTTGTTCTTGTTTGATATTTTTGTCCCATGCCTTTTAAATCGTTGCCTTTGCCAGTCAATAACAGTCTCCGGTTTTACAATGATCAGAGAGTCTGTCCATTTTGCCCACACTTGTTTAAGAACCCAGAATGAACGATCAAGGTCAGTCAGTTTGGGTATTGTTTTCTTTACTTGATAAATCGACAACTGTTGCCTGAGAGCAATGTTCTCCAGCCATAAATCACTCTTGGATTTGAATAGAGCTTGGAAAATCAAAAGGAAGAATGCAAAAAGCCTCATAAGAATTTGATACATTTCGGACACGCTCCAGTAAAATTTTTCGTTTGTAGCAGGAAATGTATCGGTTTTCAGTGGGATTATTAACTGGGAATGATGCTGTATAACTGATTGATATTAAGGATTTTATTGAGTTTTGAGAAGGGACTAACTTGAAATGGCGGTACAATTTCCTACCCAGACGTTGCCATTAAACATTCATTGTTGACAATGTATCAAGGAACCCTTACATTTAGTTCATAGAAACTAACTACTATGGATAATTATGCCAAAGAAGCAAACACTCACAGACTCAATCGATGTATTGACAAGAAAGATCGAAGAAATTGAGTCTGATGTAATCGATAACAGTGAACTGACAAAACTGAGCCGTAAGCAGATTTATTATCTTGATATCATCAATCAAATGAAAAATCCGACTTTAGGTGAACTTGCGGAAAAGCTCGGATTGAGTAAACCATCAATCACAGCTATTGTGGAGAAATCTATTCAAAGCGGCTATCTTGAAAAAGTCAAGTCAGATGCTGATCGAAGAATTTCGCATATTCATTTGGGCGACAAAGGAGAAGTAATAGCCCAATTACATGATGACATTCATTCAAGAATTGAAACCTTTTTAACTGGATCGCTAGAAAGCAAGGAAATTGAGCAGCTCACAACTATTCTTCAAAAAGCCGTTTCGGGTTAGTTTTTTTACCTGTTAAGTTAGTTATGCTGAACTAACTTGAAATGGCGGTATCGGTTACTTATATCCAAAATGAATACAGGAATGAGCATGAAAAATACTGATGTCGTACCAAAACTGCGAGGTTCATATAAAGAAAAGCGCCAGTTTTGGCTGTATCTTGAAGGCTGGCTTTCTATCGGGCTGAATGTTACTTTGTTCATCGTCAAATATTGGGTAGGAATGGCGACCGGTTCAGTCGCCATTTTGGCTGATGCCTGGCATACACTGTCCGACTCCTTGTCATCAGTAATTGTCTTAGTTGGGGCAAAGTTCTCAGCTAAAAGTCCGGATGAGGAACATCCGTTTGGACATGGCAGAGCCGAACTTGTTGCATCAATAATTATCGGTGTATTGCTGGCGATTGTAGCGTTTAATTTTTTAGTTGAATCGATTTCAAAGCTTTATCAACGAGAGTCCGCATCTTTTAATAGCATTGCAGTGATTATCTTTGTGATATCTGTTGTTGTCAAAGAAGGGATGGCTCAGTTTTCAATTCGGCTGGGGAAAAAGTATGATTCAAAATCACTACTCGCAGATGGTTGGCACCACCGCAGTGATGCTATTGCCTCAGCAATGATCGTCGCAGGGATTTTTGCTGGAAGATACTTCTGGTGGATCGATGGTGTTCTAGGAATTATCGTGGCATTATTAATCTTTTATGCCACTTTTGATATTCTTAAACAATCCATTAACCCTTTGATCGGTGAAAAACCGGATGAGGAAACAGTTCAAGATATCAGAAGAATTGCGGACCGGCTTATTGCAAACAACTACGATATCCACCATGTTCATTGTCATCGATACGGTTCAAACACAGAAATAACCTTTCATATTCAGTTTCAGTTTGAAATTTCGTTCGAAGCTGCGCATGGGGTGGTTACTCGGCTTGAAAATTCACTTAGGGAAGAGATGGCAATCGAAGCAACCATACATTATGAACCTATGAAGAACGTTCAATGAGATAGAATTGATGTCGTAAATACATTTTAAATAGAGGAAGGGGAAATGCTAGTTTTTAAAACCGAAGTGCTGGTGGAGGGAATAACTGGTAAAGACGTATCTAACTTCATGTTGAACTGTACGGATGAGAAATATCAGTAGTGGTGGCCCAGGATACATTTCAAGTTTCATACGACCAAACGGTTCCCCAATGATTTAGGAAATGTGGTTCATATGGACGAGTTGGTAGGGAGATACAGGGTTAAAATGAAAGGAATTGTGACAGAAGTTATCCCAGGGAAAAGAGTTATATGGCAAATGACAAAAGTCATAAAACTACCTGCATGGCTTTCACTGGAATTAAAAGACAGTGACACAGGTGTGAATGTTATTCATACTCTGAAATTGGGGTTTCAGAGGTTAAGCAAGATACTTGATCCATTTTTAAAGCTATATTTTTCCAAAAAATTTGAGGAAAGTTTAGATGAACACGCACGATTTGAATTCCCAAAATTAGTAGCAGTTATTGATTGATTTATAAAACAAAAACAGAAAGATTAACCATGGAAAAATATGAAGGACATGACTATTGGAAAAACTATATGGACCATTGGTTTGGAAGTGAACTCATTGAGAAGTGGTCGAATCATGTTGTCGTTAGACAAATAAAATCGGAAGATGATGTGATCAATATTGAGGTTTACGATACGGGAAACTCTGCAGCGCCAACACTCATTTTTTCGCATGGGATTGCGGGATATGCTAGGATATTGCTTCCGTTCACCATGCCTTTGTTTGAAAATGGATTTAATATAATTGCACCCGATCTGAAAGGTTATGGGTATAACTCTGGGTTAAAAGGAGATTTTGAATGGAATTCTCACGTCCAGAATCTCGTTGATGTCGTAAAATATGCCAAAGAGCATTTTAGAGGCAAGATTATACTAGGTGGCGCTAGTATGGGCGGTCCACTTGCATATGCAGCTGCTTGTCTGGAGGAAGTGGATGGATTGGTGGCATGGTGTCTATGGGATTTAAGTGATAGAGAATTTATGCTTAAGGAAACAAACACCCGGCAGTTAACCTATATTTTAATTCCTGTTTTCAGGCTCATCAGCAAACTATTCGGCAAACTTAGATTCAAAACCTACAGTTTGATTTCATATGATACTCTAACCGATTCTCAGTCGTTTAATGAGATGCTGAAAAATGATCCGCAAGCCGGAATACATATAACTCTCAAGGGCGCAGCAAGCCTAGTCACACAGAGTAAACCGATCACATCCCATGAGAATTTCAGAAAACCCGTTTTAGTCATGCAACCGGGTGAAGATCAAATGACCCCCAAATATTATATCAAAAAGACATTTGAAAAACTGGGAAGCAGCAATAAAAAATATATCGAAGTAGCAGGTTCTCCTCATTTCCCAGTCGTTGAAAAGTATTACAAACAATGGTGTCGATCGGTTACTGAATTTGTAGCCGGTTGCTAAAATAGGTCAAGAAATGAAGATTATTGGAAACACAACGATTCATCCATTCTTTTTTTACACAGGGAAAATAGCGGGCTACATTACTTGGATAGTTTTGATCTTATCCATTTTCAATGTGATAAATATCGGGGAGCAACACATTGAATCTCTAAACATCTTGTCCATCACATTGGCATCAATTGGTTTGCTTATTATTCTGATCAGTCTGATCAACTTGGGAAGCTCAACAAGTCTAGGAGTGCCTTCTGAAAATACCAAATTTAAGGAAAATGGTTTATACAAATTTAGTAGAAATCCAATGTATTTAGGATTCAATTTTTTAACTATCTCTTCTTTCATTTTCACAGCCAACCTACTAATATTGGTCATGGGGATATCCAGTCTGGCAGTGTATCATTTTATTATTCTTGGAGAAGAAAGGTTTTTAGAACAAAGATTCGAGCAGAAATATACTCAATATATGAAAAAGGTCAGGAGATATTTTTGAGTCAGTTAATATTGTAAAGCAGAATTTGATATGGGAGTTTTGAATTCATTTCCGAGCCGAAGTATCCCACTTTCAGTAAATTATTATCAAGTGACAGCCATGTTTATGTGACTATTGTCATTCCACTTCTAGGTTTAGTTATTGGGTTCACAGCCGTTCTGGCCAATAGATATCTTGGTCTTCTACAAGAAACAGCCGCCCAACTTCGAAAGTACTCTGAATGGCTATTGGGAAAAGATCTGCTCTCAATGGCCATTACTGATGATGCCACCTTATCTTTGAAGCGGAAAGAGCGTTGTGTTTATGGACATCAGAGGATTTACCAGCTGGAGCGAGAATAGATCTCCAGAAGAGGTGGTGAACATGCTGAATGACTATTTTGAAGAAGCCGAAAAAGTATGGAATCAATCCAACGTGATAAAGACCAAACACACCACGGACGAAATCATGGCGATATTTCCAGATGAAAAAAATGCCCTTCTAAGTGCTTTTCAGATTAATGAACTGATGTCTGGTTTCTTGGAGAAATATTAAGCTGTCCGCCGGAATAGGTATTCATAGAGGACTGCTGGTAGAGGGATTGATTGGCAGCAAGGATGTGAAAATATATGATATCATTGGAGACACCGTAAACACCTCTAAAAGAATTTGTGATCAAGCGACAGGTGGTGAGTTGTTGGTTTCTGATGAGTTTTATAAAACTATCAAGGAGCATATGGAAGTTGATAAGTCCCGGCATGTGACAAAAAAAAGAAAGAAAGAGCCGATTAAATATAGCCTGTTTTGAAAGTTAAAATACCATAGCTCTAATCGGTGATTTAGCCTGCTATCTAAACCCAGAAGTACCGGTACACAAGGGGGAGAGACGTTTAGTTTTTTATTGCCATATAATCAGAACATAGAGTAAAAAGTAACAAGTATTGCACTCCGCTAACACAATCATTCCTTCATGTGATCTCGATGAGCTTTGCCGGCAACAAAAAGAAGGAAGGAAGTAATTGTATCATACAAACCCATAACCCGGAAAATCACATAAAGGAAAAGGAGTTAGTAATGAGCAAAACAATGGTTCCTGCCAATGAACGCAAAATGACGAGCATCTTCGAGCGCTATCTGACTTTATGGATTGGTTTGTGTATTGTCGGTGGCATCTTGTTGGGTAAAATGGCTCCTGATCTGGCAAAAAGCCTGGATGAAATGTCTATTTTTATAAACGGTGCCCCTGTGGTTTCAATCCCGATCGCGATCTGTCTCTTCTTGATGATGTATCCCATAATGGTAAAGATCGATTTTGCGACTGTCATAAAAGCTGGCAAAAGTGGTAAACCTGTATTCTTAACACTATTTGTGAATTGGTGTATCAAACCATTTACCATGTATGGCATTGCCATGCTGTTTTTGGGGGTCCTTTTCCGAGGGTTTATCGGACCGGACGCGATTGACCTGGTTAGAATGCCCTTCGGTCTGGATCTACCCATAGGTGCAAGTCATGGCTCCGGGACTGTCGTTTTGATTGAAGGTGTTAAGATGCTACAGGTCCCACTTTGGAGAAGTTATTTCGCGGGATGCATTCTACTGGGAATTGCCCCTTGTACAGCCATGGTACTGGTCTGGGGATATCTGGCACGAGGGAATGACGGATTAACGCTGGTTATGGTGGCGATCAACTCACTGACAATGCTCGTTCTGTACGGTGTACTTGGTGGGTTTTTACTTGGAATGGGAAAGCTGCCGATCCCCTGGCAGGCTCTGCTGCTGTCAGTAGCCATATATGTCGCTTTGCCCCTGGTTGCTGGATATTTTTCCAGGAAATGGATTATCAGCACCAAAGGCAAGCAATGGTTCAAGGAAAAATTCCTTCATATGCTAACCCCCATAACTATCATCGCCTTGCTGGCTACTCTGGTCCTTCTTTTCAGCTTCAAGGGAGAGGTGATTACTGCCAATCCGCTAACCATACTCTGGATTGCAATACCACTTTTTATTCAGACCATGTTTATTTTTGGGTTGGGATATGGGTTAGCAAAAATACTCAAGCTCTCATATGAAGATGCTGCCCCAGCTGCTATGATAGGCGCCTCCAATCATTTTGAAGTTGCCATTGCCACATCAGTCATGCTCTTTGGCCTCTCTTCAGGCGCTGCACTGGCAACTGTGGTTGGCGTATTGATCGAAGTTCCAGTGATGCTGATGCTTGTTGGGATCTGCAAGCGTACTGCTCGATCTTTTGACCATGCAGCGGATTAGGTTTCGAGACAAGCTTGAATAACTTTTCAAAGTTATTAATTATGGCCTGTTTTTGGCTGAAGATAGGTGAGCGTTGGATTGGTAAATCTCTATCCGTGAAATTGATATCGTTTAACACGATCCAAAAGGTAGATTTGATGGATGAGTTTCAAGCCTCTGCCTCCTGGTTATTAAAAAATTATGTGCCTATTTCGATAAGTGTGTAGAATGGCTTGATGATGAAATACACTCCTAAAAGACATATAACGACACCCGCGCCTTTACGAAACCAGGTACTCGACCCTTGCCAGGCCTTATTCTCAATCAATCGTTGAACCAGTACAGTTGAGCTGCCAGCAATTAGAATCGGGATACAATGACCGATGGCGAACAATAGAATATATAAAACACCGGTTGCTATCTGTTTTTGTACAGTGATGATCGCCAGAATCGGTGCGATAAACCCAAATGTACAGGTCCCCGATAAAATTCCGTAAGCAAGCCCCAGTAAAAAAGCTCCGGAAAAACCTCGGAAGTGGAACCGGGATAATATTCCTCCTGAGACACTGCATTTTTCAACCCCTAGCATACCCAGAGATACCCATACCAGAATGGCACCAACAGCAATCTGCCAATAGTTGCCTACATCTCCTAACATTCTTCCCACAAGTGTGCAGATAATCCCTAAAAAAGTAATGGTGGTGAATAATCCCAATGTAAAAAGAGAAGCGTAAATACCTGCTTGCCTTGGAACAAGTGTTTTTTGTTGACCCCCAATATAAGCTACAATCAAGGGAATCGAAGCGATGTGGCAGGGGCTGAATAAAACGCTGACCATCCCCCAGGAAAAGCTTCCAATCGCCCCAACAGCAGAACCATTGACGATCCATTGATTAATAGTTAGAAAAATTGTGTTCAACATTGGCAATCCTTCCTCATTGATTGTTATTAGATTCAGAAGCGGGTATTTGACTATTGTATAAAATTATGCCCTTTCTCCTCGATCTCATCGACATGACGATATCCCTCATTTTCAGCTTCGTTGAAAAATGCTTGAGGAAATATCAGCAAATAACATCAACGCTATTGGGAGAACTTCCCAAAATTTGTGATCTTCAAGGGAGCTTTCGTTTACTGTTTCTTGAAGATAAAAAAAGGCCACAACCATTCAGTAGAGTCGCAATCATCAGGGCGAGTACAAAGTATCTAACTGTTTTTCTTCGGACCATATTTTCTCCTGCTTGACTGATGTGATAATTCCGAATATTGAGTACACGTAATTATGTACATGTCTTGTGAAATCCCAGATTCTGTTTAAACCTGAAATCAAGTAAGTGATTCACCATTGAGTGTATGACAAATTGTTTTCCATAAGTCGGCCTGAGATAGTGTCGGAGTGGTTTTAATAACAGTCGGTTGCCTGCCTCACTCTGAGGTGCGCTTAAATCCTGCTTCATTGAAAACACACGTATTTCGAATCATCACCGTTAAACTGGCTGCATATCAGCTTTCCGACTTGGAATGTTCTTTAATCTGCTCTACTGCCTCCTCGATCCAGGTCTTAAGCCTGGACCTCGACGGGACCTTCCCCACCGCTTTTACGTCTCCATTTATGACCAGCGCCGGTGTCCCCATCACGCCATAACTCCCAATCTCAGCCAGATCCCGCACAGAGTCCAGTTCTGCCAAGATCCCGGTTTCAGAAAGAACCACCATCACATCACGCTCCAGCCGCTCACATCGGATGCAGCCGGCACCCAAAATTTTGATTTGAATAGTATCACTCAGGGATTCTGCAACGGGCTCACCAACATGCTTTTTATATTCACGTAAAAAGGAGTGAGTATATGTTTCCTCAAGGTCTGCAATGATGTAGTTCTTCTGAGAGAGTTTTTCCAGCAACAGACTCCCAATCTCCTCATCAGACATGCTTGGACTGGTCTCAGCAACTTCGGATAGAGCTGCTTTTAAACCGATGATGCCGATTCGATTCTTACCGACACGTATTTGTGTAACGTCAGTCATTCCTATACTCCTTTTTGATGAAACAGCCTGAACTCTTTGTTGTAACCATGAGTACGGTGCCAAAAACAAACTGCCTTCTTGCAGGAATCAAACATTTCGGCGGGCCTTTTTTGATCTAATGACAAACCAACCTGAAACAATCAGGAAAACCACACCTACCCCGGTAACGGCAGTAAACAAGGGGTCGGCAGAAAACCAATTTTCAGATTGTACAGGTTTTGCCTCCACGGGTTTTGTTAATGACAGCTCGGCTGTTGCTCCCAGATGGTCCAGCATGCGTACTATGGATGCCTCATCCAGGAAACCCTCATGCCGTGTTACTTCAGCCCCGTTTTTATCAAAAAATATCTGGGTGGGAATCGTCCGGATACCAAATTTTCTGGCCGGGACAGGATCCTTCCACACGTCAATGAAAATGACAGCAGCTCGACCCTTGTAGTCTTCCTTTAATTTCTCTAAGATCGGGGCCATCATTTTACAAGGCACACAGGCTGTCGCACCCAGATCCAATATAGTCGGCATGCCCCTAACCGGAATAGGCCCGTATCTGTCCGATTTCGAAAGAGCCGTAAAAGAAAGAAACATATAAACTGAAAAAATACCAATGATGGCAACTGCTTTTTTACAATACGGTTGTTTAAAACACATTCTATCGTCTCCAATACAATATTAAGCGTCAGTCGAAAAAGGATTCTCTTTCTGTCATCAACATCGATTTTGATATTCTGTTAATGGGTACATAACTTTCACTGAGTTGAGCCAGATTCAGAAATCGTTTGGGCTTTATCTTGTAAAAGAAACCGCTTGATTCTTGCAGACTGACTTAAATAAAAGAACATGATCGGCATTTGAATCAATGGCGCGACAGCAGCGGGGAGCACTGCCAGTGTTTCTCCAAAGGCAGTTGTCGCCAGTCCGATGGTGATAGCATGGTTTTTCGCTGTAACCCCATATCCCAAGGCCATGGCGTTACCGTATTCGATATGAGCAATCTTACTGAAGAGGATCGCCAATATAAACAAGACCGGATATAGAGTCCCTATTCCGACAATAATCCAGAATATCCACTGATAGTTTTCAATAATCATCCCGGATTTAGTGGATATAATTAGAAATACCATCACCAGCATGCCACATGTTGAAATGGCAGGAAAATAAGGCGCGATTCGCTGTTTAAACTTTTTGGGACCGTAGCGGCGCACCAGCATCTTTCTTGTTCCCAATCCTGCTATTAAAGGCATAATGACAATAAAGATCATATTTTTAAAAATCATCATCGGGTCAATCTGAACATAAGTCCCGGCCAGCAGCCACATCCACAAGGGTACCATAAAAATGGCCAGAACCAGGCTTATGGCAACGATTATCAGAGCAGACTCCACTTTTGCGTCAGCATATCCGGTCCAGGCTGCGACCATGGCACTGCAGGGTACCGTTATTTTCAAAATAAAGCCCACTGCCAGGTATGGGTCGACATTGCTGAAAAGGAATTTAGCCCATAACGCCCCCAGTAGTGGCGTGAGTAGAAAATTCAAAAATATAACCGCAGCCACCAGTTTGAAATTCTTCGCAGCTTTACCGATGTCCTCGATCCGCAGGTTGATCATCATGGGGTAAAGCATAAAAAACAGTAAAAAGGGGATCGTAAATTCCAGAGCTTTGATTTCAGGCAGATAATAGCCCGTAACCAGTGCCAGAGAAATGGAGATGGCCACCATAAATGGCATATACTTTCGAATAAAATTAATGAATTTCATAAGTCGTTCAAAATTGAATAGTAGTGTACCGGGGTTTGGAAACCCAACCTACAGGCTACCGGTGCGTAGTTAAGTTGATTTTGGGATCTTTTCTGCTTGAATTTCATTTCAATGATTGGCAATTTTCATGTAATACCTGATCAAACCAGGTTCCAGATCATTTTGGCCGCGATGCCCAGCAGGACAAACCCGATAATAAGTTTGACATGCCTGGGGTTTAGCTTATCGGTCATCAACCAGGAACCCAAAATAGCTCCGAGCGCTGAACCGGCGGCACTGAAACCCAGCAAGGAATAATCCATGCCTCCCAGTGTCGCATGTCCCAGAAAACCGGATAGCGAGGAGAAGATAACAATAAACGAAGTTGTGGCTGATGCTTTTTTTGGATTAATACCCAGCCAGACCAGAACAGGAACGATGAAATTGCCACCTCCCACTCCCAGCAGTCCCCCTAAAAATCCTGCGAAACCGCCTACAGATACGCCATAACCGATCTGTTTACGCCTGGAATGAACGATTTCTTTTTCCCTGGCTCGGTAAAAAAGCATCATTCCGGCCGCAAACAACAGGAATCCTGTGAATGCCCACAATAAGACATTGCGATCCAAGTCTGTGCTGACATAAGCGCCCAGCGGTGAAAGTACTGTCGCCACCACCAGGATCGGTATCGCCACTTTCCATAAGATCAGTTTATTTTTGACAAATCGATAGGACGCAAACACCATGGCTATGGAGTTAAGCAGCAAAGCTGTGGCCATTGATACATGTATATCAACCCCCAATGCGATAAATACAGGTATTAGAATAAAAGCGGCTCCAACGCCTGCGATGGTCAGCAATGTGGTAAAAACCAGGGTGATCAGTCCGGCGATCAATGCGACAGTCATGGGTTGTCTCCATAAAAAGGATTTCGGTAGTACAGTCAGGCCTCTTTCAACAGACATCATATATGCTGTTCCATTTTTTCTCCAAAATCATCAATGGTGATTGTCCTGATATTTTAACGGTCATAACCTGAGCAAGGGATACAAACATGGCGATCCCCGACAACGCGCAAGTAAACCTTTGAAACAAGTTCCCCACACTGGGCACAGGGAATCAGGCCCATAATTTCTCCAAAATCGTCCTCCCAGTCATAATTCCTTACTTCACCAATCGTAAGAACCTCTTCTTCTGGAGCTTCATAAATCAGATTGGCCATTTCCCAGGCTTCCTCTTCTGGAATCTCTGTTGGGGGAATCCCCTGCCCACGTTTTCGCATAAAAGAAGATTCAGCCACTGCCTTATGACGGCCTGGTTTGTATGACACCCGCACTGCCTTTTCCTTTTTTTTATCGATTAAAGTCAGTGCCAGTTTTCCCCAGTTCGACTTTTCTATGCATCCTTTGCCAATGGTGCAGCCGGTTGCATATTGAACCCCGTCTGCAAAACATTGTGCTCCATGGTTATCACCAATTTCCAAAATGCAGTGTAATTCACCGGAAGAGCCTGTGCGCTTGACGTCCAGAGCTTTTAAAGCAGCCAATCCAGCGCGCACTCCGGCTGCGGATGCCCAGCAGATATGACCGTGAAATTCAAAGGCTTTCTTCAGTATTGTTTTGTCCATGATTTCCTCCTGTAAAATTGAATTAAAAAGAACGGGACTTTCCCCAAAAGTGGCGACTCTATCTCCTGATGCGCGAAAAGAACCGGAAATTTCCCATTAGTTTATAATCAAACCAACGTTTCTGCAGCTGCCGCACTCAAATTGCAAGGTTGTATGAGTGACTCCGTATTTGTGACCCAGTACGTGGTTGATCTGTTTTTGTATTTCAGAAGTTTCCTTCACTAAATCTTATAGAAGATGATAAAAACCGCTCCAATAATAACAGCAAGACTGGAAACTGCATCGCTTAAAAGGTGAAAATAGGCTGCTCAAATGTTTATGTTATCTTTAGAACCTTTTTTCAGTAAAAGCGTTCCCGCCACGTTTGCAAGCAATCCCGCAGAAGCGACAATCAACATTAGATTCCCGGTAACCGGCACCGGGTTACTGAATCGTTCTATGGCTTCCTTAATCAAAAAGAAACTGATGATAATCAACGTGCTGGCATTAATGATGGCGGCAATAATCTCCGCTCTTTTCAATCCGAATGTATGTTTCAGCGTCCTTGGCTTTTGGCTTAATCGTATTGCCAGATATGTAATAATAATCGCAATACCGTCGCTCAGATTATGCAAGGCGTCTGATATAAGCGAAAGACTGCCTGATATCAATCCACCGGCAATCTCAGCGCCAGTAATAAAAAAATTCAAGGCCATTGTAATAAACAGATTCTTCTCAGAAGTATCTGAACCATGGTCATGAGCATGATGGTGTGACATCCGTTTTTATCTCCTTATTTGATACTTCGGGGCCTAATGTGGAACATGTTATGATGGGGGTGCTGCTTCCCTGATACTTGAGGCGTCAGGATGCGACCAGGGACATGGCAACTCCCCTGGCTTGCATGGCAAACATGGTCACCCGTGTCAGTAGGGACGAATGGGCCAGCATGAAACCGAAGCCGAGCAGACCAACGCCACCAATAACCACCGGTAAGCTGGATCCCAGCGAAGCGAAAAGGCCGTTTGACGCTGCGGCGCCAGCCAGGCCGAAGAATAACACTTTCCGTCGTCCAAATTTTTCCGACAGTTTCCCGCTCAACCGGCCGCCAATGACCGCCATTAGGAAAGAGATCAGCAATCAAGGCCAAAGAAACAGGCATGATACTGGCGGCAAAGATACCGGTCAGTGCCCGATATACAATCAGGTCAGTCAGAGAAGAACCCAGAGCACACAAACCAGTGGCCACGGTAAAAACAATCATAAAGATTGTGATGACCTGTCGCTTGCCAAAACGGTCAGCCAAGGGGCCAAAGATCAGTTGAAATAGCCCGAACTGCTTCAGCACATAGCCAGATAAGCCGGCACCGAAAGCGGCGATACAGCTCATATCCCCAAACCCGTCCCTGGCGAGGCGTCGGGTTGTTTTAATTAGTCCGTGATCAGTTGTTTG
>Ga0208904_1000792_pt1 | contig 23952 bp, 20 predicted proteins | sample AntAceMetag02UKB_FD_184774 | JGI IMG/M metagenome (GOLD analysis project Ga0208904, IMG submission 184774) | Saline lake microbial communities from Ace Lake, Antarctica - Antarctic Ace Lake Metagenome 02UKB (SPAdes) (version 2) | ecosystem: Environmental > Aquatic > Non-marine Saline and...
GATTGGATGTTTAATCGTATTACTTCTGAAAAAGCAAAGGAAATATCAAAACCAATGTATAGAGAAGCAATTGAAAATTTAAATTTATAAAAAAAGTTTATATTAAATTTTTGCAATTACCCTAAATAACTTATAGTAATCCCACTATGGAAACAACTACATTTCATTCAATCTTTACTCTTGTCGGTATAATGGCTGCATTTTTGAGTGCTTTTTCTTTTCTTGGTACTTGGTGGACAGGAAAAATAATTGATAATTCAAACAAACAAAAAATTCAAACATTACAACAAGAAATAATAGACTCAAAACCGAGCATATATTCACAGTCGTCTGAAAAAATTAATATTGTCAGTGAAAAATTATTTAAACATATATTTAGCGTTTCGGTCGATTCTCCAAAAAGTAATATGCTAATTTATACTGAACTTTCTAGTAAAGCTAGCAAGATTGGAAAATTAAAATTAGAAAAAACAGGTAATAGTGGAGTACGAGAAAGAAATGGTACGCTAATACCATTTGAAGATTTTTTATGTACATTCAAAACTGATGTAAAATTAAATATGGAAACTGATAAGATTATATTTTCTGCCGAACCAGAAGAAAATTCTGACTATCTAATTTATAATTATGAAAAAAAGTAAAAAAGAAACATTAAATACATATAAAATCGAACATAAAATTTTGACATTAGCCCATTGTGCAGTCATGGAAGACGAGAAAGAGCCTGCTTCATTTAAAATTAACAATATAACATTTACACATTGGGATTTTAACCATAGGGACGGCTGGTTAACAAATGCATGGTTAGCAGAAACCACAATAAAAGCTGAAAATTTTCATAAAGCCTGTGAAATATTTATTGAAAAACTTTCTCATTTAATTCCGAGAATTTCCTTAATTTCACAATCATATATAGAATATGTATCGGAGCCTTTTATGATACATAAAATAGGAAGTGGTACGGCTTTTTTTAGATATATTAATGATATTAATGCTGTAGGTTTAATGTTTATGGAAAAAGAACAAAAAGCTCTTAAAATATTACTTAAAAATGAAGTAATACCTGAAGCTTTTTATTATTATTGGAACGATGCAATAAATGCTACTGGTTATTCCTCAAAATTACTTCTTATGTTTTCAGCAATTGAGGCGTTGGTAAAAAAGAAGAATGGTAAAAAAGACTGGATTTTAATCAATGAAATTCTTGGTTCTGAGCTTGTGGAAAAACTTTTTGGTACAAAAGAAAAGTCAAACACAGGATTTAGACACAGACTTGTCCATGGTGAATATTTTGGTAATCAGGATAGCAAAGTAAATTATCTTGACGCTGTCCATAATAAAGTTATTAAATATTTTAATGACAAAATATTTAAAGAATCTTTAATTACTGAAGATATAACTCATCCACAAAGGCACTTTTTTGGGAATAAACAAGAATGTAAAACTTTTGTAAAAGATAAGGTTAATGGAAACAATTTTGATTTAAAGGAGTTATTGAAAGATTTTAATGATAACGGATTTCGTGCTCCCCAAAATTATGAGCATGTGTTTGATAAAAGATTGAATAATACTTATTAAAAAAAATTACTCAAATAAGTTCCAACATCGTCCCACCCTTCCCGCATTTAAAAACTAAGCTAACATTAGCTTAGTTTTTGTATAGGGGTTTACCACTTTGGAACAAACTTATACTATTTCTCTAATAAATAATAGTAATATTCATTTTTACCTGTGTTTTCGTTATAAATAGACCATATCAAAGCATTCTCTAAAAAAGCAATGTTTTTTGGTTGTTGATATTTTGTAATTATTGTTCTAAAAAAATCTTGATCATCAAACACACCACTTCTTTTATGAACTAAAACACAATGCATACCTTCTGTTTTTAACATACCAAGCGGTCTACAATCTATCTTGTAATCAAAATTTTGAGTTCTATAATCTACTTTTTGTATTTGAGATATTTCTCCGTTTTTGGTAGGTAAACTTATGGGAGGATTAACACGTATTCCAGCTTCTGTTATATAATTTTTTGCCTCTTCTCTTATAAATTTGAATACTGTAGAAACAACTTTGTTAGTTCTCTCAATTTCTCCCCAATTGTAATTACTATTTGTATTTTTTATAATATTTTTTATAATATTTATATAATCTGCATAACCAAAATATTCTACATTTAAATTATCTAAATTTATGCTAGCACATTTCATATTTTTATAATCAGGATCACATTTTGTAAAATAATAATTTTCAATTATATCACCTCCAGATAAATATAACATTTCTGGACTAAAATCTAATTCAAATAGTTTATAAATTTTACCAGTTTCAATTTTATCACCATTGTTATAATTATAAACAATACTATTTTGTTCGATAAAAGAATCTTCTAAATTTTTGTCTTCTCTACTCTGGTTAAATTCTTCTTTGTTTATTTTAAATAAACCAGTATAAAATGCCAAAGCTATAAAAATTGCAAATCCCAACAATATACAAAGTGCTATAATAATAAATTTCTTCATATTTTTTATTTAAGAATAAAAGAAAATACAGGCAATAACAACATTATCATATAAAGAATAATAGTTGCCCAACCTAAACTTTTTTTACCTTCTACAAAAAAATAAGTTGGCATACCGATAAAACCAACTAAAAGCAATAAAACAATCCAAAGGGCTTTGGATTGTTTTAAATCTTGTCTTGAAATAACCTGAATAAAAGCAATGATCCAAAAAACAAATAATACAATTCCAAAAACAGGAAATAAAAATAAACTTAACAAAGAAGCACTTGTTCCCGCTATGGCAACAGCAGTTTCCTTGGGGGTATTTTCTACTAATCCGACCATAGCTTGGTCAGAAACAGCTTGGGCTAATTTCATATTTTATTAGTTTAAAAATTATACTATATATAATAGCATATATAAAGTGATAAATAAATATATCTTAAAGTATCTTATTACAGAATAACCACGTTCCAACATCGTCCCACCCTGCCCGCAATTAAAAAACAAGACAACTACGTCCTGTTTTTTTATTTTTGTATTCTTTATAAATTCACCTTTTTAACCAATTCAGATTTAAGCTCCATCGCACCAAAATCAGAAATTTTACAATCTATATTGTGATCCCCTTCTTTTAATTTGATATTTTTTACTTTTGTACCTTTTTTTAATGGTTTAGAGTACCCTTTAACCGGCATATCTTTCATAAAAAGCACAGTATCTCCATCATGAAGAATAACTCCATTCATATCCTTTACTACTAAATTCTTTTCACCATCTTCTGATTTTTCTTCACTATTCCATTCATGGCCACATTCAGGACATGAATATACAGTGGTGTGAAGAAGATATGCATAAGGTGATTTACATTGTGGACATTCTTTTGTTACTTCAGACATATAAAAAAATTAATAATAATATATATAGCATTATACAGAATTTCAAAAAAAATACAAGAACTACACATGTCACAAAAATAAATAGTAACTTTACATAGCCATACAAATTAAAATAAAAAAACCAAATTAAAACTGTTTTAATTTAATTTTTTTATTTTATTATGATTTTCCTTTTTATTTTTCAATATTACCTAATACATCCTCAGGCTTATCTATCAATCTAACAAGGTCTCTATCGTCTTTGCTAATTGTTTTAAAATGACCATACATATTATCTATAATATCTAACATTGGTTGCCAAAATTCTTTTCCATAAAGCAAAGTTGGAATTTTTTCTATTTTTCCAGTTTCTTGCAAAGTTAACATTTCAAATAATTGATGCATCGTTCCAAAACCACCTGGGAAAAATACAAAACCTTTTGAAGGAGAAGTAATAATAAGCTTTCTAATATGAGGGAAAAAGAAACCAATTGAATCAGTTAAATAATCATTATGTCTTTCTTTCCCTTTAGCAAAACGCATATTAATACCGATACTCTCTCCACCATTTTCAAAAGCACCTTTACTGGCAGCTTCCATTATACCAGGACCACCACCAGTCATTGTTGTATACCCCCCCATTGCTACGTGTTTACCAACTACATATGCTTGCTGATAATAATCAGAACCTGATTTAATACTTTTTGTTCCAAGTACTGTTATATTATCTTTTACTTTACTTATAAATTCAAAACCATCAACCAATTCTGCCATTATTCTAAACACTCTCCAATCGGCACCACCTTCACATAAAGGATTTTCAATTTTAGGATTAGTTTCACAAACATTTGGTCTATCTTTAATATTTTTTAAAAATTCAAAAGCCTCAGCAGCAGTATCAACAATTTTCCATTCATCTATTTCTGAATCAGGCACAGAACCAACTTCTTCAGATGACTTGTTTTTAACAAATTCTACGATTGGTTTCCAAAAATCACTACCAACTAAAATTATTGGTGATCTTTCCATAAATCCAAGTTCAATATTATCTACTACTTCAAAAAATTCATCTAAAGTTCCAAAACCACCTGGAAAAAATACAAAAGCATTCGCTGGTGATGTTAACATTGCTTTTCTGGTAAAAAAATAATAAAAAGCAATTGCTTTTTTTACGTATGGATTAATACGTTGTTCAAAAGGAAGTTGAATATTCAAACCAACTGATTCCCCTCCTACTTCGTAGGCACCTTTATTTGCTGCCTCCATTATTCCAGGCCCCCCACCAGTTATTGTTGTAAAACCATTTTTACCAAGAAGCCTGCCAAGTTGTTCTGCAATTTTATAATATTTATTGTTACTTGGAAGTCTAGCTGAACCTAGAATCGTAATTTCTTTACGCAACCCACCTAAAAACTGATAACCATCAACAAACTCAGCCATAATTCTAAAAATTCGCCAAGAATCACGGTAATTTACTACTGCGCCAGCTGTTATCAAAGACTTTTTAACGCCACTTTCTCGTTCTTCTTCTAATTCTTTATCTAACATAATATTTAATTTTTATTAATTTATATAAGTATTATACTGTAAAATTTACCTTTCATCAAATTTAACAACTTGATTAGTAATACTTAGTTGTGTATAATTTATTTATTATATGAAAATTTTAAAAACAAACGAAGATACAATTAATTACGGGATAAAATTAGCCAACAAATTAAAAGCTGGTGATATTTTGTGCTTACATGGTGATTTAGGTGCTGGAAAAACAACTCTTGTTAAAGGGATAGCAACTGGATTTAAAATTAAAGAAAAAATTACTAGCCCTACTTTTAGTTTAATGAACATTTATAAAATTAAAAATAAACAAATTAAAAATCTAATACACATAGACACATACCGTTTAGAATCTGAAGAAGATTTAATTGATATTGGCGTAGAAGATTATCTTGGATCATCTGACACAATTACGATTATTGAATGGCCAGAAAAAATAAAAAAACTTTTAGAAAACAAAAAAACGATTGATATCACAATCGAACATACAGAAGATGGCGAAAGAATAATAAAATGTGGAAAGAATTAAAAAGGGATCCTTCGACAAGCTCAGGATGACAGACGAGAATACTTACATCCACAATAGTCTTGCCTGTAAATATCCATATCATTTACTAACTTTATCCCTTTTTCTTGTCTCCCACTTTTTTTCCAATCTTCTTCATAATATTTTACTCCAAATTTTTCTTCTAAACTTTTACCAATAGGATTAATAATATCCGCTTTTTTATTTCTTCCACTTGTTAAACTTGTACTAAATAAATCAAAATTATTATCTCGCGCATATTTCGCAGTTTTTTCTAATCTCATTTTAAAACAAACAGAACACCTTGCACCCATTTCAGGTTCACTCTCAAAACCTTTAACTTTTTCGTCCCAATCTTCTGGTACGTAATCATAATCCATCATTTTAACATCCCATTTTTTACAAACTTTTACCACTTCTTCTTTTCTTTTTAAATATTCATCTTCAGGAAAAATATTTGGATTATAAAAAAATACAGTCAAATCAAACTTTTCTTTTAGCTCATCTATTATTGCAACTGAACAAGGCGCACAGCAGGTATGTAATAAAAACTTTTTCACATTAATTCATTATTTTTTATTCTTCTTTTTTTGGGCTAACATATAATCTTCCCATCTTGTTTCACCTTTTACTAGATACTTTTTATTTTTTAATTGTTCCGGCATATAACCTTGATCAACTTCACCTTCAATATCTGGATTATACTGATAACCTTTCCCATAACCTATACCTTTCATAAATTGAGTTGGTGCATTTCTCAAATGTATAGGCACTCCTAAATTAGAAGTATTACGCGCGTCCATAGCAGCTTCTTCATAGGCCCTATAAATCAAATTTGATTTTTTAGCCATAGCACAATAAACAACAGCTTCTGCTAAATGCACACTGCACTCTGGAAAACCAAGTTTGTGACAGGCATCAAATGCAGCATTTGCAATTAAAAGTGCACGAGAATCAGCTATACCAATATCTTCAGCAGCAAAACGTAAAACACGACGTGCCACATACAAAGGATCACAACCAGCTTCAACCATACGAGCCAACCAATACAAAGCCGCGTCTGCATCCGAACCTCTCATCGATTTATGCAATGCTGAAATCAAATTATAAAACTCTTCGCCTTTTTTATCAAAAATAAGATGAGTACGTTGCAATGATTCTTTTATATCTTCTATGCTAATTTCTATCTTTTCATTTTTATTCTTAATTTTTTTTGACTTAACAACCAAATCCAAACCATTAAGAGCAGTCCTTGCATCTCCCCCGCTTAAATTAGCCAAAACTTCTACAACGTCATCTTTAATTTCTATATTATAGTCTCCCAATCCTTTTTCTTTAGTTTGCAAAGCAAATTTCAAAATTTTTATTATATCTTCTGATTCCAAAGAATTTAAAATAAATACTCGAGATCTTGAAAGTAACGCCCCAATCACTTCAAATGATGGATTTTCAGTTGTCGCTCCAATCAAAATTATTGTTCCATCTTCTACATACGGCAAAAGTGCATCTTGTTGAGCTTTGTTCCACCTGTGAATTTCGTCTATAAATAAAACTGTTTTCTTTTTGCTAAATTTTGCGTTGTCAATAATAGTTCGAAGCTCCTTTTTACCACTCATAACTGCAGATATTTTTACAAATTCTGCTTTCACATTGTTCGCTACTATATTAGCTAATGTAGTTTTACCAGTTCCAGGAGGACCCCATAAAATCACAGAAGACAAATCACCTAATTCAATCAACCGACGCAACATTTTATCAGATCCAACAATTTGTTCTTGTCCAAAAAATTCATCAAAATTCTCTGGACGCATTCTATCAGCAAGAGGCCTTAAATTTTCTTGTTTTTCACTAGACATAGTCTTTAAATTTCTTTATAAACCATTCACCAAATTTTCTTTTCAAATTCTTTTTGTTTTTACCTAAGTCTAGCTCACAAGCCATTCCTTTCCAGTCAAATAAAATATTATTTAGTTCACCAACCATTTTGTTGTCTGAAAATGTAACTCCTGATTCTTCATCTATAAACCAACTTCTTGAATTTAAATTTGGACTACCAACCATTCCTATTTTACCATCAACCGAAAAAGCTTTTCCATGATTCATATTTTTTAAAAAATACATTTTTGCCCCAGCACGAGTAGTTAAATCGTAAAAAGTCTGAGCAAGATATCCCATTAATTTATGATCACTACGGGCTGGCAACATTATATTTACTTTAACTCCTCTTTTGTGAGCTTTGGCAACCATTTCTAAAAACTTTTTATCTGGCACATAGTATGGGGTAATTAAAGTAAAAGTTTCTTTTGCAGCCCCTAAAGCACTCAAATAAAACTTACGCAAATGTGAACGTTTTATTTTTTGTGAAGGTGAATACATATTATATTCAATAGGCTCTATCTCTTTGTCAAGCATTGTAAGTTTAGGATGCAAAATATGTTTTACATTTTTTTTATTACCACCAGATTTTATATATGTTTTAGCAAAACCATACAAAAATGACCTTACAACTTTTCCTCGTAATCTTAAATTTATATCATCCCATTCTTTAGATTCAACATGAATATTAACCCCACCTACAAAAGCGACTTTTTCGTCTATAACTAAAACTTTACGATGATTTCTTTTAAGTATTCTACGAAACCAATCTTTAAAATCCGCTTTTGGACTTAAACGATTAAACCACAAAACTTCTATTCCCGCACCAATCATTCGCCCTTCAGTTAAAGTCGAAAGATGAAAACTACCAAAAGCATCTAAAATTATTTTAATTTGAACACCTTCATTTGCTTTTTCTACTAACAAATCAATAAATTTATTACCAATTATATCATCTTTTAAAATATAAACTTCCCAATATATAGAATGTTGAGCTTTTTTTATTTCTGCTTCCATTGCTGCCCACGCAGACTGAGTTGTACTATAAAATTTATAAGAGAATGAAGTTTTCATATAATAAAGTATAGCCTGTGTATAGTAAAAAATCAAATTACAACCTTGACCTAAAACCAAAAAAGCTATATACTACGTTTGATTTAAAAATAAAGGCCCATTCGTCTAACGGTTAGGACATTAGCTTCTCAAGCTAGTAACAGGGGTTCGATTCCCCTATGGGTCACAAAAATAATACCGCCCTTGTGGTGGTATTATTTTTGTTATCCTGGGGAATCGAACTTGGAAAGGGAGAAAACGATAGTTTTATCTATTGGAGGAGGGGTATTGGGGAACCCGAAGGTTCCCCAAAGAGGAGCTTACGACGAGTGAGCTTCCCCTATGGGTCACAAAAATAAAACACCTACTACGATATTTTAGTAGGTATTTTATTATATAATTTTATTTTTCCCATTCACTCCCCTGTCTTACTAAAAGCTCTTTTGCTTTTTCTGGCTCAGCCATTACTTCTTTTACAATTCTTTCCATCCTGCCACCTTGAGAACCTTTAACTAACATTATATCACCTTGTTTAATTTTATCTTGTAAAAATCTTCCAGCAGAAACACTATCAGAAAACTTTGCAATTCTATGTTCATCAAACCCAGCTTCAAGCGCAGACAAAGCTATAAATTTTGAAGCCTCGCCAACAGTAATTAAAAAATCTATTCCAAGCTCCGCTACCTTAAAACCAAGCTCTCTGTGAGCATTTTCTGTTTCAGTACCGAGTTCAAGCATATCTCCAAGCACTGCGTACCTCTCTCCTTTTTCTTGTATTTCAATCTTAGATAAAGTACTTAATGCTGATTTAGCTGCCTCTGGAGATGAATTATATGTATCATCAATTAAAAGTGTATTTTTTATACCTTTAAGCAAACACATATGACCTGCAAGAGGTCTGTAATCAGTAAGTGCTGTAGCACCCTCTACCAAATTAACTCCAAATATATTTCCTACGGTTAAACCAACTAAAGCAGAAGATATTAAGTGTTCTGCAATCATATCTGGTAAAAATACAGGAACACAGTGCCCTTTATGAAATACTTTAAAATTCAAACCCGTTGGCAAACCAGTTTCTTTATCTTTTAAAATATTAATTTCTGAAGCTTGTAAATCAGAACCTTCTTTAAAACCAAAAGTTAAAACTTCAGCTTTGGTTTTAGCAACATTTTCCATCACATAGTTATTATCAAAATTTAAGACAGCAAAACTATCGTGTGATAAGTGTGAAATAATATTTCGCTTTTCTAAAATAATTTTTTTAAGAGTTTTAAAAGCTTCTGTGTGAGCATGAGCAACAGAAGTCCAAACCCCAACTTTACAAGAAGCAATGTCAACTAAGTACTCAATATCTCCAGGCTTATCTGCACCCATTTCCAAAACTAGAATTTCTGGATACTTTTTGGATCTTATACAAATTAACCTTAAAGCCTTAAAAAATACTTTTAACCAACCGATAATTGACTTGCCTGGACTCTTATTAATTCCAATAATAGTTAGAGGCAACCCAATCTCATTATTATAATTTTTTGGAGTTTTGCGAACATTAAAACGAGTAGACAAAACAATAGCTATGGCTTCTTTACTTGAGGTCTTACCAACAGAACCTGTTATACCAATAACATCTGGCTTATATTTTTTAATAATTTTTTTAGACAAAATTCTTAAAATAAATTGTAGTAGTGTATTTAACATTTTATAAATTTTTAATTATTAATTTTATTATCTTTCCTCAGGTATACCATAATATTGCAAAGTAAACTTAGCAATATCTGAAAAAACTGGAGCAGCCGTTACAGAAGACCAATTCCTCTGTGGTTTTTCATATTTAACAATCATCACAAATTTTGGATTATCCGCCGGAGCAAAACCAGCAAAAGTATGATTAGTTTCTTCGCTATATCCACCTGCGCCTGAAATTTGAGCTGTACCAGTTTTACCAGCCACATAATATCCTGATACTCCCGCTCTACCCGCTTGACCACTGTCAACTACAGACACAAGCATTCCTGTAATCAATTTACTAGCGCGACTTGAAATTATATCATCAATTACTTTTATTTCCGTTTTTTCTATTTTTCCATTTGGATGTCTTATTTCTTCAATAATGTGTGGTTTAAACATTTTACCATTATTTGCCATCGCAGAATAAGCTACAGCAAGCTGAAGAGGTGTTGCTGTAATTCCTTGACCAAATGAAGCAACCGCTCCATAAACCGGACCTCTCTTATCGAGTGATGATATATCACCTGCATTTTCAGTATTAAGTTGTATGCCTGTTTTTTTACCAAAACCAAACTTTTCTACATAATGCACAAATTCACTTATACCAAGCTTTTCTTCTACCCAAATCATACCAGTATTTATCGAATTTTCCAATACCCCTGTCATGGTTTGATCTCCATAACATTTATTTTGTGCATTATGAATTGTAAAACCACTTATATACCTTTCGCAAGGATCTTTGAAATAAGTATTTGGTTCAACAAGTTCTAAATCAAGAGCAGCCGACATCGTTACTGGTTTAAATACAGAACCAGGTTCATATGGAGTAAAAATATTAGTATTGTTATAATTTCTAATATTATCTACCTTGGAATAATTATTTGGATCAAAATTTGGCAAACTACACATTGCAAGGATTGCTCCATTTTCTGGATTCATCATCACAAGAGATGCACTGCTAGCTTCAAATTCCTTCATACCCTCTTCTAAACGTTGGCAAGCTTTAAATTGCAATGTCCGATCGATTGTTAAAAGAAAATCTTTACCATTTTCTGCATCTATAGAATTAATTCCTGCCAAAGTAATCATACTTCCTGATTGTGTTTTTTCCCCCATCAAAAATCCAGTCTGACCAGATAACTCTTCTTCAAAATAACCTTCTAACCCATATTTACCAGTCATCCTTCCATCACTGTCAGAACCATAAAATCCTAAAATACTTGATGCTAAATTTTCTTCTGGATAATATCTATGATCTACACCTAATATATATATCCCCTTCTCTTTTAAATCTTCTAATTTTATTTTTGTTTCTTCGTTAATTTTTTTTGCCACAGGTTCATATGGATCGTCTATTTTAGATAATTTTTTTTCTAGTATTTCTTTTTCCCCCTCTTCAAAACCTAAAATCTCAGAAATTTTTTCACTCAATTCTTTTACTTTTGTTTTATCTTCTATTTCTTTTGGCACGACATAAACAGTATAATATTCTCTAATTGAAGCTGCTTTATACTCTTCTTTTGTACGTGTATCTTGAAAATAAACAGCACCCCTCTTTGGATGTAACTTTTTATAAATTTCATGAGTATCAAGTGCAAAGGTAGAATAATAATCATGTTGTAAGATTTGCAAAACAAAAAGCCTACCAATTATTACAGTAGCTAAAAATAAAAAAAATATTGAAATCACTCTCACAGGGATATCGACTGATTCTTTTTTATACATCTTTTATAAAGAAAGGTTACTTAAAAAATTTTGTATTTCTTTTTCTGGCTTTTTACCCAACCAAACAATCTTATAAATCATTTCAGCAAAAGGCAACTTTAAATTATATTTTTTAGAAAGTTGAATTAAAACCTTGCTCGCATTTATACCCTCTACCACTTGTTCAATTTTTTTACACGACTCATCTTTGCTAAAACCTTGAGCCATACATTCACCAAAACGACGATTACGGCTTTTTTTACACAAACCAGTACCAATCAAATCACCTAACCCAGACAAACCATAAACAGTTTCTCGTTTACCACCCATTTTTTTAACCAAAAGACTAATTTCCTCTAAAGCCAAAACCAAAAGCGCTGATTTTGTATTCATTGAAATTTTAAGGCCATCACACAAACCCATTGCAATTGCATAAACATTTTTAAAACTTCCAGTCACTTCTACCCCAACCACATCACTATTTGAAGCTAACTTTAAATTTTTATTTTCTAATACTTCTTTAACAATTTTAATAGCAATTTTACTTTTACTTGAGACATCCATTGCTGTAAAAACACCCCCTACCATATCGCTTGCAATTGCAGGACCAGAAATGGTCACAACCTGTTTACTTAAACATTTTGGAATATATTTTTCTATTATATCAGGAACTAAAAACAAAGATTTAGTATCTATGCCTTTTGAAATATCTACGCATACGACTCCGCAAGGTAAAAATTTAACGATCTGTTTAATTAAATCTACTACAAAATTAGAAGGAACAACAAAAAATAAAACTTGTACACCTTGCAACGCATCATCTAAATCGAAAATTGGATAAATATTTTTTGAAAGCTTTACACCTTTTAAATATTTTTTATTTTCTCCTGTTTTTTTAATTTGCTCAAGAGGTAATTGATCACCTTCATAATTCCACAAATTAACCTTATAACCATTATTTGCAACCACCTGAGCAACAGACGTTCCCATATTACCCGCACCCAAAACTGTTACTTTTATGTTCTTAGCTCCGTTAGAATTTTTAATCATACTGCTCTATTTAAAAATGATTTTAAAATTTTTGTTTTTATATCTTCCCCACTTAAACCAGCAAGTTCATATACCGCAAGAGATTTTCCAGATTTTAAATAAGTATCAATTGCTATTGTTCTTTCTATATAATTTTCTGGTAACAAAAATGGATACAAAAACCCTTTCCAACCATTATGGATCATTGTTGCATTTTCTCTATCATTTGAAGAATAAATTTTATTTGCTTTTTCTAAATCTTTCTTGCATAAATCTTCAAAAAGTTGAGGAGAAGTAACATTCACAATTTTTACATCGTACTCTTTTTCAACAGTGTCTAAAATTTCTAAAGTATTCAAAAGTATTTGCAAACCAGAAATTACTAAACATTTTTTTATTTTTCCATTTTCTTCATAATTTTTATAAATATAAGCTCCATTTATTGCATCTTTCGGTTTACTACCACCTGATCTATCTAAAACAAGTGTGTCGGGTCGCATTAAAGACAAGGCTATCGGCTCACCAACTTCAAGAGCATAAAACAACATTTCTACAGTTTCAGCTGCATCCATTGGTTTATAAACTTTAATTCCTGGATATGCCTCGAACATACTCATCCAATACAGACCTTGGTGAGTTGGTCCATCTTCTCCAGTTTCTGGTCCATCATGAGCTGCAAGTATTACAAAAAATCCAGCAGTATCTGGTTTTAAATGATTACCAATTAAACTCAAACGTACACAATTACAAATCATTGAAGTAAACACAGCATAAGTCCCAAATGCAGAAATAGGTTGAAAATTTCCAGGCAAAACATCTTGAGTTAAAGCAGTCGACATCATTGCCATATTTTGTTCAGCAATGCCATATCGTATTCCACGACCAAATGGATTGTCAGGAGTAATCACACCATAAACACTTTCTGCATCAGATGTTTTAATTGAGCCAGCTAAATCTCCAGATCCAGTATATAAAAATGGTGTTTTACCCATTAACCATTTAAACCAAGCAGCAGCAGCTTTTCTAGTAGCCACTTTTTCACCTTCCTTAAATTTTAGTTCTTTCGGCAAAATATCTGGACGTTTTATTGAACGGGGATCAACAAGATCTCTACCACTCAAACTTTTCTTCATCATTTCAACAAGTTCACTCTCTGGCTTAATATTACTTTTTATAACTTCAAGTCTTTCACTCAAATATTTTTGCAAATCATCTGTTAATCCATCTAAAACAACTTTCATATCTTTCCAAACTTCACCTTCAATTCCAAGAATATCAAAACCTAGATTTTTCATTATCTTAACATAGTCATCATGTTTAGCTGGTGCCCCGTGAGATTTGTTAGAATTTTCTACTTCACCATATAGTTTTCCTTTTAAAGTGTGAGACAACACAACTGTTGGCTTCCCGTTAGTAAAACCTTCGGCTGCTATTTTATAAGCATAAATAAGTTCTAGAATATTATGCCCATCTACTTCTATTACATTCCACCCCAGACCAAGCCAATGATTGTGATATGGAGAATCAAGAACCTCTTCAATCGCACCATCAATTCCAAAATGATTATAATCCAAACTCACAATTAAATTTGAAGCTCCAACTTTTGAAAGTAAATTTCTAGCTTCATACGTTAGACCTTCTTCTGATTCTGCATCTCCCATAAATACCCAATTCTTAAATGGTAATCCACAAGATTTATGAACTATCGACATACCTCCAGCAGATGACATTCCATGACCTGACGGACCTGTTGCAATATCGGACAATGGATAATAATTTTCAATATGACCTTGAGGACCATCTTTTTGTCTAAATTTCATTAAATCATGTGCCATAACTGCTTCAATTTCTTTTGCATCAAATTTTTGGCCTTGCCCTTTTAATGATTCATAAATCAAAGTCAAACCAGCGTAAAGACCCGGGCTACAGTGTCCCGCACTCCAAACCACCCTATCACGACCAGTATCTTTTGGCTTTAACGCATCAAATGACATAGAACCTCCAAATACCATTGCCAAAAATTGTTCTACTTTTCCAGATGAACCACCTGGATGACCAGATTGAGATTGTTCAAGCATTGTAAAAATAAACCCACGCATAACACGAGCAAGTTCATTCATTTTATTTAAATCTATACCTTCTACAGACTCCAATTCCAGACCTTGCAATTTTATATAATTAGCATTTTTTTCACAAAATTTAAATCTATCAGGTTCAGTTTGTTTTAATTTTTCTAAATCTTCTGAATTTAAAGGATTGTACATACTTTAGCAGTTTTTTAAAATTTATTACTGATATTTTAACAAGAAAAACAACTTATAGCAAATTGTTCTTTAAAAATAAAACAACCCTATTTAAGGGTTATTTTATTTTTTATTTATTTTTTTCTTCCAAGTTAGAAGCATCTGTTATTAATTCTGCAGAAGTATCAGTTTGAATTTTACTTTTATCAACACCGTGCTCTTCTGTTACTTCTTCTGTTGTTGATAAATCTTCCAAACCTGGTAAATTAATTGGAGCAGATTCTTTAGTACCAATCGGAGTTTTAGCCCTAAGAGGACTTTCATCCCTTTCTGTAGGTAAATCTGATGGAGCTTCACTTCTTTTAGCTTCTGTTTTTTGTATTAAAGGAGTTTTAACAAATGGCATTGGAAAATGCCAAAGCGTAGCAAGTTCTTCAGTATTTAATATATACGGATTTCCACCTATTTTAACTTTACGTTTTTTATAGGCTTCAAAAAAATTATTTTTTGAAGCATTTTTATCTATACCTTTACTCATGGTAGAAGCATAAGAAACAATAGAATTACGATTCGAAATATGAAATTGATTCATCGCACCCATAACACCACCAACACATTTTCGTGGATTAAAAATATCTTTTTTACCCACATATAAAAGTCTCATTTTACTTTTAAAACCTATCTTAGCAATTTTATCTTCCACAGCTTCTATAACTTTTTTCCCACCAGGTGTTAAATCAGATACTTTTCCTACGACTTCTTTTTCTACCACACTTCCTGGTTTTTCTTCCCTACCATCTCTCCAACCATAAGCCATCGCATTCTCAACCATAGATTGCGGTAATGATCCAACACTACTTAAAATAGATGAGGATTTCTTTTTATCAGCAATAATTTCTTTAACCAACTTAATCCCCTTTTCTTTCCAGCTACTGTCAGTTGGAACTACGATAATTTGCAACCAAAGATACTCACCACGACCAACACGAGTGAAATTTTCAAGTACCGCTGCCATAGAATCAGAAAAATTTATATCTGGAGTAACATCATATTTAAAGTCTGGATAAGTCCTGATTGGATATGCATCATTTTCTGCAAGCTTAAATTCAACACCGTGCATATCAAATTCTGCATTAGGATATTTATCAGGGGCCATATCTGTATAATCTTCTACTTCTGTTATTTCTGCTTCTGGATATTGTGCATAGATTGATGCCTCTACTAAATCTCGAGTATCTTTCTCTGACCAAACTAAAAATTGTATATAACCTTCAACACTAACCACCTCAAAACTAAACCACCTCTGAGCTTTTCCTTGCCACCATTTTTCCCAAACATTTGGTGGTTCAAGAGCACCACTTATGTGAGCAAAAATTTGTTCAATTGCTTTTGGAGTTTGGATAGCTATGGCCGGAACATCAATTGCAAGCACAATAAATTCCCAATTTTTTGTATATTTATTCCTTCTATAATCTTCCCAAAAATATGATGCTACAAAAAACAAAAGCGATGCAATAATTGCCCACCCAATAATAAAAAACAAGCTCAAAACAATTGTTAAAGCAGGCTGATTAAATAAATCTACCCAAAAACTAAAATCAATACTTATTATACCCAAATTTACAATCATGATATTTATTATTATTTATCAATTATTTTATACACTATACCGTAGATTATGAATACTGAAAAAACAGACCACCACCAACCATTTGGACCAGAGTAATATCCTGCTATAAAAGCCAAAACGCATATTAGTGTAATTGATACAGCGACCAAGTGACGCATTTGATTATCTGACATATTTTTTATTTATAATTTTACTTATTTATTATACCACAAGTGTATTCTTGACAAAAGAGTAGATAAATAAAAAAATACTGATTCTTGTCTACCGAAAAGGCATGGTAAATCAGTATTTCTTTTTTATATATTTTATTTTATTTTTTATCTTCCCCTCTTTTCTACCAAAGCCAAAAGTGGACTAGCAAGAAATATTGAAGAATATGCACCGGATATAACACCAACCATCAAAGCCAAAACAAAATTTTGAGTTGTTGTACCACCAAAGAAATACAATGCAAGTAGCACTAACAAAGTTGTGATTGAAGTATTAAGCGATCTCATTATAGTTTGATTTAAACCAATATTGATAGTTTCTCCAAAATCTTTAGAAACTCTTTTTACTAGATTTTCACGAACTCTATCAAAAACAACGATCGTATCATTTACAGAATAACCAATAATAGTTAAGATTGCTACCACAAACGCAATATCAACCTCAATACCCACAAAGTATCCCAAGAGTGAAAATACACCCATTACAATCAAAGCATCATGAAGCAATGCAATAATTGCTAAAATTCCATATTTCCAAGAAGCAACTGGTTTTGAAACTCTACGAAATGCATAAGCCACATAAAGCACAATCGAAATACAAACAAGAATTGCCGCCCAAGTTGAACGAGTACGTAATTGTTTAGAAATTGAAGCACCGATTGTTTCGAAACGTTCTTCGTGTACGCGATTTTCTGAGGTTCCAAAATCATCACGTAAATCAGATAAAATCAATTGATGTTCATCTTCGTTCAAAAATTGCATGCGGATAATTAAACTATTATCCTTTGTTCTTTGCACTACTGGATTTTCTATCCCAGAATCAACTAAACTAACTTTAATATCAGCTACTTCTGGACGACTATCAAAAGATAGTTCCATTAGCGAGCCACCTGTAAAATCAATTCCAGGTTTAAGCCCAAACGTTGCAAGTAACACGATACTTATAACTACCAATACAGAACTAAAACCAACCCAAATTTTTGAATATTTAACAAAAGGAATGTTCATATTATTTTTTCTTGTATCCTAAGAATAAGATGTTTCCGTCTTCTTTAAACCAAGCAAATACTAAACGCATAATTGCTCTTGTAATTATAAACGCTGTAAACATAGACACAAGCACACCCAAAGCCAAAGTTACAGCAAAACCTTGTATAAAACCAGCTCCAAACCAAATTAGTAACGCACAACTAATTAAAGTCGTAATATTACCATCTCGAATTGAACTCCAAGCACGTATAAAAGCTTCTTCCATAGCAGTCTTTAAACTTTTACCCGTCTGTAATTCTTCTTTTAACCTTTCAAACACGAGCACATTTGCATCAACAGCAATACCAATAGACAGAATAAAACCAGCAATTCCAGAAAGTGTTAAAGTAACTCCCACTAGTTTAAATATAGCTGCAACAAGCACTGTATAAATCATAAGAGAAACTACAGCCAAAAGTCCTGGCAATCTATAATAAACAATCATAAAGAGTATAACGAAGATAAGACCAAGGATTCCTGCTTTAAAACTTTTTGCTAACGAATCAGCTCCAAGAGTTGCATCAACTTTTTGTTGAGAAATAAGTTCAATTGGTACAGGCAGTGCACCTGAATTTAAACGACGAGATAAAATCTTTGCTTCATTTAAATCAAAACTTCCAGAAATTACTGCGCTACCACTTACTATTGCTTCATTAACAACTGGAATACTAATTGGAAGGCCATCTAAATATATTGCTACAGGCTTTCCAACGTTACGGCCGGTAATATCCGCAAACATTTCAGATCCTTCAGCGTCAAAGTTTAAACTAACTTGAATTTCACCAGTTTGATAATTTTCTGTTACCTCTGCACGCTCTAGTTGTTTACCAGATAAATCTGTATTTTTCCATTCTTCTGACGGAGGCAAAATATCTGTTTCTTTTTTTATATTAACAAATATTCTAGCTACTTCATATTCTTTTAAAATACGTTCGTCTGTTTTTAAAATTAGATGATATCCAAACTCTGTTTCAACAACCTCTGAAATAGTATTATTTGCTAACCCAAAAGCAACTTCTTCAAATTCTTTTACCATTTGACCTTCACCAAACCATCCTAAACTGCCATTTCTATCAGCTCCACCTGGTTCTGTAGTATATTCTTTTACAAAATCTACAAAATTTTCTGGATTTGATTCTGATTTAATTTTTTCTATTCTTTCTTCTGCTTCACGTTTACTATACAACGGTTCATCACATCCATTTGCACCACGATAACAAATCAACAAATGAGAAGCTTCAATTTGTTTTTCACCTTCACGCTCCCCTATTTTTTTAATCAAATTTAAACCATTAGAACTTGCAACTGGTTCTGAAGTATAAACACCATTTTCATGACCTTCTGCCCACTCATATATCTCTGGAAATAAACTTGCACTTATAAATCCTAAATTACCTTCGTTTACTTTACTTCTTTCATCTTCAGAATATTCTGTTGCAAGCAATCCAAAATCTGTTCCTTTTTTTAATTTTATCAAAGCTTCATTAATTTTTTTATTTGCAGCATTATTAAAATCATCTAATTCTTTTTGTTCTTCTTTTGTTAAATCACGAGCAGGTACATCATTCACTTCTTTAAATTCAAGTACAGGAGTTTCTCCTATCATACTAATTGCTTCGCTTACATCTTGAACACCCGGTAACTCTACAATGATACGATAATCTTCTCCAACTTTTGTTGTTTGCACCAAAGGTTCTGCAACTCCAAGCCCACCACGAACACGTCTTTCAATTACATCTCGTGCTCCTTCTACAGAGTCTGCTCTTTCATTATCTTTAAGACCCGCAGTATTTGCTTGATATACCAAATGTGCTCCACCTTGTAAATCTAAGCCTAAATTATAACCAGATTCTGGTAAATTTGGAACTCCTAGATTAGCATTATTATTAACCCAATTAATTCCTTGATTTACATTTCCTGGAAATATTACAATTAGACAAAATAAAAACAAGGCAAAAATACCTGCTATTTTACTTCGTAATTGTGAACGTGTTGAACTTTTTTGTTTTTTATTGTGTTTCATAATTTTTTTACCCAATTATCCCCTTTTTAACAATGTTAAGATATTACAATAATTAAGTCTTTTTAGCAAGTGGAAAACTATTTCCCACAACATTTTTTATACTTTTTACCACTTCCGCATGGACAATCGTCGTTTCGTCCTACTTTATCACCTTCTTCATTTCTTGGCTTGTTTGAGACGTTTTCTTTCTTTTCAACTGAAGTTTTCTCTGCTCCTTTTAAAATCATCTTACTTTTTTCCATTACACTTGGTGCAACCTGTAACCCTAATCCAACTTTATAAATTGAGTAAACAACTTCTTTTTGAATAAATGCCAAAAGCTGATTAAACATTTGATATGTTTCTTTCTTATACTCTACAAGCGGATCCCTTTGACCATAACCGCGAAGACCAATTCCGGTGCGCAAATAGTCAACCGCAACCAAATGATCAATCCATAAATTATCAATAGAACGTATCATTATTTGTTTTTCAATTTCAATTATCATTTTTTTATCTTCCAACCTTGAAACTAAAATTTCTTCATATTTAATACGTGCAATTTGCATTAAATATTCTATCATCTCTGTTCTTGCTTTTACATCATCTAGTTTTTCTTCTCCACTAGTATTTAAACTTAACAGCTTTTCTTTTTCATCTCCTGAAACAGGAAAAATAGTAACAGCTGTTTCATAAATTTCTTTCATATTCCATTTTTTACTGTCTTCACCATTCGTATGAAAAGAAACAAAATTTTCTACTTCTCCTTCAATCATTTCAAAAATCAAATTCCTCAAAGTCTTACCTTCATATTTTTCTTCCTTGTCCACTACAGCTTTAGCGTCGGCAGAATCTTTTTGATTTTGATAAACATCCAATACTTCTCTTCTTTTTTTATAGATAACTTCACGATGACGATTTAAAACATCATCATACTCAAGCAAATGTTTACGAGAATCAAAATGAAAACCCTCTACTTTTTTCTGAGCTGATTCAATTACTTTATTTAATGTTTTATGTTCAATGGCAGTATCTTCTGGAACTTTTAAAGTCTTCATAATTGATTTAATTCTATCACCTGCAAAAATCCTCATCAAATCATCATCAGTTGAAAGATAAAATTCAGTTTCACCAGGATCACCCTGACGACCAGCACGACCACGAAGTTGATTATCTACTCGACGAGATTCATGACGTTCAGTTCCAATCACATACAAACCACCGAGTTCTTTAATTTTTTGAGATTGTTCTTTATCTGGTGGATTACCACCTAAAATAATATCGACACCACGACCAGCCATATTAGTCGCAAGTGTAACAGCACCATAACTACCTGCTTGAGCGACAATTTCTCCTTCACGCTCATGATTTTTTGCATTTAACGCTTCATATTTTACACCTTCTGTATCCAAATACATTCCTAAAAGTTCATTTTTCTCAACCGAAACAGTACCAATCAAAACTGGTTGTCCTTTTTCTTGCAATTTTTTTACACGTTTTGCAATTGCTTTTAACTTTGCATTTTCTGTATTATAAATTTTATCCACATGGTCCCGCCTTTTTATTTCTCTATTAGTTGGAATAACAGAAACTTCAAGACCATAAATTTTATTAAATTCTTCCGCTTCTGTTACAGCTGTACCTGTCATACCGCCAAGTTTTTTGTACATGCGAAAATAATTTTGAAAAGTAATTGTTGCCATTGTTCTGCTTTCTTTTTGAATAGTGGCTCCTTCTTGGGCTTCTATTGCTTGATGCAAACCTTCACTATACCTACGACCTGGCATTTTACGCCCAGTAAATTCATCAACGATAACCACTTCTCCGCCCTCTACAACATAATCACGATCACGTTTAAATAAAGCTCTTGCCTTCAAAGCTTGTTCTACATGGTGAACTAATTTAATTCCACCTTCAGCATAAATATTATCAACATGAAGCCAATCTTCCATTTTTTTCATACCTGCGTCAGTCAAAGTAGCCGCTCTCATTTTTTCGTCTATATTGTAATCATCATTTTCTTTTAAACGTTTAACAAGATCGGCAAACTGATAATACATATCGGCCGCCTCTTCTGCTGGAGCCGAAATAATAAGAGGGGTACGAGCTTCATCAATTAAAATTGAATCAACTTCATCAACAATAGCAAAATAAAAAGGACGTTGAACCATTTGATTCAAATTCCCCACCATATTGTCACGAAGATAATCAAAACCATATTCATTATTTGTTCCGTAAACTATGTCACACTTGTAAGCTTCTACGCGTTCACAATCTTCCAAATATTCATCTTCAACTTTAAACATTCCTTTTTTATCACGTTCAATATCTGATTCACTTCCTTCTTCTAATTCAGATTTATTTGCATTATATTTAAAAGAAATACCTAAATTTTGAATAATACCAACAGACATGCCAAGTGCATCATAAATTTGTGCCATCCAAACAGCATCACGTTTAGCAAGATAATCATTTACAGTTACAACATGCACACCTTTTCCCGCCAAAGCATTTAAATACACTGGCAAAGTTGCTACCAAAGTTTTACCTTCACCTGTTCTCATCTCAGAAATTTTACCTTGATGCAAAACAACACCACCGATAAGCTGAACATCGTAATGCCTCATTCCTGTTATTCTTTTTGATACTTCACGCACAACTGCAAATGCTTCCGGTAAAATATCGTCAAGAGTTTCTTTTTTTGCAAGTCTATCTTTAAATTCTTGTGTTTTATTTTTTAATTCTTCCAAACTCAAAGGTTGCACTTTACTTTCAAATGCATTAATTTGATCAACTATTGGATTAATATTTTTAGTTGGGGCAATATTAGGATCACCAAAAATTTTTGTCAAAAATTTCATAAATATTATTATTTTTCTTACTTTTTTAAAAGAAAACTTTTCGAAATTAAATTCTCAATTCGGTTTATATATTAGCAAAAAAGCTTAAAAAAAGCAAGGGTAACAAAAAACTGCTTAGATACAGTTTTTTGTATAAATAACCTTTAATTTAAGCCTTCTATTTTCTTTCTCTGCTTCTCTAAATCTAAATCATCTTGTTCTTTTGCTAGTTCTGCTACAATTCTATAATTTTATAACGAAAGCGTATTCAATGATCACACCTATTTATCTTAACTTTTTTATATAAAAAACAAGGGCCCGAAGACCCCCAAACTATATTACCTCTTGAAATTAAACCAAATATATCTTCGGTTAAGTTTTGACAACAAACTCAACAAAGAAAATACAACAGCAAAACTAAAAAAAGCATCAGACAAACCAACGTTCGATTCTAATATTTCCAAACACTCAAACCCCCAAGTATTAAAACTTGGATTAAGTATCTGAACATACTCAAACCCCCAAGCACCAATAGCTGAAAATTGACAAGTTGTCTTAACTTTACCGAGCCAGGTTGCCGACGTTTTTGACAACCAAGTCTCTCTGGCCAATTGATACCTCTCTCCACACATAAACGGAGGACGAATTAAGGTTCCAACCAAATCAGCTATAAACATTACGAGATAAAGCTTCCAGTCAAAAACCTTCTCAAATACCAAACGCCCAATGCTAGATAAAGTTTTAATTTTATCCATCATAGGATCGATCCATTTCCCGATGGATGTTTTCCCATGATGTTCAAGTTCCAACTTAAAACTTTTCCAACTTCGCTTAACCTCAAAATCATCTTTCACTTCATCTCCGTTCGCTCGAGCCAAACGACCGTCTGTGTTATCCAACATCCAAGAGAATGCCAAAATTGCAGTCCCAAGATACACAAATCCAATACGCAAAAGTGCCATACCAATAAAATGTATCGGCACGCGCACAACTGAAACACGATTTGAAGTTGCTCCTGTCTTTTTTCCAATTTTCTTTAGCAATTGATTCAATTGCCCACCACGCAAAACCACTTACTGGATATAGTATATCTCCAATAGTTTCAAATATAAATGGTCTTCCATTTACATAAGATGTATATATTGGATT
>Ga0208904_1000793_pt1 | contig 23933 bp, 34 predicted proteins | sample AntAceMetag02UKB_FD_184774 | JGI IMG/M metagenome (GOLD analysis project Ga0208904, IMG submission 184774) | Saline lake microbial communities from Ace Lake, Antarctica - Antarctic Ace Lake Metagenome 02UKB (SPAdes) (version 2) | ecosystem: Environmental > Aquatic > Non-marine Saline and...
AAAATTTCAATCAAATACCTTGGCGCAAGCAAGTTTAGATTAATGCTTGTTGCTCATGATTATCAGGAAGCAGAAGGAATTCTAAAGAAGGGTCTTGATGCTGCTAAAAAGTTCTGTGAAAAGAATAAGGCTGAATTCAGCTTTGTAAGGGTTGATAAAAAGTAAAATGCAGCATATAATGAAATGCCCGAAATGTGCAAAATATACTCTTTCTGATAAATGTCCTAAGTGTGGTGTTGCTACAGTTAAGCCAAGACCTGCAAAGTTCCCAGTTGATGACAAGTTTGGCTCCTACCGAAGAAAGGCTAAGGGTATGAAGAATTAGAGCCATAGTTTAATAAATAATTAAGTATTTCTAAAAGTTATGAGTTATTATTTAGAAGTTTGGATAAGAGGATATGCAAAGGATATGATGAGGCAGATTTCAAATATCCAAGAAGAATTTAATCCACATATTACTTTGGTCAGGCCTTTTACACACATAAAAACGTCTGAAAGTGAGTTGAAAACTAAAATAATTGATTTCTGTAAAGATAAAGAACCTATATTTTTTAATATAGAGGGTGTTGGGGATTTTGGTAAAGATATCATTTATGCAGATATAACTAATCAAGGAGACTTATTGAAATTTAATTATGATCTTGAAGAATTATTAACACCAAATGTTAACTTTAAAGATAAGCTTGATGATGAGAAAAAGCTTCATATCTATATTGAAACAGATGAAAAAGTAAAGTCATATTCTAAAATTCCGCAATGTATGCTTAGATTAACAGCAGTAAAAAATGGAAAGATTTGGTTTTCATATGATTTGATAACAAGTAAAACTTTAGATAGAAAAGGATCGTTAAATAAGTCAGAGTGGCATAAGACCGTTCATGAGTTTTCAAAAAAATATAAATTATTGCCTACAAGACAGGGTTATCAAGAAATAGGCGAGTGAATAATCTTAGTTTTCTCTAAATAATCAAATTTTCTCAATATTACTCTAAGTGGGCTTCATATCAAATATGAAAACACACTCCATATATGGAAACAAACTCCAAATTTAGAAACCAATTTCTATAAATGATAAAGTTTATAAATATCGGAGTTTCAGACAAAAATAAGATAAAAATTTAATTTGGTGTGGTAAAAACTACAATGAACTTCAAAGAATCAATTTTAGGGCTTATGGACTCAAAAACAGTTGCTGTTTTAGGTGTTTTTATTAAGAATCCTACAAATGAATATTGTCTTAATGAAGTTACTGGGGCAAGTAAGGTTCCTATAGCTACAACTCACAGGATTCTTAGAAGGCTCATAAAGCAGAATTTAGTTGGTTTTAATAAGATTAAATCTCTTAGGCTGTATAAGCTAAATGATGGTGATGCTTCAGCTTATTTAAGTTCTTTATTTGAGGATTCAGATGCGCATATTAATGAGTTCGTAGAATTAATACGGCATGATCCTAACATAGAGTCTATAATGCAGTATGGTAAGGAAACAAAGGACAGGATAAATTTGCTTGTAATAGGTAGAGATGTGAATCCTGGGCCTATAAAGGTAAATGTCTATAATATTAAGGAAAAGTATGGTATAACTTTGAACACACTTGTTCTAGAGCCTGCCCAATTTGAACAGATGGCAGACATGGGTTTGTATTCAGGCAGAAAAAGAACTCTTTTTGTTAGGTAATTTTTCTATTATATACTATAGTATAGAAAGGTTTATATATAAGTTACATCATAATTCTAATTACAGTTAAAAAGGCAATGTTCAGATAAAAAATCTTTAAACGCTTTGGAAACCGCTTTTAATGTGGACTTAGCGGTTGTATGAAGCTTTTTGTGTTTGAAATCACACTCATCATTTAAAAGCCTTTTGATACTAAAGAATATATGTTCAAACATATAAAATTAAATGCTCAATAATCAAAATGATTATTGGCACCAAAAAAATTGGAAAAAATATAATAAGGGGGAAACCAAAAATGGATTTTATTGTGGAAAGTGCGTTAAAACAACAGGAAAGCCTTGGTGGTGCTGATTTTGCAGTTGGCCAAGCAAATATTAAAGTTCTAGGAGCAGGTGGAGCTGGAAACAACATGGTAAACTGGCTTTACAAGAAAGGAGTAAAAGGAGCAGAAATAGTAGCGTGTAATACAGATTTACAACATCTTAATATGATTGAAGCAGACAAGAAATTCCTTATTGGTAAGGATGTAACAAGAGGTCTTGGATGTGGTGGTTTCCCGGAAAAAGGAGCAGAGGCAGCTAGAGAATCTATACAAGAATTAAAAGAAGCATTAAAAGGATCTGATATGTGTTTTGTTTGTTCTGGAATGGGTGGAGGAACAGGAACTGGTGCATCACCAATTGTTGCTCAAATAGCAAAAGAAGCAGGTGCAATTGTTATTGGAACTGTAACTATGCCTTTTAAGATAGAAAGAGCAAGAGTTGACAAAGCAGAATTTGGTTTACAAAAATTAAGACAAGTTGCAGATACTGTAATTGTAATTGATAATAATAGACTAGTTCAAATTGCAGGAAATTTACCTGTGCAACAAGCATTTGCTGTTGCTAATGAATTAATTGCAACAATGATAAAAGGAATTGTTGAAACTATTGCAGTGCCTTCATTAGTAAACTTAGATTATGCAGATGTAAGAGCTATCATGACTGACGGTGGTGTAGCTGCAATCGGAGTTGGTGCATCTGACACTAATAATAGAGTTGAAGAAGCTGTAAAAGGTGCATTAAGCAATCCTTTACTTGACATATCATACGAGGGTGCAACTGGTGCAATCTTGCATATCTCTGGTGGACCAGATATGACTCTGGATGACATCAGCAAAATTGGTGAGTTAGTAACTGAATCAATGGATGCAGATGCAAATGTTATCTGGGGAGCAAGAGTTGACGACGACATGAAGGGAAGAATAACTGTTATGACAATCATAACTGGTGTAAACTCTCCGTGGATCCTCGGTAAGCAATCAGTTAAGCAAGCGAATGCTGCAAGACAAGAATTATCAAATGAATTAGGAATTGAGATTGTAAGATAAACAATCTTATTTTTTTATTTTTCTAAACAATTTATAACCCCTATACCCTAGTTATACAAAAAAGTGCAAGCACAGAACTGGAAAGTTGTAAAAGAAGATTGCACAAAACAGTATGGCAACCCCCCTTTCTTTTTATTAAAATTTATAAATATGAAATTTAATTAAACCTATATGGACAGAAGAACTTATGCACTTTGGTTGGTGTTTGCAGTTAGTTTAGGTTTGATGGTGTTTTCTTTAGCTGGAATAATTGTAAATGGTTTTAGAGTTTATTTATTATATCCACTAATTCTTGGTTTAATTAATATTTATTGCTGGTTTATTTTGAAATAGATAGTTGTAGATATTTATGATTATTGGTCTTGGAATTCTTATTTTAATTGGACTTGTTTTGTTTTTTATTTTAAAATAAGAAATCAACTTCATCAGAGGTCACAGTTATATTCTTAGAATCATTTATTTCTTCTGTTGATTTTTCTTTAATTTTAATATTTTGATTTATTTCTAATGCTTTATTCAGATTAATTATTCCACATTCTATGCACGTGCAGAATGGGCCATATTTTCCTTTTCTTATATCTAACCAAGAACCGCAAGCGCATTTTAGGTCAAGAGAATTGTTTTTGTGTTGTTGACAAACTGGAACTCCCTGTTTGTTTTCTGTTGTTGCTTGTTTATTGCAGAATGGACATGTACTTATTTTAGATTGTCCATAAACTTTCTTGTATCTCATGTTATTTTTGAGATTTGACTGATTTATAATGGTTGTGATAATAAGTTATTTAAATGTTTGAAGTTTATTTGTTTTATGAAAAAAGATTTTAGTAAATTAAACAAGCATATTGATTTTGAGAGAGAAGGTAAAAAGTCGAGTGCTCGTAAAAGAGAAACAGAAGTAGTTTGTTGTGAATGTAATAAGAAATTTGTTCTACCTTTTAAGCCACGTAGACCAGAAGTCTATTGTGATGCTTGCTTTAAGAAAAAAAGAAAATAGTTCTTAACTCCGTTAACTTTATAAAGGTTAATGTCAATAAATACCATATTAGTATAATATTTAGGTGATATTTTTATGGAAAAAGACAAAAAATACAATGTTGCTTTTGTTTCTATTGTTGCAAATTGTCTGGGAATATTAATCTTTGAATATTGATTTGCATAAGCTTTGAGAATACAGAATTACTTATAAGTTTGTGTATTTTGTTGTTTTTAGTGAAGGTTTTATTTGTTTTTTTTTTATTTTATGTAATAAATTAACTATATTTGGCTTGTAACTCTGAAAACTCCTGTTCTATAGTATATTTTTCTTTCCAATAAGCTCTGTTTGCAAATTTCTTTGCAAAATCTCTTTTGTCATGATCATTAAGATATGAATCTACAATTATGTTTTTTGCTCTTTCAAAAAGTATATCTATTTCTTCATCTGACATTCCTGGTGATGAAAGTTTATCATAATACACTTGAATTTTTTCTTCTTCTTGTTCAATTTGTTGTTGTTTAATTTGTTGTTGTTCTATTTCTTTTTTATGTTTAAGAATCTTCTCAATTCTTTCTTTTGATTTCCAACTTTTTGTCTTTGAGTAATGTTCTTTTGCTTTATCATAATCTTCTTCATTTTCTGCAAATTTTCCTAATTTTTTACAAACATACGAAATTGTTTTCTCATCATCAGTTTCCTCATAATATTCAAGAGCTTTTTTCAAATTTCTTTTTTTGTTTTCTATATTACTTCCTTTTCCTGATAATTTAACATAATAATCTCCATATACCTGATTTACCATATTAATATTATACCTATCTTCAGTTTTATCAAAACAATATTCTGCATGATTTATTAATTTAAAAACATGTTTTGGCATTATTTTTTTAATATCTTTTTCTAATAATTTTTTTGCCTTATCAAGAAAACGATTTCCAAATGATTCATAAATAAGTAATACTACTTCAGAAAACAAATTCTCTTTTAGAGTGTTTTCTTCTGAAATAACTTCTAATTTAGAAAATGACTCTTTTTTTAAAGCAATTGCTTTTGAAATAGTTTCTAATTTATATTGTTTACTTTTAATTATTTTTTCTACTAATTCTTCTATTGATAATTCATCACATTTAAATTGTTCACTTTCAACTTTACTTGTTAGCTTAAATATTTCTAGTACAATATGATTAGCTTTTATTAGTCTTTCTAAATCTTCTTTATCTTTTTGAAAGATAGATCTTAGTTCTTTTCTAGGTTTTTTTGATTTAAATATCCTATTTTATTATCTTTGTAGTGATGTTAATTCTCTCTACTATTTAAATATTTGTAGAAGGTTTATAAATGTGTTTTTGGGTTAGGAAAAAAATAAAAAAACTATTACTTCTTGCCATGTCTTTCAAAAGCTTTGAGTATTTCAAGAGGTACTGCAAATATTATTGTATTGCTTTGATCACTTGACATATCATTCATACTTTGCAATGTTCTTAGATGTAGGGCACCTGGTGCTGTTGCTAGTGTGGTTGCTGCTTTAGCCATGTTATCTGATGCAGTAACTTCTCCTTCTGCTTTAATAATAACTGCTCTTTTTTCTCTTTCAGCTTCTGCTTCTTTTCCAAGAACTCTTTTCATGTTTTCTGGAAGCTCAACATGTTTTAATTCAACAGATTCAACTTTTATTCCCCAGGGATCTGTGGCTGCATCAACAATTTCTTTAATTCTCTTTGAAACCATATCTCTCTTGCTCAATAGATTATCAAGTGTAACTTCACCAACTACATCTCTCATTGTTGTTTGTGCTAGCTGAGAAACAGCATATTGATAGTGCTCTACTTCAAGCACTGCTTTGCTTGCTTCTGAAACTTTAAAGTATAGAACTGCATTAACTTTTAAAGACACATTATCCTTTGTTATTGCATCTTGGTCAGGAACATCAACTGCTTTAAGTCTCATATCAATTCTGTGCCAGACTTGAAATATTGGAAAAATAAGTTTTAGCCCTGGATGATATATTCCTGAGAACTTTCCTAAAGTAAATATAACTCCTTTCTGGTATTCAGTTATTACTTTAATCGACGCTAAAATATAAAGTACAACTATTCCTAATATTATGTAAAATGCCATTTGTAAAACCCCCGTGTTTATGTTTTGATTGTTGTGTTTATATATAAATGTTTCTTTGTTTTGCTGTAAAAAGAAGTGTTTGCTTAGGTTGAAAAGAATAAATTATTTTTTTAATTTTATGCCTATTATATACACACAAAGAGGTCCTTTGCTAAATTTAGCCTCTGCTTTTTCATATAACTTCTTTTCTGCTGTAGAGCCAATGCCAATTATTGTTGTTAATTCCTTAGCTCCTATTGCTTTTGCATATGTTATCTGTGCTTCTAATAAGGCAAAGCCAATTCCTTGTTTTCTTTTATCTTTTGAAACAAAAATATGTTCTGTACGATAAAGTTGTGGCTTTGTTATATAAGCTCCTAGTGCATAACCTAAAATTGTGTCGTCTTCAGAAGTTGCAATAAACATATCTTCATTTATTATTGCATTTATTCTTTTACCATCTATTTTGAGATTTGTGAAAGTTTTTTTAATATCTTTATCATCTGTTTTTTCAATTAATGAGTCTAATTGTTGATCATATTTTTGCACTTTTTTAAAGTTTATTCTTTCAATAGTTATTGACATAACCTTTGAGAACCTTTCAGTGTATTTAAATGTTTCTTTGTTTTAGAATCTTTGAAAAAGGCTAAATTGTTTATTTTTTTATTATTTTTCCTTCTTCTTTAAGCTTTACAGCTTTACCTTGCCTACACATTAATTCTAGGTTTATTAATTGCTTGTTTCTTTCATGCCAACTTATTATTTTAATTGGTTTAATAAATTTGACTTTGTAATTGCCATTGTTCTCAATTATTAAAGCTCTTTTTGCATTAATCATTTTTTATACTTGTTTTTGAAGGATTTATTTCTTTAAATGTTTTTACTAAGAAATTTCGGAAGATTTTCGATAGTTATAGAATAAATTAATAAATAGCTAATGCTATTTAAGCATAGATGAAGATTAATAACCTAACTATAGAAAGTGCAAAAGAATATGCTTTGGAGAAATTCAAGCAATTACCTGAACTAAAATATCAATGGAATATTGTTCATTCAAAAGGTATGATAAAAGCGTTAGATTTTCTTATGTCTAAATGTATGAATAAAGAAAAACTATATGCACTTGCATGGATTCATGATATTGGAAAAATAATATCTAAAGAAAACCATACAAAATTAGGTTTAGAAATATTAGAAAAAGACTTTGAATTAGATGTTGTTGATAAGGATTGTATTCTTAATCATGGATCTTCAACAAAACCAGAAACAGAAGAAGGAAAAATTTTTAGATATGCAGATGGACTATCGCTATTTATTCCTGAAGTTCTGAATTTCAGGTTTTATGCAGAAGCAAAAGAAGGTTCAACATTTGAAGAAATTCAAGAGAAGATTAAGAAATCTTATGAAAAATATAAATCTGCATATTCTGATTCTGTGCAAGTTGTTAAGTTATTGGATAGATTGTTTAGTGATGTTTCTTAGTTTATTTTGTTGCAGAAAGAAGTGTTTGCTAACGCAAATGTTGCTCTTTGCAGATGGGGATATTAAACTTTAATTAAATAACCTTTGTCTTTTGGTATTTTTAATTCTTTTTCCATAGTATCACTTAATTATTGAGAATTTGTTTGTTTAAATTTTTGTATAGTGTTTATAAATTAGTAATATTTAGAACTGCACAACTGTAACAGAATAATCTTTGAATTGAATGTATTCCCATTTTAGGTTTTTTGGGATGAAGGTGGTAAGTTCTTGTTTTGTTATTAATCCTGATTCAAAATGTAATTTTGATTTCCAACCTTTCTTTAGTATTGAATCAATTAATTCTTTATATGCTTGAAATTTTCCTTCAGGATGAAATAATGCTAAAGAAGGTATGTGTTTAAGTTCTTTAATTTGATTGCTTTTAAGAAGATTATCTTCATCACCCCAGGGAAGATCTGCAATAATATGTGTTGGTTCAGGAATATCTAAGTTATCAACATATAAACTTTCAAAGAATTGAATGTCTGCGTTGTGTTGTTTTGCATTTAGTTTAGCAACCTCTAACGCGTAATGACTTAGTTCTGATGCAAAAACTTTTGTTTCAGGTTTTTCTTTTTTAATTGTAATTGCTAAAGCACCTGAGCCAGTTCCAACATCTAATAATATTGAGCTATTATCTAAATCTTTTAAGACTAAATTAATTAGTTGTTCAGTTTCTTTTGTTGAAACATAAACTCTGTTATCAACAACAAAATCTCTTTTGTAAAAATTTATGTAGCCTTTGATGTATGCAATTGGTTCATGAAATAATCTTCTTTGTGCAAACATCTTGTATTTTGAAAGATTATTTTCTGAAAGTTCTAAAAGAATCTTTTCATCTTCTTTAGAAATTCCTTTTTTCCTAAATTCTTTAATTGTTTTTTGCATATTAGTTTTTGTCAATTTTAAAATCCTCATTAACATTTATATCTATAAATAATGTTTTTACATTAGATGAATTCCAAAAATTGTTTAGGTAAGTTATTGCTTTTTTCCTATCAAACTCTTTGCAACTATAAATATCAAGTTGAAGATATTGTTCATTAACCCAATAATGAAATGCTATGTGAGAAGTTATTATTCCAACTATTCCGGTCCATGCTCTTTGCTTTGAAAGTTTTAGTTGTGCTTGAATTAAACATTCCATATCAATAACATTTAGCAAACTATAAAGAAAACTAGTTAATTCTTTTTTTGAATTATCATTTAAGTGTGTGTTAACTCTTGCCTGATATATTAAGTGGTGGTGGACTATGCTCATTTTTATTGAGAGGGGATTATTAGTAATAAATGCTTGGTTCAATTACTAAGTAAACCAAAAAGTTTAAAAATAATAGTGAACTTACTAGTTTAATGATGTTTGGTTTGTCTTTTGGAAAGAAGAGTAATGTGAAGAATTTAGTCTTTAGCATATTAACTAAGGAATATCCTTTGAAATTGGTTGAGTTAACTAATTACATAAGAAGTAGGTATGGTAAATTAGTGACTTTTCAAGCTGTAAGAAAAGCTGTTTTAGAGTTAGTAAGTGGTGGTGTGTTGATTAAGAAAGATTCTAAGTATTTAATTAATAAGAAATGGTTATTAGAAAGTAGGAAAGTTTTAGATACAATTTATGTTGATCTTACAGCTAGTAAAGTTAAACCAAGTAAAATAAGTTCAATTGAAGGAGAAGTTTCAGTATTTACTTTTAATAGTTTAAATGAGTTAATGAAATTCTGGCAAGATCTTATTGAAGATTGGTATAACAATTTTAAAAAAGGTTATCCTGTTAATTGTTATCAAGGAGCTCATGTTTGGGAAGGACTATTGTATTTAGATAGGGAAGAGAAAGTAATAAAGCAATTAAAGAAAAAAGGAATAAAGTCTCACATGGTTTGTATTGGTAACACTTTTCTTGATAAAGGTATAAAAAAGTTTTACCAAAATATTGGAGTAAAAATGGATATAAATCATTCTTCTTCATCTTTTGACAAAAGTTATTATGTTGGAACCTATGGTGATATGATAATTCAAACAACTTATCCTAAGAAGATTGTTGTTGCACTAGATGAATTCTTTAAGAAAAATAAAAGTATTACTTCTATAGATTTAATGCAATTATCTCGTATTGCAAACATGAAAGTTAAGATGAAGTTGACTGTTATTAAGAATTTGGAAATGGCTAAGCAGATTAATGTTAGTATTTTGGGTTAGATTACTTTAACTATTAATTCTTTAACTTTATCTGAAACTTCTTTAATTGATAGATTGTTTGGAGTTTAATATTTCTTAGAATGAAGGTTTAAAGCTGGCTCTTTGTGCAAATTCTTTATCATTATAAAAATATCTTCCAGCATAGTGTCCATCTATGTGAATATAGATTAATGGTGGTGCAACATCTCTATCTAGAAGGCATTTTATTGTTTGACCATGTAAACTATTATCCTTAGGGTCATCAAGAGTAAATTCGGCAATATTCTTTTCAACTACTTCTTTAATTGCTCTTTTAATAGGCAGATTTTTAAAAACTATTTCATATCCTCCTTGAATATTCAACAATGTTAATTTATTTGGATCGAATTTCATTAATTTTTGTAATTGCTGTTAAGTATTTAAATCTTTGTTTATTTTATTGCTAGAAAGAAGTTGTTACTTTGTGAAGAGTTGGTTTTTGCAAAAGAGGGAGTTTTTTTGCAGTTTGTTACTTTAATTTCTCTAACAATTTAAAAGACTCTTTATTAAATTTAGAAAATGCAAACCATTTCTTACCAAGATCTTTGAGTGAAGCTCCAAAATGATATATGCAGTCATCAATTATCAGAAATCTATCATGGCTTTTATCAAAATCTTTAACAATAATTTCTTTATATTGAGAATTAAACTTTTTAATATCAAGTTCTAATCTTTTATTAATCTTAGTATAAATCACAATTTCAATATCTTTCTTCTTAGAAAGCAATGTTAAAACAGAATCATCAACATAATTATCAATTAATATAATCTTTTTCTTAGCACTTCTAATTAAATCAGAAACAAACTTATAAGCATCAAATATTTGACCTTCAAAGAATATTCCTTGCTTAGGCTTTTTCATTTCTAATGCATCAAAAACTTTCTTAAAATTATCATCATGCTCAATCAATTTTCTATCTACATTATCTAATCTCATAAATAATTCTGCATTCTTAGAAATGAATCTACGCATTGAGACAAAAGCATTCATAATATTAATACTAACTCTTATTGCAGTTTTACTTCTTAAAACACCTGAAAGCATAGCAATACCCTGTTCTGTAAATGCATAAGGTAATTGTGGAGAAAATTTAAGAGAGTTTAGGTGGTAACAATTTGTGACCAGCTCTATTTTTTCCTGTTTTGTTAGCTTAAACATAAATTCTTTCGGAAATCTATTTATATTCCTTTTAACTGCTTGATTTAATGATTTGGTTTCAACTTCATACATTTCTGCTAAGTCTTTATCAAGAATGACTTGCATTTCTCTTATTGTGTGTATTTTGTCTTTGATATTCATTAAATTAAGAAGTATTCAAGTATTAATATAGCTTAACTAAAAATTATCGAAAAATTTATGAACTATCATTAAATACTTTATTTATATATGTTTCTCTTCACATTTAACTACTTTTTAATAATAAGCATAAAGTTTATATATAACCTATATCTACATTTAACTATGGAGAGACTAACCCTTTTGAAGAAATTAGAAGGAGTGCAAACCATTGAATCTATAATGGATATTCTTAATGTTAATAGGCAAAAGGCTATTTATTATGTATATACTTTACGTAAAAAAGGGTATGTTAAAACTAGGCAATTAAGTAATAAAATTAGGGTTTATAATATTTCTTTTGCAAATAGGCTGAAAGGAACTAGTTATTATGATATTATTAATGAGTATTCTCCAACTAAAATAGTGGTCCCTCAAACTTACAAAATATATGGTAAAAAACCTTCTTTGGAGGAAACCCTTATTTATGCTATAAAAACTAAGAGTTTAAGAATAATTCTAGCTTCATTAGCTTTATTTAAAAGGATTAATGATTGGGGTAATTTATATAGACTAGCAAAAGAGAATCATGTTGAAAGGCAAGTTGGTGCTTTGTATGATTTGTCAAGAACAATTATGAGAACTAGAAGAATGATTTCTCGATTTAGTACTAATGCCCTTCCTAAACTTTCGTATTCCTTTAGTTATACTGTTCCGTTACTAAAATCAAAAGATTTTAAGAATATTGAGAATAAATGGAGGATTTATCTTCCTTTTAATAAAAAAGATTTGGAGGCATATAAATGATATCCATTGAAAGACAGCAAAAACTACTATTAAATGTTTCTAGAAGATTAAAAAGAAAAATAAATATTTATGCAATTGGTGGAACAGCTATGATGTTTTTAGGTTTTAAAGATTCAACATTAGATATTGATTTAGTATTTACAAATAATGAAGACAGAGAGGTATTTAAAGATGCTGTAAAAGCTATAGGTTATAGCGAAATGGGTGCTGTTAAAGTTTATGGAACTAAAACGAATCGACCTGAAATGTTTACTTTAGGAGATGAACGATTCGATTTATTTGTGGTTAGAGTGATTGATTTTGTATTTTCTAAAACAATGCAACAGCGAGCTGAACAAATTCATCAATTTAGTGAAAATTTAATATTAAAAGTTGCAAATCCTCAGGATATTGTTTTAATGAAATGTGCCACTGATAGATTAAAAGATAAAGATGATGCAAAAAATATTATTCAAAATACTAAAATTAATTGGGATTTACTTGTTGAAGAAGCCAAAGTCCAAATTAAGTTAGGTCAAGAAAGAGCTGCTTTTGATTTAGGTTGTTTTTTGGAAGATCTTAAAACTGAAATGCATATTAATATTCCTAAAGAAATTTTAGATAAGTTGTTTAAGATTGTTCAAAGTCAAGCTTTAAAGAAACAAGAATCTAAATGAAATTGATTATTCTCAAAAAAGTTAATACTACAACCTTAAGGTTGTAAGTTTATGCTTTCAAGCAAAAATATTTACTTTTTAAGTGTTTGGACGATATCCTTTTTAATAGGATACCCCAACCTTCAGGTTTGGGAGGATATCATTTAAATTAAAATAATGCTTTCTAACAGGCTTTGTGTAAAAAAGAAGTGTTTATGCAAAGGTTTGTCTCTTTGCAAAGGTGTTGGTTTTGAAATAATCCTGAGAATAATTACTTTTAGGTAGTTACAAAACAATAAAGTTTATAAAACAGAAGTTATTTCGTAAGAATATTAAAAATGTTAAACCTAAAAAAAGTCATAAAACTTCATAAATTCAGAAGAGCTTGCCAGTGGGCTGGTTTTAGTGATGAGGCAACACAATTATTTACTTATATACATTATCTAACTAAAGGTGGCAAAGAAGACATGACTGTTTTTGAAAAAAAACAAAAAAGTCAAAAACTTCAAATAAAAATAGTAGAGTTATTTAAAGTATATAATCAATATGTTCCAAATATTAAAAGATTATTTTCTGATTCCGAATTCTTAACTGAGCGATATGATACTTATAAAAAACATTTACCTGATATCCTATCTAGGATTGATCAGCATTCTTCTTTTGGGGAAAAAAGAGATTATCTACTGCAGATATTTCCAAAATAATAAACATAAATTGTGTAATTTTTCTTTAGAATATTCTTCTGATGATATGAATGAGTTGGTTGAGTTTCTGAATGAGAAAAAGATTTAAATAACTCTCCTAATAATAGGATCTTTCTTATATAAATTTAATCTTAAGAACTATTTTTTATTAAAAAAGATTATACTACCTATTACTCCAGCAATAAATATTATTGGGGCGATAATTATTGCAATTATAAAGAAAGTTGCGTGTAATGCTTCAAATAAATACTTAAAGTTTTCAAAAGTTATAGATAAAGCATAAAATAAGTTGTGTAATATTGTAGAAACTAAAGGAGCTACTGCTGAAATTCCTGTTGACATTAGAAATAGTTTTAATTTTCCTTTTTCTTTTCTAGAGATAAATATAAGTATAATTCCTAGTATAAGAAATATAAATCCTAATATTGCAATCAATGGAAAAAATGCTCTTTCAATAGCTGAAGAAATTGAAAAACAGATTAATAAAAGAATGAAAGTGCCTATTAAAGAGTAAAATGTTGTTTTTAAGAGTGGTTTCTTTTTCATGTTTGTTGTTATTGTGAAGGGTTTTTATTAATCTTTCTCTATTTTGCTGCAAAAAGAGAAGTTTGCTAACGCAAAAGGTTGCCTCTTTGCAGAGGGGTTGGGTTTCAGATTAAAATGGCACTCCTCTTTGAGCCATTGCAATAAACCATTTTATCCCTGCAATTAAAGTTCCTACTATAACTTGAATTATTACTTTGCTTATTGATGTTGGGGGTAATGCACTTATTACAAAATAATTCCAAAAAGCTTGTAGAAAATTTCCTGCAGTTAAATATTGTAGGGTACTAAATAAAGTAATTATTACTCCTCCGAAAATATACATAGAGATAAAGCCAACTATTGTAAGTGGCGTAAAAATTACATATTTAACAAAACCTACTCCTACCCCCATTTTGTTTAATCGAATATTTTACATCTTGGGCAGTTCCAATTAGTGTTATCTGGTCTGTCTGGATGAATTTCATTATCTAGTTTTTCTACTTCTCCAAAATCATGAAAATTATTACATTCTTTTAGAAATGCTTCTTTTATAGTTTCTGCATAACTATATTTGAATTGTTTATATTTAGAATCTTTTCCAACCCATGAAAGTAGTCTTTCTTTTAGATCTGAATCAGATCTCCCAACATACAAGACAATAAATGTTTTATCATTCATATATCCTAATGCATAATTTCCTGCAGATTTTTTTGTTATTGTTTCTTCAATCTTTTGCTCAGTTAGATCATACGATCCATTCATATTTAAACTTGTCATCTTTATCCTCCAAAGGTATATGTTCTTTTATGGCACAGGATACATAAAATTTTACAGTTACTCAAGTAATCTGTTCCTCCATTATTCTTAGAGGTTTTATGATGTGCATGCCATTGATTTCCTCTCTTACTCCAAATTAATTGTTTTTTACAAGTTTCGCATTTGCCTCCTGCTTTGTTAAATGCTTTTTTTACTGTTTCTTCTGAAAATGTCATATTATCCACTCCTTAGTTTTTAAGGCTTTTAGCCCTATTTTAATATTAAAATAGAACTTATATATAAATGTTGTGGCTATTTAGCAACATTAACCGAAAAGTATTTATATATATGTACATAAGTATACAAATGTTTATATATAAGTTAATGTAGTTATATAGTTAATGGGAAGAGGCTCAACAAGGGGTGTGGTGAGAGGAATAGCTAATTCTTTGAAGAATGGATGTAAAACTATTAGTGATATCTCTGAAGAAACTGACTTAGATAGAACTGCAGTTTCTAAGTATATTAAAATATTAAATGAAGCCGGATTATTGGTTGAAGAAGTCAAAGGAACAAAAAAGTTTTTTAGTTTTTCTCCTAATTTTAGAGATGATACTTATTTTGGATTACCTTTAACAAAAAAAGCTGAAGAACAAGCATATTCTTTATTTTATTTAATTAGAAAATTTTGGAAAGAAAATTCTAATAAAAAATTATTAAGAACTACTGTTCAAAAGATTGCTTATGAAGTTATAAAAAAATGTAATTTAGATATTCCTACTGGTTGGTATATCTATGGTGGGATATTAGTTGTAGCTTATGATGATTCTAAAGATTATACTTATTCTGGTTTTCCTAAGCCTATTGAGACATGTGTACAAGAAACTACTTTAGCTTATTCGAAATTTAATCATGCATTTGAATGTAAGAATAAACAATATGGAGATGAACAGAATGCACTATATGATGTTAAAGAAGAAATCTTAAAAATATTTTATTCTCCTAAGTTTTATGATCATCCTAAAAATTCTATTTATGTAATTAATAAAAAATTAAGAAAATTGCTTAGGCTTGCTGTTGTTCCTAGTAGAAAAGAATATGTTGGATTAATTGACGCTTTTGATGATTTGATGACGGATATTTCTATTAAATTTAATGATAAACAAATTTTAGATATCAGTAGAAACATTGTTGCTCTTTTTGAATCTATTTGGAAATATATTGGAATGTTTAATTTCAAAAATGATCTTAAAAATAATTATTCTAAAGAAATTCTTTATTCAAGATTTATTTTTGATATAATTAAACAAGAAGATGAAATTGTTGAGTTGGGAACTGAATTACAATCAATTATTCCTGAAGATGAAATTAAAGACCCTTTGAAGAAACAACTGTATGAATCCTTGGATAAGATTAAACCATTAAGTTCTGAAGAGCAAACATTAGAAAGAAAGAAGCTAAATAAACTTAAGAAAGAACTTGGGCTGAAAAAGTTTAATGAATATTTACGAAAAAAAGCAGGATTAGATTAATTTTTCTGGAATTCTTATAGGAATAGTTGTACCAATTTCAATAAAATGTTCTGTATTTCTTGTTACAATAAAGTCTGCTTTTTCTCTTTCGGCAATAATTATGTGTAATGCATCATTTTCGTGTTGTTCTGATTTAATCATTGCTTCTTTCCTTTCTTCTTCGGAGTAACTTACTCTTATAGTTTTCTTTTTAGTTATTTTAAAGAACATTTTAGTTAATTCAAGTTTTTTAAGACCTGCTAATTCTTCTAAAACTAAATCAGATATTATAATATGGTATTTGCAATTTGTTGCTTGAAAAAATAAGTCCGATGCAGGATTACCTATTGATTTTCCAAATTCATTTTTTCTTCCTTCTACTGCATCAATAATAATACATGTGTCTATGTAAAGTTTTGTCATTATGATAATAGAAAAGTGTTATGTTTTTAAATTGTTCTTTTTTCTGGCTAGTGCTTTATATAAATATTTATAAAACCCCTAATTAAATATTCATTAATGAAAAAACTATTAACAAAATCAAAATATTTGCAAGGATTGCAGTGTTCTAAGCTGTTGTGGGCTTCGGTTAATGATAAAAATAGATTTCCTGAAACTGATATGGCTTTGCAACAAATATTTGATACTGGAACTGAAGTTGGCGTATTAGCTACAACTTTGTTTGATGGGATTAAAGTTCCTGAAGCCAGTTTTATGGGTAATATATTTGCAACTAAGAAATTGTTGACTGCTAAGAAAACTCTGTTTGAAGCAGGGATTATGGTTGATGGTTTGTTTTCTAGAGCAGATATTCTTGTTCCTGTTGGTGGGGAATGGGATATTATTGAAGTTAAATCTTCTACTGAAGTAAAAGATGTTAATATTCATGATGTTTCTTTTCAGAAATATGTTTATGAGAAAGCTGGTTTAAAGATTAGAAAGTGTTTTTTGATGTTTATTAATAATGAATATGTTCGTCAAGGTGATTTAGATGTTAATCAATTATTTACTAAAGAAGAGATCACTTCACAGGTAGAAGAGTTTAGTGTTGATATTGAAGAAAGAATTGAGAAGATGTTTGCAGTAATTACTGATGTTGAGCCTTCTGTTTCAATAAATCCTGATTGTTCAAAGCCCTATGTTTGTGCTTTGAAAGATGAATGTTGGAAGTTTTTACCTTCAAATAGTGTGTTTTCTTTATCACGTGGTGGGAAGAAGTCTTGGATGTTGTTTGATTCTGATATTATTGAAATAAAAAATATTCCTGCTGATTTTAAGTTGACTTCTAAGCAAGAGATTCAGAGAAGTGGTGAAGTGTTTATTGATGTTGAAAAAATTAAAGATTTTATTTCTGGTTTAAATTATCCTATATATTATTTTGATTTTGAAACAATAAATCCTTGTATTCCTTTATTTGATGGAATGAAGCCTTATCAAAGATTGCCTTTTCAGTATTCACTTCATATTCAGTCAGAAAAAGGTGGTTCATTAGAACATGTTTCTTTCCTAGCTGAACCTGGTGATTGTCGTTCTGCTATTTTGGAAAGTATGAAGAAGAATTTAGGTTCAGTTGGAACTATTTTAGCTTGGAATCAGTCGTTTGAAATTGGAGTTATAAAAGAATTAGTTGCTTTTGATAATTCTTATTCTTCATGGGGTGCTTCTGTTATTGAAAGAATGGATGATTTGATAATTCCTTTTAGAAACTTTTATTATTATAATCCTGTGCAGGAAGGTTCTGCTTCACTTAAGAAGGTTTTACCTGCATTGACTAAACTTTCTTATTCTGAATTAGAGATAGGGAATGGTGGAGATGCTTCAAGTTCTTTTATGAAGATTGTTGCTGGTTCTGCTTCAGATGAAGAAGTTACTTCTATTCGTAAGGCTTTGGAGAAATACTGTGAGTTGGACACGTATGCAGAAGTGAAGATTTTGGCTGCTTTGGTGAAGATAGTTGAAGATTAAAATGGATTGTTTAATAATAAAATCTCCTTATATAGATTTAATTTTATCTGGTGTTAAAACTTGGGAGATTAGAGGATCAAGAACTCATAAAAGAGGGAAAATAGGTTTAATAAAAAGTGGTTCAGGGACAATAATTGGTGAAGTAGAATTAGTCGATTGTGTTGGGCCTTTGTCTTTACAAGAATTTCTTAATAATAAAAATAAACATCAATCTAGTTCTAAAACTTTAATGTATAAGAAAACTTATGCTTGGGTTATAAAAAATCCTAAAAAGTTTGATGTTGCAAAGAAGTATAAACATCCTATGGGTGCGGTTATTTGGGTTAAAGTTTGATTATTGTATAATATTCCTAAAAAATACTTATATTTTCTTATTAGTTAAATATTTCTTCAAATATTTCTTCTAATCTTTTGTTTATATCTCCTTCAAATTCAGTATGGGGTATTTTTAAATTTTCAAGAACTAATTTAAATCTTTTAAACCCATCTTTACATCTTAATTCTACCCAATCAACATCATGACTATTTAATTGTGTTTTATTTTTATCTGATAATTTATCTGCAATAAAAATATTACTTTCTCTTGCATAAAATGCATCTGCACTTTCAGGATTTCCTTTGCCCATTAATTTAACTTCACACTTATGAATTTTTCCTTCAGTTAATAAAAAGAAATCAATTTCTCTTTCAAAATCTCCATATTTTGATTTACCTCCTCCTTCTATATTTAAACTATAATTATCTTCTGAAACCGAGTATAATTTACATAATGTCAACATTAAAGGGCCTTCAACTTTTTTACCTGCCGTACTCCATAGCCCACCTCTTAAAGCTGATCTTTTTACTGCAAGTGTATTAATAACTATAAGACTTTCACTAACAGTTAAGTCAACACTTACTCCTTTAAATTTAATAGTTAAAGTTATATTGATTTCCTCATCAGCTTTTACTAAAGATTCTATTGTTTGATATAGATTGTCATAATGTTCATTTGAGGCTTCAATTACGATTTCTTTTGTGGCAGAATTATACATATTAGAAATTGTTTTTTTATTTAATCCTGAATTAATTGCAATATCCTCTGAACTTAATTCTTTTGCTAGAAATTCTTTTTTATACCAATCTATAGAAATATCATCATTTTTGAGTTTTTTTTCAACTACTTTTTTAAAAAAATTTATTACATATTTTAAAAAATCTTCATTAATCTGATTAACAATCTCAATTCTATAATCTTGACCATGTATTAAACGTTTGATTATGTTTTTAGTTATTCTTTTACTTAATGTTCTTGTCATTTTTTATTACCCTCTTAAATTCTTTTATATTTAGAAATGTTGGTTTTAATTTATTTTCTGAGAATATTTTACTTTGAGTTAAATTTTCTTTTATTCTATTAATATATTCTTCTTGTTGTTCTGTTAAAAAGAAGAACCTATCCAAATTTATTGCAGACTTTCCAAATGTTCCACTTCCTGCAAATGGATCAAACACTAGATCTCCTTTAAATGAATAAAATTTTATAACCTTATTACATAATTCAATAGGAAAAACTGCACTATGTTTTTTATCAAATGTTGGATCAATTTTCCACAGATTAGAAGATTCATAATCTCCATTAATTTTACTTTCTTCAACGATTTTTTTATCATATTGTTTTATGTTCCAGTCAATTAATTTATCTGTTTTTTTCCTATAAACCATAACGCATTCACTGCATGCATTAGTTTTATATCCTAATGGTTTTCTGTGTTGTAGGAATCCTGCATTTCTATTTTTTGCGCTTGCTTCTGGTTTTATCCAAACAATATCATCAATAAATTCCCAACCCATCTTTATTAAGAGTGGGTGTATATCATAAGGAATAGGGTATCTTTTGCTTGAGTATTGTCTCCCAACTCTTGGGATAATTATTGGGGATGTATTTAACAGAAAAAACCTGCCTTCTTTTGTTACTCTGTGAACTTCTTTGAAAACTTCTTCCAAGAAGTCTAAATATTCTTGGTAACTTTTGTAAATTGAGTAATCTCTTGCGTTATAATAAGGTGGTGAGGTAAAAGTAAGGTGGATTGATTCATTTGGGATTAGTTTAAGGGTTTTTCTTACATCTCCTTGTATAACCTTATTTTTCATAAAATTAGGAGATTCAGCGTGGTCTGGGTCATTACTAGTGTTTTTGTTCAATTTGAATTCTTTTTTTATTATTTCTTGAATAATTTCATTTGGATGGTCTTTTAAACTCATTAGTTTATTTCTAACATCCTTATCCTTTTTAAAAACTAATAATCCTCTAATGGATTGTAATATTACTTCTGGGTCAGAATCGCTTAATAAATTAAACATTGTAGGTTTTGCTTCTGAACTTCTTAACCTTCCTATTGCTGATGTTGCTTCTCTTCTAACTATTGAGCTTTCTTTGGAATTTAGTACATTAATATAAACGGTTAATAGAGAAAGCTTTGATAATTTTGCTAAATTTTTAACAGCTAAGCATCTTATTTTGTCACTCTTATGATTTAAAAGGCCTAATAATGGTTTTTCATTAAAATTATTTGGTAATTTACCTAATCGGTTTAGTGCTTTAGTCAGTTCACCATTCTTATTTCTATCAATAAACTGGGATAATAGATTTGGATCGTTTTTTAATTTTTCAACACTTAATCCTACCATTTTATTTGTAAAAAGCTTTATACTTAATAAGTTTACTCTTTATCGTCGGAAATATTATTTATTTATCTAAAATTGTAACTATATAAATGTTATGTGTAGTTGGGGAGTGTAAATATTTATAAAAGGTATTTCCTTTCTAATATACCTGCAGAATATAAAACAACTAGTGGGGTTTTTTTCTCTTCAGTAATATAAATAATTAAGCAAAAGGTTCATATGGAAAATATAATTGATGAACATAAGAAAATTATTAATTCTATAAAACTTCTTAATAAATCTTCAGAAAGTCTGTATTCTATTCTAGAGACAACTGGCATAGCTTATAGTGAGCATAGTCAAATATTGCAGTGGATAAATCATCAATTATTACTATTAGATGATGCATTTAAACACCTTTTAAGAAATAATTCCTATGGAACAGTTTTTACAAATGTCCGATCTGTTTTTGAAAAATATTGGATATTAAATTTATGTATGAACGGATGTTTATATTATAAATATTTTAAAACCCGAAACAAAGGAATAGCAACAAGATTATGTGCACGGTGGAAAGGGGATTTGCATAATTTTCATGCGAATAATCAACATAAAAATATACTAACAGTTTTTCAAAAAGGTCAAACTATTAGAGTATCTTATAAGGGATCATATGATTCTAGGGGAAAGCTATTCCCCTTTTATTTTTTCTTGTTTCAACAATATAACCCATTAAAAGCATATCTTGGAAAAGAACCAAAACTTATTGAAAATTACCTACTGAGCTCAAAATTTATTAACGAAACCCATGTTAATCAAAAAACTATACATACAAAATATTTCTCATTTTCTAAAGGGGTTTATGATTCCCTGTTATTAAATAAGATGATTAATAAAAAGAAATGGCAACGAATTAATGTACATTATAATTTTTTAAGTATGTGGGTGCACCCAAATATTAATTCAATTAAGTTGATTGATAAGAATCATGTTGGTAGTACTGTTTCCTATAAATTGTTAAATAAAAAATATGATTTCTATTTAACAAGATTAGCCTTATTATATATTGGTAATATGCATATTCTGTTTCAAAAGGCATTTATTAAATATTCTAATAGGCAAAGAAAAGAAGGCAAATTAGCTAATGTTAATTCCAAACTAGTTGAAAAAAGAATTAAAAACTTTGAACTATTAACAGATTATTTTTGGTTCTTAGATAACAAACCCCATCTTGCTTATAAATTTAAATATTGTATTAATAGATTATATAAAAATAACACTACAAGAAGAAATCTTCAATTATTGATGCCTACTCAAGTTTCTAATTCACAAGTTCCATATTATGAGAATCCTTATGAAATCTTAAAAGATATTCATGGGGGTAGGAGAAATAGAATTCTAGGTATAATTCAAGATCCGTTTAAAAATAAATAGTTATGGGCCTCATTTATATTTTGCTAATTTAAATTGGATGATGATTTATGGGTGTAAATGGTGCTCTATTCGGGGTTTTCCTTTTTGTTTTTTTCTATATGTTCCTACAAGTTTATTTAGGTTAGGTTTAATGAGATTTTTAAACTCTCATTCTAAACACCCGAAAAACTTATAAATAAGTAGATATTACCCCTTCTTGCGTTGATGTAAGGTCAACAGGGTTAGGGGATTATTATGACTAAGAATAAAGATCAGAAGAACGCAGCTGCAAAAGGAAATGCAGAACCAAAGATATCTGAAGTAGAACAATTAAACAAAGACAAATTAGAACTAACTCTACACCTGCAGAGATTGCAAGCAGAATTTGAAAACTTTCAAAAGAGAAATGCAAGTGATAATGTAAGATTTGCAAAGTTAGCAAATAAAGAACTAATAAAGCAATTATTACCATTACTAGATAATTTTCAATTGGGATTTCAAAACAAAAACTCAAAAGAATTTATTAAAGGAATAGAACTTATCTATTCAAACTTTTATTCAATTCTAGAAGAAAACGGATTAAAGAAAATAGATTGCAAAGGAAAATTTGATCCTTATAAACATGAAGTTCTTTTAACAGAAAAATCTAAACAAGAACCAGAAACAATTTTAGAAGAATTACAATCAGGCTTCACTCTGAACGGTGAAGTAATTAGAAATGCAAAGGTGAAGGTGAGTAAGTAAAGGCAATAAATATGGCAAATGTAATTACAGGAGAAATAGGAGAAGAGTTTGCAATGTATAAACACAATTTAAGAGAAAGATTAAAAAATAGAGATTTAACTCAAGAAAAATTAGATTTAATAGATAAGAGTTTGAAAATTATGCATTATAGAATAGTTTACGAACAACTTGTCAAAGAGGAAAATAATATTGATATGAATAAGATGTTTATGAACGCATATATGGATTTATATTTGCAAGTTAATAATATAAATAAAATTTTCAAATAAAAAATAATATTAAATAAACAAAGGTGGTAAATATGAGTAAAGAAAAAATAATTGGAATTGATCTTGGAACAACATTCTCTGCAGTATCAGTAATGGAAGCAGGTAAACCTGTAATCATTCCAAATGCAGAAGGTGAAAGAACTACTCCAAGTGTAGTTGCATATAAGAACAAAGAAAAATTAGTAGGCCGTGTAGCAAGAAACCAAGCTGTTTCAAACCCAGAACACACAGTTGCAAGTATTAAGAGACACATGGGTGAAGATAAGAAAGTATCTTTAGAAGGTAAAGACTATGCTCCCCAAGAAATCTCAGCAATGATTTTGCAAAAACTTAAAGCAGATGCAGAGTCATACCTAGGACAAAAAGTAACTAAAGCAGTAATCACTGTTCCTGCTTATTTTGAAGACTCTCAAAGACAAGCAACTAAAGATGCAGGAAAGATTGCAGGTTTAGAAGTTCTAAGAATAATTAATGAGCCAACTGCAGCATCACTAGCTTATGGTTTAGACAAAACAAATGACCATGCAATTCTTGTTTTTGATTTTGGAGGAGGAACTTTCGATGTTTCAATACTAGAATTAGGAGACGGAGTTTTTGAAGTAAAATCTACTAGTGGAAATAATCATCTAGGTGGAGATGATATAGATGTTCTACTAATGAATTGGTTAGCAGATGAATTTAAGAAAGATACAAATATTGATATAAAAAGTGACAAAACTGCAATGCAAAGATTAAAAGAAGCTGCAGAAAAAGCTAAAATAGAATTATCAAGTAAGATGACTGCAACTATTAACCTACCTTTTATTACTGCAGATCAAGATGGACCAAAAC
>Ga0208904_1000794_pt1 | contig 23925 bp, 33 predicted proteins | sample AntAceMetag02UKB_FD_184774 | JGI IMG/M metagenome (GOLD analysis project Ga0208904, IMG submission 184774) | Saline lake microbial communities from Ace Lake, Antarctica - Antarctic Ace Lake Metagenome 02UKB (SPAdes) (version 2) | ecosystem: Environmental > Aquatic > Non-marine Saline and...
AAGATTGTAGTCTAAATGGTGAAGAATGTGAAGCTGGAGAATATCATTGTAAAAAGTGTGATAGCTATGATTTAAATGTTAAACAAAAGATGAAAGGCGACGCAGACCATGAAAATGACGGAGAGGATAAAGAATAATGGTAAAAAGAAGATTTTCAGCACAAGAATCAACGGTTAAAAAAGACCTTAGAAACACTATGACAAAAATAGAAGCTACAAGTTTAAAGATTTCACAAGATGAGTTCTCTGGAGAAGTAGAAGTGATTTTTGATAGAGATGGTAAGAGATATACTAAAAAATGTTCTAGGTGGGAAAACTCTTTAGATAATTTAAGGGCTATAGGATTAAGCATTGAATATCTCTATAGAGCAGTAGAAATTTATGGAATTGAAAGTCAAGAAGAATTTAACAATCTATTTAATTCAACATTTGTAGGTATTGAGGCTACCCCAGATGATTCAGTATTTAAACTAGGAAATGAAACAAATTGGTGGGAGATATTAGGGGTTAGCAAACAAGCAACAAAAGAAGAAATTAAAAACGGATTTAAATCAATGGCTAGAATACATCACCCAGACAAAGGTGGGAATCCAGAGCAATTTCTAAAAGTAAGAAAGGCTTATGACGACGCAATCTTAGGAGATAAAGAATGAATAATTTTGTAATTTATGCAAGGATCTCAACAAATAGGGGTGAACAGAATATTAACCAGCAAATAGAACATTGTAAGAAATACGCTCTTAGGAACGATTTAAACATCGTAAAGGTATTTAAGGATGAAATGAGTGGGAAAACTTCACAGAGGCGTGGTTATGAGCGTCTAATGATATACCTAGAAGCTAATATAGGTGTAGGACTTCTAGTTCAAGATACAGATAGACTAACTAGGAATTTTTATGATGGAGTTGCACTTGAAAAGTTTTTAATGAAGAATAAGATAAAACTTACATCTTTATCAGAAGTAATTGATTTACAAAGTTCTAATGGAAGATTTATGTTTAGAATCAAATTAGCTATGAATAATTTTTACCTGGAGAATCTACATGATAAAATTAAGATAGGAGTGGCAAGGGCTAAAGCAGAAGGTAAGTATAAGGGAAGAAAAAAAGGTGCTGTAGGTAAAAACAATAAGAAATAGGTAGGTATCATAATACGATAACCTTATTAACCCTAATGACTACAAACTAACACATAAAGATGACGACAGAAAAAAGACACCACAAAAAAGCTATTTTACAGCATCATTCTAATAGATATACTCTTACAATTCCAGGTTTCTTTGTTAAGAAAGTTCTTTGTGCAGAAAAGGGTTCTGTAATTAAATTCGACTTTAGAGGAAATGAAGTTATACTGGAGAAAGAAATAAAATGAATTTTTTAATCTATGTAGCAATTTGGGCATTATTAGGTCTTTGGTCTTTTATCATAACTCAAAATATTATTAAAGGATGGGATTATGTTAGAAGTCAGCCAAATCCACATAAGTTATTTATATCATCTATGGTTTTAGGTCCAATAACCACCTTAACGTGTTTCTACACTCTATATAAATATTTTACAACAAGAAAATGAGTAAAGCACATGTTGATTTAGCTACTGGAAAGATATATGGATGTGAAGAAGGTTCTTTAAAGTGGTATCACGAAGAAGGCCATCTTGTTTTTAATTCTTCAGCAGAACAATCATGGATATTGATGTTAAGGTCCTATGTGTTTGATTTTTTGATATTATTTATAATGGCATCTATAGTTATAAGAATTGTATTTCCTTTAGCAGTTTCTTTTTGGACAGCATATACTGTAATCGGTATTTATGAGGAATGGTGGTGTAATAGGTATGCTAAGTCAAATTTTACAAAAGAGATGATGCCATAATGGGATTTAAAGATTATGTAACTGGAATTGGAAGAAGAAAGAGAGAGAAGAAAAAAATAACACAAGCAGTTGTAAATACACCAACAGGTAAGATTCGTGGTTGTAAGTCTTGTGGACAAAATATAACACCAGATCAAAAATACACAAAACAAATTGGTTATTATTTTCATAGGGAATGTTGGAAGAAAGAAAGAAAAGCTGCTAACATATAGTAAAGTTTATAAACAAGACTTACTTACTTAGTTATATGAGAGAGATAACAAATATTAATATTCCTTTTGCATCAGATGAAATATACGATTTACACAAAGTAAGACTATTTAAAAAATGGACTTGGAAGAAATTAATTCTAAATCAGAATAAGTTTTGGTTATTATATAATCCGATAGAACAAGAAGACGAAAATAAAATAATAGAGGATGAAGAATAAATGGGAGAAGTTCTAGGATTTGATACAGGTGTTTCTTTACCAGGAGTTGTTAATTCTTCTGGAAGTGGATTATTAATTTGGGTTGCACTTATTGCTGTTATCGGTATAATAATAGGAATAGGATTATATTTATATGTTATGAATAAGAAGTTTAATAAGAAGATAATATTGTTTGAAAATATTGCTGGTAAGGGTTGGGAACCAACCCTTAAAGATAGAGCAAGAGTTGTAAAGATTGGGGATGGTGGAGAAGAAATATTATTTTTAAGAAAGTCTAAAGTATTCAGAACTGCCTATGCTCGTAAGATGGGAAAGAATACATATTGGTTTGCTGTGGGTCAAGATGGTTATTGGTATAATTTTCTTTTAGGTGATTTAGATGCTAAGATGGGAATGTTGGATATTGAACCAGTAGATAGAGATATGAGATATATGCACGTTGCTATTCGTAAGAATATTACAGAGAGATATAGAAAGGTTGGATTTATGGAGAAGTATGGAGTTATGGTGTTTAGTGGTATATTTATAATTGCTATGATAATTGCTTTATGGTTGATGCTGGATCAAATTGGGGAGTTAATAGAACAGGCAGCAACAGCAACTAGTGCTGGTGCTAAAACTTTAGAGGTTGTAACCAATGCCCTAGCAAGAGTTGATTCAATATGTGCTGGAGGTTCTGGTATTTCAGCTGCTTAAAATGGTTAGTTTAATTATTTGGACAATAACATTTGTGGTTTTTGGTTTATTTCTATTTTATTATTTCTTAGAATGGAGTAGTAAAAGACAATTAAAAAAACTAAGGAGGAATTATAATGAAGACGGGAACAAATCAAGAAAAGGAAGCATCTCTGGAAACACAGGTGGATGTAGAGAAGCGATTGATAGCAGCGCTCCAGGAGAACGAAATCCTAAGGCAACTATCAATACCAATACAGTTAGCACAGATAAATCAGACACTGCTAAAGATAAGCCAGAGCTTACAGCAGAAGGATTAGTAAATGAATAAAGACGATTTACTTTTATATATTTCTTTTTTATTAATAATAGGATCTATTATAATATTTGCATATTATTCTTATGTAGATAAAGTTAATGAATGTACTTCTGATCCTATTAGATATGCTGTTGAGGAAATTAGGGAAAATTATAATGCCACCTTTGTAAATGGTAACATGTACATTCTTACACAAGATGGTTCAAAGTCTTGGAATTTTGGAGATGGGTTTGATATTAATAATATTAATAATATAAGTTTAGAATAATTCTTAAAAGATTATAGTGCGAGTGTCGTTTAGGTTTCTCGCACTTTTCATAATACGCTCTCGGATGCAGATTGTATTAAAACAAAATGTTTACCCCAAGAGGATTTGCCGTATTATGATATTAGATTATCTTTGTATTTACAAAGAAGCTCCACCAGCTCCGATACCCATAGCTCCAGCTTGTCTTACAAGAAGTACAATTACACCGAACAATAGAACAACTGCTCCTATTAATAGGATAGTTGGAATCTTACTGGATACATTGTCAATACCTTCTGTGAAGTTACCAGCCATTGCAGTTGTAGCATTTGCGTATGTGCTATCAGCTGTCAATAGATTAGCTCCTAAAAGAGTTGAGATAACAACTAAGATAACTACAGTTGTGATTATTAAACCACCTGTACCAGATATCAAGTCACCTACTACTCCACCTTTCTTTTCAAAAAATTTCATTTGTTTTTAATTTGCCTCCTTACAGAACTTATAGTATTAATCATATATAGGCTATGGGTTTTGAGTATATAAGTAAAGGTATTCTATGGATACTTACTAAGTAGTATATTATAGAGGTATTAAATAGTTCTAACTTTAATATCACCATGCCTTTCTGTAGGTTTGGATAAATTTTCAGATTCTGGATAGGTGTTAATATATTGGGCGTGTGTGTCAGAAATCAACTTAGGAGATTCTGTTATAGAGGGATCATAGGGTAATCTAGCCGACAATTGTTCTTGTATATCTTTCTTTATTCTGTAGACTGTACGTTCATTAATGCATAACATAGCAGCTAACTCTTTAGCAGGTGTATCCATATTACTTGCAATAAGCTTATCCCTGTATTCCTTTTTTATCTCTGTTGGTGTAGGAACTTTAACCTTTAATTCATCTGGTCCATTGAGAGAATCTAATACTTTATTTAATGTCTGGTCTTTAACTTTTTTATAAAGTTCTTTATGCGTTATATCGTCTCCAAAGTTTCCTCTCCAATTTGGCTTAACTCCTTTTATTGATCCCATGTTCTTTTTAGAGAAATGATATAATTGTTCCTTTCTTTTTTCAGAATAATATGCCATGTGTCCACGCTTACCAGTTTTTTTATGTAGGTAAACTCTTAAAAGAAATTTGGATCTATCAATCGCCACACTTGAACCAAGCCTATGAAAGTATGGAGCAGCTAATGCAATAAATAGATTCTTCTGTCTACAAACATCAAGAACAAGATTAGCATATTTTGTTTTCTTTGTTAATGTATCTGCGCTTCCAAAGATACCAGATGATTCATCAATAAGTATTGCATCACCAGGTTTAGCATTTTTCATTACAGCTTTAATATCATCTACATCTTGTATAATATGTTCTCTTGGATTAAACTTCTCATCACTAATATACCTGCAACATAATCTCATCAATGTAGATTTACCAGTACCTACACCACCTACACATATTGCAGTAACATCCATATCATTTTTAACATCTACCTTTACCTTGTCTAACTTTTCTATTAGAAAGTTTGGTAATTGTATATCTGTTTTATTATTGGGTTCTCTTTCTCCCACATCTTCCCATATCTTATCTGCATTGTTATACCTAATAGTCGTCATTAGTAAGAATCTCCATCGTCGTCTTCCATATTGAAGGAGGAGAATCCACGAAGGTCTAATGTATCTCTAGTAAAATCTTCAATCTTAAATAACATTTTCCTTAACTCAATCCAGTTTTCTTTATTTAAACGAGTTCCAAGAATACTTTTCCCATAACCAGCAGAAGAAACACTTTCAAATACATTCTTAAAATCGAAGAACAATGTTAAGTCTAATCTGTATTTCTCATAAGTTACCTTCTCATCTTTAGACATCTTACCTCTAATCTCTGCCAATAAACTTAATAATTCCATAGCCATTATCTCATAATAATAAAGTCCACTAATATCCTTACTCAAAAGGTTAAGCCTACAATCATTAATTCTTTGTTGGCTTTGGTGAAGCCTATCCATTTTTCTTTCTGCTTCATTATAGCTTGAACGATCACCATCAGTTGTCATAAACTAAGTAAGTAAGTCTTGTTTATAAAACTATTGTAGAACTTACGAAAGTTATTTAAAGTATGATTCATATTAGGATTATAAGAAAGTAACTATGGAAACCAAACTCTTAACTAAAGATGTGATTATTTTATATGAATAAAATAATAATAGTTGGAGTTCTTCTATTGTTAGTTGTATCTGTTGGAATAATATATCACCAAAATTTACAAGACAAAGAAGAATCACATGATATAGTTTATAATCCAGCAACTGGAGAAACTTTTGATAGCGTAGAGGATTACGTCTATAGAAATAAAACAATTGTAGGTTCTGAATAATGGCTGGTTCTATAGCAGATTTTAATCGTAGAATAGCAGACACAAAAAAAAGACTCAATATTCCTAGCTCTTCTGGTGGTTCATCTTCAAAAGATGTTGTAGTAGATCCAAGGACTGGGAAAAAATGGGGAAGTGTAGAAGAGTATGTTAAAGACCCTAAAAAATATGGTGGTGGAAGTAGAAATAGAGCAGAAGAAATTGCAAGAAACGCACAAGCGGAGGCAGCAGCACAAGTCAAGGCACAAGCGGAGGCAGCAGCACAAGCTATTACAGAACAACAAAGACAAGCTGCATTATTAGTAGCACAACAAAAAGCACAAGAAATACTATCACTAAGAGAACAAAAAATTAAAGAAGCTATGGATAAGCAAAGACAATTAGGTTTTCTTCCAACAAGAGAAAGTGTAACAGGAATTGTAGATGCAAGAATACAAGCAGAAATAAAAAGAGCAGAACAAGAGGCTATAGCTAATGCTGGTGCAACCGGTGAGGTAACAAGTGTTCCAGACAGAAATATTGTAGAGAAAGTTATAGCTGATCCTGGTAGAATAATTGAAGCATTAGAAACAAAGATTGATGTTAAGGGTGTAGGAAAGAAGATTATAAAAGCAGTACCAGAACAATATAAAAAAGCAGAGAAGTTTGTATCAGAGAAACTTTATGATGTAACTGGATTCAGCAAAGAGCAAAGTAAAAAACAAAGAGAAAGAGTTTTAGAATCAGAATCATTATTAAGAATAAACACAGAGACAACAACACAATTTCTTATAGAAAATACACCTAATAATAAATTAAGTAATTATGCTATACTTTTTGGTAGTGCAATCGCAAATATTGGTATAACAACTGGAACAATGATTGCAGGTTTTTCTGGAACTACTGCAGACAAAACATTGGATAAACCAATAACCGAAACTACTAAATATGTTGCATATGGTGCAGCTGGATATACATTAGGTTTAGGTTTTGCTGGAACAAGTGCATTGTTTGGTGGTACTACTGGTGCAGTTGCGTCTGGTTATTTTGGTGGTGGAACTAGTGCTTTGATAGTACCTACATTACAGGCAACTGGTGGAGCATTGGGTTTAGGATTTTTATATAAGACTGGTTCTGATGTTATTAATGCAGAAACAAATTTTGAGAGAGGTGGGATTATTGGAGAAAATATTTTATCTGCAGCAGCTATTGGTGCTGGGTTTATTTCTGGTAAACAAGATGCTGCTAAGATTGGAGATATATTGAGGACTAGAGGAAGAACAGAAGTTCCAGTAGAAGATATATTATTAAAAGACATACTAACTGGTGATAAGAAGTTTGTTGAATCAAGTAGTTATGGTTATAATGGACCACAATCTGGTGAGGGTAAACAAGCATTTGATTTAAGGGTTTTTTCAAAAAAGGATTATGCTTATCATGTTACACCAGATCAATACTGGAAGACAGGATTTACAACAGTTGAGGGTACATCTGAATTTCCTGGATTATATACAGCACCAAGTCCATCAGTATACTTTGCAAAGGTTGGTGGCAAACAATCATATAAATTAAGTTTATTTGGTTCTGGATTTGAAGCTAGTAGTAAACCATCAGTTGCACAAATATATACAGGTTTTACTATAAATCAAAAAACCCCAGGTGCATTTGTTTCTGGAATTAAACCAGAGATTGAAGCAATAATAGGACCAGGTAAGGATTTTGCAAAGGTTGGTGGTAATGAGTTCTTTAAGTTTGGTGGGAGAAGGTTTCCAATAGATATTTTCAAACAGGTTGGACCAGATGATATAGCATCTATTTCTAATATTGCTAAAGTTTCTGCAAGTGGTAGTTCAAGTGGATATTCTGCACCAGTATATTCTTTAATAAATATTCCAACATTAACAGTTGCATCTGTTATTTCTGATAGTTCTTCTTCTTCTGTAACTGGTGATAAAATAGTTTATCCAAGCAGTATATCATCTAAAGATAATACATCATATACAAGTGATACATCCCCATCAATAATATACTCTGGAGGTTCTGTTGTAAGATCATCTGGTTCATCTGGTGGTAGTTCAAAAATATATAAATCTCCAATACCAGTTCCTAGTAGTATAATACCATCATCTATAAGAAAATCTGTAATAAAGCCATTACCATCATATATAGATTATAAAAAGTCAAATGTAGGAAGAAGTTATTATGATGAACCTATTAGAAACATACCACAACCACAACGTATAAAGTTTTCATCAGTTCCCAAATATAAAGCACCGACTGGACTATTCGGAGTTCAAGTTAGACGTGGTGGAGTGTTTAGAGATGTAGGTACTTACAAGAGTTCAGACTTAGCATTTAAAAGAGGTAAAGGAATAGTTGAGGGAACTGTTGCAGCTACTTTTAAGGTAACTGGTGGAAAGGGTTTAAAATTAAAGACACCTAAATATTTTACAAGAAAGGAGACTAAGGAAGGAACTTTATTTATTGAGAAGAAGTCAAGGAGAATTAAAAAGAAGAAATCTGGTAGTAAAGAATCAGAACAATTAAAGAAAGCTAAAAGGAGGAAAGGTAAATAAATAACTAGGAAACTCCCTAAGTTTTAGATACATATTTAAACTAACATTACCTACAATTAATATATGAACAAACCAGATGATTCTATGGAGCAATATGAGAAACAAATAAGAGAAGCACAAATAGGTGTAGATTCTGCTAATCTTGGAAGACAACAACAAGAGATGATGATGCAAGAACAAATCAATCAATCTAATTCTATCAATGAACAACTTGATACAGGTAAAACTCTTGAAAGAATGCATAATTTATTGAAAGGTTATGTGCTAAAAGATATGGGTAACGGAACTGTTAACTGGGTTAAGCCTGATAATAATGAGCTTGTTGTTCTAAGTGAATATGGGGTTAATTATATTATGCAGATGTTAAGTGCTTATCTTTGTGAGAATACACTACTATCAAATTACGACGATAAACAAATAGATGCTAAGATGGAAGATATTTCTAATACAATTAATGATGATATATTTATGGAATATGATAAGATGTTTTTTGAACCAACATTAGAAGATGGCAAAGATGAAATAAAGAAAAGGATACAGGCTAAGGTAAGTATGAGAAAGTTTGCATTAGAGTTAATGGACAAGGAGGCAGATGAAGATAAGATTGAGGCAGAGTTATTAAAAGAGATGGAAGGTAGAATTGAAAGAGAACTTGTAACTATTAAGGATCAAAAGAGAAAATCAAAGCTAAAGAGATTTGAATCATTAACGAGGATGGTTCAAGATACAATTCATTCAGCATATCAAAGAGCATGGAAAGGACAGGAAAGAAGTTCAGCTCGTTCACACATGTCTATTTCAGAAACTAAAGGAGGAATGATGATGCCACAGCAAAAGAGTGGCTTTAATCCATTGGGAATATTGGGGCGAAGATAAACCTAGCTTTTGTATTTGCGTTTCTTTTTCTATTAACAACAGTTAGTGCTGTATCAATTGGTGAGTTTCAGTTAGATATAGATGATGTAGAAATTTATCAGACTTGTAATAATTGTACTTACTGTAACTTCACAAGAGTTATGGGTCCAAACGATCAAACAATTCTTTCTAACTTAGAGGCCATAGAGGATGGCACATATTATTCTTATTCTATAGACAAAACAAACTTTACATCAATAGGTAAATATCTTTATACTTATGATTGCGGTAACTCGGTACAAAAAGAAACAGGCTCAATTGATTTTGAGATTACTTATACTGGTGGGGAATTAACTTCACAAATGGTTGCAGTTTATCTTGGTGGAATCTTTGTTCTTATATTTTTATTTATTGTAATTCTATTATTGATAACAAGATTACCATCTAAAGATACTACAGATGATGATGGTATAATACTACAGATAAGTAATTTAAAACATCTTAGAAGCGTTCTATGGGCTTGTTCTTGGGGAATCGTTCTTGCATTAATGTTCATTTTGGCTAATGTAACAATTGCATACTTACCAAGCAATATGATAGGTGGATTGTTCTGGGCATTATATACAATTATGTTCTGGGTAACAATGGTTGCTATTCCATTATGGTTTGTTTGGATATTCACCGGAATTTTTAGAGATAAAGAAGTTAAGAAAATGTTAGAAAGGGGTGTAGATATTAAATCAACACCATGAGCAATCCAATACCAGTTAAAACATCACAGGACTTAGTAAAGATATTAGACAGAGTTAGATTGAATAAGATTAAGGCTGGTATGAATCAAACTTTGCTTAGTAGAAGAAGATTAACTCTTGCCCTTGCTAGACTACCCAACTTAGAAAAAACTTTAATGGAGGCAAAGATAGAAGATGATAGGAAATAAGAAAGGTAATATAGTTCCAATTTTATTTATAGTTGGTGGATTATTCTTATTAGTTATGATTGGTATAGTTGCAGCACTTGGTAGTAGTACAATTAATTGGGTTATGGATGAAACAGTACCAGTATTAAGTGATCTTGGAATGGTAGGAAATATCAACATGACACATACAATTGACGTAGCAGTTCAACCTGTTAATATAGTTATCCAAAACTTTACTTGGATATCTGGTTTAATTTATATCTTTGGATTAATAGGTATCTTTGGATTAGCATTTATGTTTAAAGCAACAGGTGATAAATGGTTAATTGGATTCTTTGTTTCATTGGTTCTTATCTTAATGATTGGTTGTATTATGATGAGTAACATATATGAAGATATATTTAGAGGAACAGATGCTCTTGCATTAATACTCCAAGAGCATTTAATCTTATCATACTTAATATTATATAGTCCAGCTATTATGGCTATTGTATCTTTCATAGCAGGGATAGTTTTATTTAGTGGTCCATCGGAGGGTTTAGTATGAACAAACTATTAACCTTTATATTTTTATCATTATTCCTAATTAGCTTCACATCAGCCCTAGACATTCAATCAGTTTCACTAGAAAAGGTGGGAGTGGACTGGGATAACATAGACCAGTTTACAAAAGATGCAACCACCTCTGCTTATGGTAGATATGAAATAAGAAATTCTGTATTGGGTATTCCTTTCTTACAATTATCTAAAGTTGCTGATATAGAACTTATAGAAAATTCTGATAGTTGTGGTATTGATTGTTATGCAGAAAAAGAAATAACATTATATAATGATGGTATTCTTATTGATGAAAACGGGATTATATTTAAAACAGAACAAACAGACGGAAGTTGGATTGAACAGGATATTAGAAACTTTCAATTTAAAACTTGGGACAGTCCTTTATCAAGAATAGAAACAAGTTACAAAGAAAGATGTTCTGGTAATTATACCGACGAAGAAACAGATACTTTTTATCCTTTGGTTTGTGAAGATGTAAGAACAGACACTACTATTTATTATAAATTAATTGATACTTACAAAACTGTTTGTGTTGATGATAAAGATGCTAAAGCAAATATTAATGGAACTATCCCACAAACTTGTTCTCAAGTATTCGATAAAAAAATTGAACAAGTTTATGATGGTTATACTAATTATGAAATGGGTGAAGTCGTTAAAGCAGGAACTTATAATTTAAGATTGGAAGGTGAGAAAAAACCAAGTAGAACTGTAGATTGGATTGTTAAAACTAACGGTGTGTGGACTGATAACTGGGCAGTATGGGGAGCATCTAACTTAGAAGAAAATCAAGTAGCACAATATAAAGCAAACACTCAAGCCTTCGGAACTAATAACCAAAGTATAGCCTTAGATTCCACAGGAGTAAACAACGGGACTTGGAGTGGTAAAACATTTAACGATGGAACTGTGAGTGGTGGGGTTACTATTGATGATGGGGCTATGGTATTTGATGGTGTTGATGGATATGTAACTTACCCAACTGCTGTCTTTAATGGAACTTCTGAATTTACTATTTCAGCTTGGATAAATTTTAATAGTTTATCTGGAGCAGATACTATAATCCAAGAAAGAGAATCATTCCCTAATAAAGTAGTCCAATTAGTACATGATGATAGTATAAATTCATGGAAATTTAATGTAGGAAATGGTACTGATGGTGCAACTATACAATATAATACACCGTTACAAGAACTTAACAAATGGGAATATATAACAGCAATATATAATGGAACTAATTTATTATTATATGTAGACGGTATTCTTGTTAGTACTAAATCTGCAACTCTTGGAACAATAAATACAGGAACTTCAATACATAAAAATATAGGTTCCTTTAGTGATTCAATTTTTTTCAACGGTTCAATATCCCAAACACAAATCTATAACAAAGCCCTAACCCAAACAGAAATAACAGAAATATACACAGCAGGTAAAGATTCTTATACCCCAGTAGGAAATGGATTAATAGCACAATATTCAGGTAGAGATTTCGCAGGAACAGAAGCAACACCCACAACAATTTACGATACAAATCATTTAGTAGACGGTAAAATAAACGAAGCGTTTACTTTTGATGGTGTTGATGATTATGTAAATTTAACAGTTAAAAATATTACTGATGTAACAGTTAGTGGGTGGTATAATATAAATAATATTATTGGAACAAAATATTTATTTTTTCAAGGAATTGGTTCAAATAGTGCTACTAGAGATATTGGTATTTATTATTCTAATAATGTATTAACGGCAATGACGTCTAATGGAACCTTAACTGGTCGTATTACTTCTTCAATCTCTGGTGGAGATTGTATTAATAAATGGTGTCATTTTGTATATAAGAAAAATAATACCCATCAGCAACTTTATCTAAATGGAGTTCTTGGAGATACAGATGCAATATTTTCTCCGATGACCACATCAACAGCAAGAGTAATTGGTGTCGATGGTAATTGGAATCAATATCATTTCAACGGTTCAATAGACGACGTAAGAATATACAATAGAAGTTTAACAGAAGATGAAATAACATATATCTATAACTCAGGCGACGGAACAGAAGAAACAGTAAACGGAGTAATAACCCTAAACTCCCCAACAGATAACGCAATAGCTTATAATAACCCAGTAACATTTAGTGCAAGTGCCGAAGTAACTGGTGGAGCTTCTTTAACTAATGTAACTTTATATAATAATATTAGTGGTAGTTGGGAAGCTAATGGGACTGAAACTTTAAATAATTTAATAATATCAGACAACCAAGAAATGTGTGGGACATACACAGGTTATGCTAATATTATAATTAACAATACTGCAACAATAACTATTTGTGATTATAATGGAACTTCTGGAACTGGTGAATTAACATTACATGCTTATAATGATGTAACAATAGAATCTGGAGTTACAATAAATGGTACAGGAAAGGGATATACTGGTGGAGCTGCTCCAACAAACACAAACGGTAATAATGGTAACGGAGATGGAAATGGTTTGGGAGGTTATTTTGATACAGCAGGAATTCAATATACAGGTGGTGGTTCAGGAGCTGGTGGATATGCAATTGGTGGATATGGAGGTGGAAGTCCAGATGTGCCTTCATCAAATAGGAAAGCTGGTGGTATAGCTTATCAAACTTCTGGAATAAAGGAATCCTATATTGGTTCTGGTGGTGGTTCTGGTGCGGACTTTGGAATTGCAAACCCAGGTAGAGCTGGAGCAAGAGGTGGTGCATCAATTACAATAACTGCAAGAGATATAAATGTTAAAGGTACACTAATAGTAGATGGTAATAATGCAATAGATGCTTCAATAGATGGAACAGCTAATGCTGGTTCTGGTGGTGGTAGTCCTGGTTCTATATCTATAATAGGTGATAATGTAGATATTTCATCGGCATCATTAAGTTCAGATGGAGGAGATGGTGGTAACGGATATAGTACAAGCACTCGGATGGGACAAGGTGGTGGTGGAGCATCTGGTGGATTAATTGATATTTATTATAAAACAACATTAGATATTACAAGTTTAACATCATCAGTAACTGGTGGTGCATTAGGGACAGCAGACACAGAAGCTGGATTTGAAGCGGATGATGGACAAGCTGGTAACTCTGGATTATTAGTTTATAATGAAGAAACATATGTTGCTCCCAGCTATACTTTACCATATAATACTTCACAAATTACATCCTCAACCCAAACTTGGAACAGAACAATAACAGGACCAACATCATGGAACGTAGAAGCATGTGATTCAGATGGAGATTGTGGATTTAGCTCAGCTAACTTTACAGTATTCTTAGATGAAGAAGCACCTTCAATAAATATAACAGCACCAATAAATACTTTAAACTATAATTACATAGGTGGAAACGAAACATTAAACGTAACCTTCACAGATACTAATTTAGAAAGCTGTTGGTATGACTACAACGGAACAAATGTAACTATCCCAGGATGTTTAAACTCTAGTAACTTTGTATTACAAAATAGTAATACAAACCTTACGGTTTATGCTAATGATAGTTTAGGTAATTTAAATAATGAGTTTGTTGAGTGGGATTATACTTTACTAGAAATTAGTCAATCTTATAGTTCAACCGTACAAGAAGGTTCATCATCATTAATATCATCGAATGTTACATTTGAAGCAGGTAAAAGGATTTCTAGTGTTATATTAAATTACAATGGTACGGGATTAGCAGGAGATTATATTGAATATGATACTAACACATATTATATATCTAAATCAAAAATTATACCTAATGTAGAAGCAGATACAAATGTAACTTTCTTCTGGAATGTAACACTAGAGGATGGCTCATCACAAGAAACTGCTTCAAGAAACCAAACAATATCTAATCTTGGTATTGATAATTGTGATTTATATACTAATATGTTATTTAATTTTACCATCGTTGATGAAAAAACTCAAGCAATATTAGATGGTTCAACAGAAAACACAACTCTAAGATATTCAATGACACTTGCAAACCCTACAAGTGGAGAAGCAATTTTAAACTTCTCCGAACTATATACTAATACAAACCCATCAGCAATATGTATGGAAACTGCTATAGGAGATTCAGTATTTAACTTAGATGCTATTGTTGAATATAGTGCTAATGATAAGTTTATAGAATTTTATAATATAAAAGATTATAGTTTAACTAATTCTACAGATAAACAAGATGTAACATTATATAATCTTAACAAAAGTCAAGGACAAGAATTTAAAATAACATATAAAGATTCAAACTTCAATACAATACCTGGGGCTTTAATACAAATACAAAGAAAATATATTGATGAAGGAATATTTAAAACAGTTGAAATACCTATGGTTGGTTCTGCTGGTTATACAATAGCTCATCTTGTTAGAAACGATATTATATATAATCTAATAATAATAAGTGGTGGAGAGGTAGTTGCTAGTTTTGATAATATAGTAGCTGATTGTCAAAATCCAACATTTACAGAATGTGTAATAAATATTAATAGCTTCTCAACTGGTACAGAGCCTAGTGATTTTACTAATGATGGTGAGTTTACAGCTGTATTATCTTATGATAAAGATACTAGGGCTGTATCTACAACCTACGCAATTGTTAGTGGAGTACCTGCAACAACAAATCTTAATGTAAACCTTTGGAATGCTTATGCAAATACAAGTGTTTGTACTGATTCTTTAAATGCAGCTGGTGGAACATTGTCCTGTATTGTACCAGAAAGTTTTGGAAATTCAACTATTAGTATTAGTTTATCAAGTGATGGGGATGTTAAAAGAACTGCAACTATAAACTTAGCACAAGATCCTAATGATATTTATGGTTCTAATTTAATATTTATTGGTTTAACTATTATGTTATTAATTATAGGTATGAGTATTTCAGATAACCCAGTTATGCTTGGAGTAATGTTAATTATTGGTGTAATTGTATTAACAGTAATGAACATAACAGTTGGTGCTGGCTGGATTGGTGGTGGAGCTACAATCCTATGGTTTATTATAGCTGTTATAATGTTATTAGTAAAAGGGAGCAATAGACAATAATGGGGCAGATTAAATTCCTAAGTGGTATATTTATGACTTCTTTATTTGCAATAGCTATTATTACATTTGCAATTAACTTTGGTATTGATAATGATTCCTCTGTAACATTAGATAATGATCCAGATTTTTCAGAGATTAATTCTGACTTAACTGGTGATATACAAACATTTAATATTAATGCAAATACATCTAGTGATACGATAATGTCTACAACACAGGAGACTGGTGATCAATCGGCATCTAGTGGTGGACAATTTAAGGTAGGAACTGCAACTGGTATAACAACTGTAACTAGAGTTATTAGAATTGGATTCAAAAAGATTTTTGGTGAAGATACAAACTTTGGAGTAGTATTTACATTACTTACATCACTATTAGTATTCATCTCTGGATTATATATCTGGAAAGCATGGAAGGGGAACCCAGATTAATATGGCAAATATATATTTACAACCAACACTAACAGGAGGACTGGATGAAACATTAATTGAAGTAGCTACAGCTGTTCCATCTTTTGTTATAGGCTTGTTGGTTTTCGTTTGGGGACTTGTATTTATTAGTGGTTCTGCAACTCAAAAAGCTAAGAGTGGCTATGCAGATACTCCAATGTGGTCAGTTATGGCATCTTTATCTACAATGGTTATATGTTTATTACTTACAATAAAGGGTGGATTAATAAACTTAGAAACTCTTGGTATAGTTGTAGCAATCACAATCTTCTCTGGACTATGGCTATTCATGTCAAGAGGGAGAGGAGAGATATAAATTTATGGGAGGTAAAACAATATGGTAAAAACACTAGGACAATTAAGAAGTGAAAATATGAGATTAAAGAATGAGATGGAAGTTCGTGAGGACTTTTCTAAAAGAAATTTAGAACGTAAGAAGTTAGAACAAGAGAACTTTAGATTAAGAAACCCGAAGAAAATTAAATTCTTTAAGAAGTCTTGTAAGATTGGAGTTAATGTTAGTAAATATGCAGCTGAAGGTTTAAAGAAAGCTGGTAGGTCTGCTGTTGAATTTGAAAAAAGACAAAGAGCGATAGAGAAAAAGACAGTTAAACAAAAGGATGCTAATAAAAGATCTCAATCAAATATAAGGAGATTAATTTAATAACATGAAAATAACATGAAAAAATGGAATATTTTGGTTATATTAGTGGTGACTATATTGATACCATATGGCTCATCGGAATTAAGCGTAGGTGTAGATGGAACAATTGGGATAGATTTAATACCAGTAACACCAATAAACTATTCAACAATAAGCACTAACTACTCAACTTATGCTGGTGATGCACATCTCTTTGATGGTTATTCTCCCTCAACTCTTTACTCATATTATAAATCAATGTTCGATTCTGTTTATGCTACAATATCTTCTTTAGCTAATTATCTTCCTTTAACTGGTGGGACTTTGACAGGTAATCTAACAGCAGATTACTTTATTGGTAACGGTTCTTTATTGACTGGAATTTCTAGTCCGACTCCAACACTTCAATCTGTTACAGATGTAGGAGCAACAACGACAAATGATATAACCGTTAATGGCATAAGCATAGGAGATTTCCTAGAAATTTCAGATGATGGGGCAGATACTAACTTTGATTTAACAAGTGGTAATTTTATATTTACTGGTGGAGATTTCGATATAAAAGATACATCTCCTTATCTTACTTTAAAAGATACGAGTAATTCTGGTACGTCATCTGTATCACGTATTCAATTTAAAGGAAGTGATGATGTAGTAAACTCATGGATAGGTGATACTTCTTCTGGTGATGGTAACTTTGAAATAAGAAATTTTTTAGATGCTGACTTAGAATTTTGGACTAATAACATCCGACACATGATTCTTGATAATGTTGGTAATGTAGGAATAGGAACAGCAAATCCCGGAAGTAATTTAGAAGTATTTGATTCAGTTGATAGCACTATAACAATTCACGCAGACGAGGGAACAGCGAATCTTAATATAGATACAAGAGCCTCTAGCAACAATAAATTTGCAACATTATCTTTTAAAGATAAGAACGCTTTAAGATATGCGTGGATTTTTAGACAGGCAACAGATGATTTTTATTTATACGATTATTTAAATGCAAAATTTGTCATGAGATACGACCAAAGCCAAGCTGATTTATTATTAGGAGAGGGTGGTAATATTAATGTAGGAATAGGAACAACAACACCAGACGAAAAACTTCAAGTTGGTGGAAATATTCATATAAATGATAATTATAAATCTCTTTATGGAACTGGAAAGGACGCCTCAGAAACATTCACGGGAACAACAAGAATATCAAACGCAGAAGTAGGAAGTCCTGAATATAACTGGACTAATTATGGTGGTTATAATTTTGATAATAATATAACTTCTGATGAATATATTTTAGGTAAAAATCAAGTTACTCAATATCATAGAAATGCAACGATAGATACAACTTCGGCAAATACATGGGTTAATGTAACTTGGGATTTAACTATTGACGAAGAAACAACTTCGGGTTATCTTTTAGCTGATTCAAATGCTTCAATAGTTATTGAGAATACTGGGATTTATAGGATTCAAGGATGTCTTCATCCCAAGAATAATGGATTAGGAAATCAAGAAGCAAAACTTTATTCAAGAATTTTAATTAATGGAGTAGAGGCTAGATGTTTACAATTTGCTAATAGCAAAGAATTTAAAACAACTGGGATTGATACAATGCCATTCATAGGAACAATTTACGCAGAAGCAGGACAAAAAGTTCAATTACAATATTATGTAACAAGTTTAAATATAGACTTTGAAGGAGACGCTGTTTTTGATAATGGAGTTGCATCAAGTTTAAATTTAGAGAGGATAAGTAATTAAAATGAATAAACAAACAATAATAACACTAGGACTTTTAATGAGCTTTGCTTTAGTTAGTGCTGGATTTACTATACCAGTATTAATGGAACGATGGGATAGTAATGTAGATATTACATCTGTTCAAGAAGATAGGATTAAATTAAGTTCTTCTGTAGATAAAATTGATATAGATATTTCTCCTATTGAATGTAATAATATAGAATGTTCTGCTAAAATATCACAACCAGATGTAATCCATACAACATGGAGAAGAGCTAAATCTTATTGTTCTGAATATTCTAATTGTAACGAAACAGAAGAATGTGAAACTGAATGTTTAGCTTATACAGATTATACATTAGCAGAAAACCAATTAGCTATTAAAAAATATATCAATAAAAGACTTGGAGATTATGCTGATGCTGAGGAAATTAGAAAGGGAAGTAACGGTATTTCTGAAAAGATAGATGCTGGTGGAAGTTTAACAAGTGTTGTTGAATCTATCAGAAAATAGTTGTTGTCCTTTTGAAATAGTTAGAAAGAGTTATAAAGAAAGGTGATTAAAGGATATTAACCAATCGCACTATCCCCACCCGATGCGTTTAAACGTCGGGTGGAGGATGTTTTGATTATTAAGTAAATATGGAATTAAAAAAATACATAAGTAAAAAAGTGAAAGTTGATTTAAAGAATGGTTTCTACTATGAAGGATTCGTTCAATCTGCTGACGATAATTCTATTTCTATTAAAGATAAATTTGGAAAAGATGTTGATATTATAGAAGATACAATTTCTTTTATGAGGGAGTTAGAATAATGGTAAGAGTTGAGAAATTTTATCCTACTAAGATTAATAAAACTATTACAATTAGAAGTAAAGTTGTTGAAAATGTTAAGAATAAAAAGATGAGATGTTATGGTTCTGATGTCGAAGAATGTTCTGCTGAATATATTAAAAGAGGTATGAGATTATGAACAAAGTTGAGTTTAAACCAGCTGATGAATTGGATTATTTCGCAAGTGGTGTTAAGTCTTCTGTTAAACTAACAAAGAATAGTAGAGGTGTTAATTGGGAAGTTAGAGTAGTTGCTGGTGAGGAAAAATTAATTGAGGCTTTAATGAATACAGCTATTGAGGCTCATAAAGTAATTATTAAAGAGATGATTAAAGCTAAGGAGAAACAAGAATGAATCAATGGCAAGACAATAAAAAGTGTAAAGGGTGTGGTGCTTGTTTAGACATTGAAGAATTAAAGTTCGATAATGTATGCCAGTATTGTGGAAGGAGTGTTGAAGAATGAAATATAATGAATATCTTAAATCTGAAGAGTGGAAGGAATTAAGAAAAAAGGCGATAGATAGAGATGATGGCAAATGCGTATTTTGTAATAGAAGATTTAGAGAGGTACATCACGTTACATATCCAAAGAGATTCTCATTAGATCATATTGATAATTTGCTAGTCGTTTGTGAAAAATGTCATAGAAGACTTCATGGAATAAGAAATGACGATAAAGAATTATTAGAGGTTATTAGAAAAAGGATAAATATAAAACCAAGTCCTAAAAATATTACTGAATATGTTGGGGTAGATATGTCCGCTACACACGGCTATCCAATGGAGGATTGCATGATGAAGAATTTTAATTTTTTTAAGAATACATTTGGAGACTATTTACCAAATATGACCATTGATAATTTTAAACTATTCTCGTGGAAAGGTTCTATCGGGTGGGTTGAAGATGAAAGGGATAATGGTAACATAAGGAGATTTTTATGTGATAACGATAATAATACCATCAAACACCATTGTTTCCTGTGTTGGAACTCAGAAGATATTATACATTGGATTATTAAAAATAAATGGGGTAAAAATACATAATGAAATTCAATAAAGAGGATGTAATTAAATTTTATAACTTCTTCAAGCATGACAAACCCACAGAGATTAGAGTTTTTGATGCAGTTAAGTATCCAAATGGCAAATCTATATTTGTTACAACAGAAGAGGAATTTGTAGAGAAGTGTAGATATTATTCTGAAGAAGATGGAGTAAGTGTTTATATTGGTGCAAGGGATAGGAAAGCTAGGGGTGATAAAAATGTTATAAGTTCACATTTTATATTCTTCGAGATTGATAAGCATGGGGAAGATAAGGGTGAAGAGAAGGATAAAATATTAGAGTTTTTAAAGAGTAAAGGTATAGAGGTTTCCATGCAAGGTATGAGTGGTGGAGGATGGCATTTTTATGTACCACATAAGATGCAAGAATTTGAGAGCGAAGATAAAGCATTAGAGTATAAGGAAAAATCTCTTGGTGGGTTTAAGAAAGTATTCCTAGATGAAGGATTTGATGTAGACCCAGCAGTTTTTAATCTTGAAAGAGTCACCAGAGTTCTTGGAACATTTAACTTTAAGAGAGATAAAATCTCTGAGGTTGAATATATAAACGATGTTGATTTAGAGAGAAATACAAAAAACCTTATTAGTATGGTTCAATTACATGTTTCTAAAGTCAGTTCTGTAAAGGCAATAAAATATAATGTAGATGATGATGATGTAATAAAACAAATAAAGAATAAATGGGTTGATGGAGATAGAAACAATCTAACATTATCTGTTGCTGGATATTTGAGAAAAGAAAGAAGGCTTGGATTAACAACCTCTTTACAAATTGTAGAAAATATTTGCAATGACTGTGGAGATAATTTTAATGAAAGAAAGTCAGCAGTAGAAGAGACATATAAAAAAGATGAAAAAGATGTTAAGGGTATAAGAGGTTTATCAGATAGAGATATTGATACATCTGATTCACACCTTCCAATGATAAGAATAGGTGGTGCTGGATTATTGGCCAGTGAAATTTCGCAAAGCATAGCAGATGAATATTCTCCTAAAAAAATATTATTCTATAAGCAAGAAACAAAAACAATAGTGGAGGTCTCTAAAATAGACCACGAAGGATGTGAACAGGATTTCTTAGGGTTTTCTAATATTAAACCTAAAAGATTTATAACACTTAGTGAAAGATATTTTATACCATACGTAAACACATTAAAGTCAGATAGAAACGGTAATACATATACAGTGCCAACTCCAACTTCTTTAACAAACGAGAAGTCATCCATAATTTTAGAGTCTCCACAGTTCCAAGAAGCAATGCCAGTAATAAAAAGGATATTTACAGTACAGATGCCAATAATTAAAGATGGTATATTAACATTCCCAAAGGAAGAATACGATGAGAGATTTTATTCATGGTTACCAAAGGAATCTCCGATAATAGAAAATATGGATATGCCACTAGAAGATGCTAAAAATGTTATATTAAATATATTTAAGGAATTTTGTTTTGAGACCAAACAAGATTATACTAATGCAGTTAGTGCTTTTATAACTCCCTTCCTACAGGGATTATTTAAAACAGGATTTAATACTAGAACCCCAGTATATTGTTATGAAGCAAATAGAGAGCGTTCTGGTAAGGACTACATTGCTGGAGTAACTGGAGTTCTATATGAGGGTAATGCGTTAGAAGAACCTCCAATAAGTAATGGAGAGTATAGATCAAGTGGTGGTAATGATGAATTAAAAAAGAAACTACTTGCGGCTATGATAAGTGGTAGAAGAAGATTACATTTTAGTAACAACAAAGGGCATATGAATAACTCTGTATTTGAATCAGTAACAACAGCTACTAAGTTTTCTGATAGATTACTTGGGAAGAACGAGATAGTAACAATAGATAATGAGCTTAGCTTTAGTTTTAGTGGGAACCTAGGGATAACCCTAACACCAGACTTATCCAATAGAACAATATTTATTAATTTATTTTTGGATATTGAGGATGCTAATAAGAGAAAGTTTAATAATCCAGACCTACATGGGTGGGTTCTTAATAATAGGAATAATATATTATCAGCGTTATATTCTCTTGTAAAAAATTGGTTTGATAAGGGTATGCCAGATGGTGAACATGCCTTTGCATCTTTTCCAGAATGGGCCAGGGTTTGTGGTGGAATAATGGAGGCAGCTGGATATGATAGCCCATGTAATAAGGGTATGCAGAATACTGGTGTTTCAATAGACCGAGATACTGATGAAATGAAAGAATTATTCGAACTATGTTTTAATAGTTATGAAGATAAGTGGATTGATAAGAATGATATAAAATTACTTATCTGTGAAAAGGGTGAGAATATTATGCCATATATTGATTGGAGTCATAGATCATCTCAAATAAAATTTGGGATAAAATTGAATAAATTTGTTGGAAGACTTTTGAGCGACATTAGACTGATTGTTGAAAATAAAAGTATTAGAAGCTCCAGATGGAAGTACAAATTTAGTAAAAATACAGAGAAAATCGATAAAATGGAGATTTTTTCATGAAAACGATGGTAATGTTGAAAATGAATCCCCTCGCAAATGGTAATGTTGGTAATGTTATCACCAGTGATTCAATGATTCAAAATTTCACTTCTATAAAGGAAGGGGTACCAACTATACCAACTATACCAACTATACCATTTGGAGATAAATTGTGGTTTAAAAAACTATGAATAAACAAAGAAGAGGCCCATCAATCCCCCACACTTTCTTTAAATTCTGTGATACTTGCGGTAAAAGATTCCAACCAAACGGAAAAGGACAAAGAACATGTGAACCTTGTAAAAAGAAAAAGAAAGCCATGAGGTATAAGAAATGAATAATCCAACAGATAACGAAAAGCTAAACGCCTTAATTAAAAAGTTAAAAGAAGAATTAACAATTTTAGATGCAGAAGTACAATTCCACCTATCAAACATCAAAACTTTAATAAATGAGATAGATTTAATCTTATTAAAATGAAAGATCACAACTGTCCATACCTGGGAGATAATAGATATTGCACACATAAAGGAAAGGGTATAAGAAGATTAGAAAGCGGAAAGGTAGACTGTATTTATAATAACCCATTAAAATGTCACTTATTAAAGAGTAAATCTAAGGTGTTACTTAGAAAGGCCCTTCTCTTAATTGGTAAGCCTTTTGGACTAGAGGCAGAAGAATACACATTAGACAAAGAAAAGTCGATTCCTAAGACTATAACTATGCGAAAAAACGCTATATCAGAAAGAGGCTCACAATGAAACACGACAAGTATAAATGTTATGGCTGTAAGAATATTGTTTCAATACCAAAAGGATCCTCAGCACCATTCTGTAGACATTGTGGATTGA